>JAEEGL012312510.1_pt1 | contig 28028 bp, 15 predicted proteins | sample 9134231 | NCBI WGS metagenome assembly JAEEGL01 (sample SAMN16246548, study PRJNA631951) | gut metagenome | biome: gut microbiome; feature: rumen; material: fiber-attached | host: Bos | place: Iran: Karaj | collected 2018-10
TCTGGAAGGACTTCGTACATATTCAGCGGATACCATGCTCCTGACGCAGCTTTTGAGCAGCCATCTGAATGAGACATTGGTGGATTCCGAAGAAATTTCGGAACTGCAGAGCAAAGGTGGAAATGCCAGCGTGACGTATGCTATGCAGATCCTTCCGTCAGCCATCTATTATTTGGGTACAGATGCACCTCGCTCTCAGTATGCCAACGGCATTATCAGTATTTTCTCCCTCAAGGAAGAAATTGATAATGATAATGAGCTTGAGCGCGTTTATGAGCAGTTAAAAACTGATCAGTCATGGTCTCAGGCACAGCAGATTTATCGCGATTACAAACCGGAAGGCAAAAAACAGGCAGCCGAACTTGGTGAAGCTGTACTGCCGAATCATCTGATGTATCGCGTCGTTGATCGTCACGGAAGTGAATCACTTCTCTTTGCTGATGAATTGATTCTCGTCGATCGCAGCTATTTGTTTGGCGATAAATCCGCCAATGCTTGGCAGCGATATAAACGCCGCAATGAGCAGATCAGAGCTCTCATCGATGAGGCTCGCAAGGCAAGCTCGACTATCATCAGTGACCTGGATAAGTTTATCGTTAAGAAGTAAGTACGCGGCCTGGGGTGTCGTGCAGTCTCCATATCATCCTACTAAAAAGCGAAGGCATAACAGTGAGTGGCATTGTTGCCGCAATAACCGGCCTGGGAGGGAATGTTGAATTCTTCCAATAATTCTAAGTTCAAAAATCTCGACGAACTCAAAGCACGTATGGCTGCCAAAAATAGTGGTGGCGGCTTCGGTGGCGGTGGTGGCTTCGGCGGTGGCGGCGGCTTCGGCGGCGGCGGCTTCGGTGGTGGCTTCGGTGGTGTAAAATTACCCAAAAAACAGCAGCAGATTATTATCGAAGAAGATGAAGCTGATCCCGGCAAGATGTTCGATTATGATATGAATCAGATCGACAAATCCTTGTTGCCGCCTAAAGATAATACCAAGCCGATTATGGTCGGTGCACTGACCATCGTTTGTATCATTTTCGGTGCCTTTATCGGTTGGTGCTGGCAGGGGGTATTGGCTGATCGCGCAAGCGTCAATGAGCGTATTGAAGTCGCCATCAAAGTCGATGCTACTGTCAAACCGAAGGTTGATAGTTTTCAGTCTTATGCTCAGAGCTTTAAGCAGCGAAGTGAATCTCTCGGCGCTGGCGTTCTGGAATATAATGAGGACTTTTATAATAAATTCATTAAAAATTATAAGTCCTTTAACTTCGTGCTCGATGTCGGCCAGGATCTGCCGGCTGATACCATCACCATGGCAAGCAACGCCGGTAATAATCCCCTGAGCGATTTGCGTGGTTATGGCGCAGGCACAACGCTGCTCTCCAAACTCCTCGATACTCACATCGAAGAAACCGAAAAGGATAAAGGCGAGATTAACGCTCTGCTCGGTAAAAGCAGCGCAACAGATCGCAATATCGTCTATGCCTTTAAAGTCGATGCAGCTGCCCTGCTTTCCCTGGCTACCCCGGGTACCGACAGACTTGCAAAGGCTCTGACCATCGGTTCCAATGATGTTTATCAGGTAAAAGCCGTCATTACCGATGATGTCGATGCCAGCAAGGCTTTCCAGGAAATGATTTCTTCTGGCAGGCTCAATGAAGAACAGGCTAAAGCCAGAACCTATTCGGCTGAAGCTGAACAGGCCAAAAAAGCCGCCAAAATTGCAAAAGCCAAAAAGGCTAATAAGACCGTTAAGGAAACTGTCGAAATCACTACAGATCCCGATCTCGTATTACCGGCTCGTATGATTTACGTGCTTGAAGATCGCAACGGCAACAGACAGAATGTCTTTGCGGATGAAGTCCTCCTGCTCGAGCGCTCCAAACTCTTTGCCGGCAGCGCAAATGCTTTGGAAAGATACCGCAAGCGTATGGTTCAGATCCTTGCAATCCTCGGCGAAATCGAAAAAACGACAGATGGTTTGCAAAGCAGACTTCACGTCATTTCGACAGAAGAGCCAATTTAATTGCACATCGAAGAAGCCTCTGGAAACAGAGGCTTTTTTATTATGTTTGTTTTGCGGCAGACACGTTTCGGCTGTCTGTCAAAGATTGTTGAATGCCACGGACTGAGTTCTGATGTGGGGGAGATGTTTGAACATGCATCGCGTTTGTCGTTGGAGTCTGATTACTGCATCGCTCTTTATTATGATGCCTTTGGCTGTGAAGCTGGCATTCGCTGCACCTGATTCACACGAAATCATTCAGAAACTGGCAGTCGAAAATTATGGCACTCAGACGGTTTTGAACGGCAAATCAATTCAGATTCCCAAGGGGTGGATGGTGAAGAAAAAAAGTGATTCATCCATCGCATTTGTTGTGCCTTATCACCATGGAGTCACCGGGGGAATCGAATTGACTGAAAAAGCTTTATCCGTACAGGAGAGTGCAGATCTGCTTTCTTCTGCATATAAAACAGACTTTCGAATCGACTCTGTTGAACAATTAAACGGCGGTGAAAAAAAAGGGAATAAGGCCATTCTTTCCGGCAGATTTGGGGGCGAAATTTGTCAGGTTTTGATTTTTACCGGTGAGCTGAATTCGGGAAATTCAGTATTGTTCCACGCCATCGTGCCTTCGGCATGGTTCAATACCTATACTCAGTTTCTCGAAGATATCCTTGGGTCACTTCAATGATTTGGTGCACTGGTGGTTGCGCCCCGAAGGGGCGTGTCTGGTTTTCATTATGCATTAACCCAATAATCATTTGTACAGACGTTCCGCGGAACGTATCTATTCATACGCATTACCAGCTCCCAACTCCTAACTTTCAACTCCCAAATCATCTCCCGGATCACCAGCCAAATGCTTCACGTATGTAAAATGCGTGTTTGAAATATTGTATTCTTGGTGCTTTGTGCCTGGCAATAATGACGGCAGCAATATCACAGCGATATACAGCTTTGTCATATTCATGAGTTCCTATCCAGTGTCGCATGGTGGATATGATTTTTTTGCGTTTCGTCTGTGTGACATTGATTTCCGGGGCTAGTCCATGCGTCGTCGTTCTGGATTTGACTTCGACAAAAGTGACGGTCGGATAGCCTTTGAGATCTTCGTTCATTTTGCTTGCAATAATATCGGCCTCTCCTCTTCTGGTCTGATAATTTTTGGCACAAATCGTCCAGTTATGCTGTTTCAGATACCAGATAACCAGATTTTCTGCACTGCAGCCGGTGCGCATTTTCGAGGTCAGTACCCGTTTTTGTGCATGCCAGACATCGTTTTTTGCAGGCTGTGCAGGATGCCGGCGCACCCGGGGGAATCGTGTGTGATGTTGATTCAATTCTTTCATGAGTTATTCACATGTTGTGGATAAAAACCGATGGATAAAATAGGGCGTCAAGTATAATCGTATGCTGGAATGTGAAATAAATTTTATCCTTTAAAATCAATGACTTGAGTGCTGTATGTAATTTTTTTGCTTGACACTGTTTTGACGTATTTTTCGGCTGTTATTGAGTAAAACCTGTGGATAAGTTGTGGACAATTTGTGGACTGGATGGTGATAATTTGGGACAGAAAGTGATTCTTACGCATGGGGTCGAAGCTGGTGGGATGGAATATATAGGCAGTGTCTGAAGGGTATGGAAAAATGTTTCTGCTGTATGCTGACTGTTATCGTCGTTCATGGAACTTTGAATGTATTTGCTGACAGGCGGCAGATCGCATTGAAGTTGGGGAAAAATGGCCATTTGATACGTGAATGTGAGAAAGTTTTTCAGATGCCCGGTGATTTCTTTCGAAAATCTGATTTTTTTGAGTTGTTTCCAAAGCGGGCTGAGTTGTTTCCGATGCTTTTGAATTGTGCTGCGGAATTCAGTGTTCAGTGTCGTGTGCTGGATGGTTGAACGGCTGTAGTCAAGAAATGCCGGTGCAATGACAGGAATCCATTGATCGTTGTGTTTGCTCCAGACAGGTGGGATACCTTTGGCATTGACGTACAGTACCTCATGTATTTCCTGCGCTATGTCCGGTATTTGCCAGCATTCCTGGAGTTGTTTTCGGGTATGAAGCCTCGATATGAGATTCATTTCGTATCTGGCAATCATTTCCGGGGCATTCGTGGTTCGCATGGTCATAATTTGGATATGGCGGGCAGATTGACCTTTTCGTGAGATTCTGCCTTCCCTTTGGTGAAGAGTGGTCGGGTTCCAGGGTAAATCAAAATGAATCAGAACTGAGGCTTTTTGGAGATTATGGCCGCAGGCAAATGCATCGGTGCAAATGAGTATTTGGGTGTCAGGAAGGGCATTCTGTGTCCAGGACAAAGGAAGGGATTGTCCGGGATCAAACATGGCGATTAAGAGATCCGGTGAAATATTGTGTTGGTTCAGCTTTGCCTGGGCTGAAGTGATCAAGCCAACGGGTTTGTCAATTTTGAGGTTTTCGGCAATATACAAGGCTGTATCGGCATATTGTGTAAAAATGATGACCTTTTTTTCAGGATCGATCTGATTCAGGCATTTGCGAAGGTTGTTCATCTTTTCGTCGTACCGTTTATTGAAGCTGTCGAGAAATTGAATGCACGTTTTGAGATGGTGTGCGATTTGCTGAATGTCGCTGTCTGTTTTGGACACATGAGGGTGTGTGGTGGAAGGATAACAAAATGGAAGCAGCAATTGATTGCCGTCCGTTCCCATGAGAGTGCGAAAAAGATCGCGAGTGAGAATAAGTCCGGATGGCTGTCGGCAGTTTCGGTAGTACTGATATAGCTTTTTCAGGGTTATCAGGCAGGAGTTTTGATGGCTCAGCAGCCTGTGTATGAGGATTGTTGGCAAAAGTGAAATGGGAATAACGTCATCATTGGGGAGAATTGCATTCCACTGAATCCTCGCCATCGTGTCCAGAAATGAGGTGTAATCCGGATGGGCATTTGTAATGGAATAGTGAATGGTCGAGTATTGTTTGATACATTCGTTTTCGATTTGCAGTGCGGGGACTCGGGATTGCGGCATAATTGCCTGGGCAAAAGCGCTAATCCATGCGGGTTCGGTGACTTTGTCCGGAAGACCGCATAATCGCATGAGCGCAAAAAGATCCTGCCACCCGAGAGAAATGGGAGTCGCTGTAATCAGGCATATTTTATGACGCGCAGTCAATCGCCTGAGATTGTTGTATCGGTTTGTGGATTGGTTTTTCAGTAGATGCGCTTCATCGATGAGCCATAAATCGTCTGCATTTCGTGGAATTGGAATCCTGTTAAGGCTTGCGGTTTGATAGGAGTGGAGGCTGGCTCTGACATCGAACTGCTTGAGTACATGCTGCCATTGTCCGAGCAGGTGGGCCGGGGCAACGACATGGCATGCAGTGTTGTCCTGATTCTGGCAGAATGCTGCCAGTGCGGCTGCGATATACGTTTTCCCGCTTCCAACGGTTTCATACAATAACAGAGCCCTGTGACTCTGGATGATGCTGAGGCTGGCAGACAGAGTCATTCGCTGTGAGGGCGTCAGTTTGTTGTAATGGCTGCCCGACAGAATCTTTGTTGCGGAATCGTCTGTGAAAATGATGGATTCCATATTAACCTGCTTTTTGGGTGGCTTGCTGTATTCCGGGAAGAGATCTTTGAGGTTTGATGCGGGTGTGCTGTGATGGCTGACTCAGACATGCTTCAATTTGCTTATCAATTTGGTTTTGCAGTTCCGTGAGCTGATGCTGTTGGGCTTTATGACAGGCTTTGGAGAGCTCAATGATTCTTTCGGTTTCCCGGGGATAGGTTTCCATACCCAGAAACCAGGGAAGTTTCCCAATAACCCAGGCAAAATATCTGCGATAGTCATTACGGGCATGCTCCGCATGGTATCTGCAAAATGCTCTTACGACGGAGGAGTTGAGATAGGCTGAGAGCAGATAGCCTTCATCCTCTGTCTGCACGGGAATGTAATATACTGTATTCACCGGTATCACCTTGGGATCCCGAATGAAGCAGGCATTGAGTTCCTGCGAAATATCTCGCCATACAACTTTCATTTGAGACAGATATTCCGAAGTGCCAAACAGCGAATGGACGGGTTTGGTTCCCAGACCCTTGCGCTCTTTCAGGATATTGTGATGTTTGGCAATCCACGCTTGTGCGGCAGGAGGCAGCTGCAGCAGGGGAGAGGCCGGATTATTCCATTGATGCGTAAACAGCAGACATTGAGGCGTTTGGAACGAATAGGCCTGGATGTTTGCTCCTCGCAGTGCCGGATATATGAGCTCACTTTCGATAGGAACCGCATCCTGTAAATGTCCGAAAAGTATGGCTGTATTCTGGTCTTTCGGATTGACGGTGTTCTGGCATGATCCAATAAAGATGTGATTTGCGCCGGTGCACACGCCACGTTTGATGGTGAACGCATCCGATATCTTTCGCGTGCTGGGACTCAGATGCTGCATGAAGGGCACCGGAGAATGTGAACTTTCTTCCGCATGATTCAAATCGGGGATGTTCGCCAATGCATCAGAGTTTTCTCGTTTGAGCATTAATGATGCCGGATAAGTGGCAGCTGCAAATGCGTTGTATTTGGCATTGGACCAGTCCTTGAGCTGGATGATTGTGGCATGGCTGCGAAGATAATTCCTGAATGCTTCGTATGATGGGGCAGAAAACAGCTTGTTGGGAATGAGCATATTGAGGATGCCGCTGTTGCTGAGACACTGAAGGGATTTTTCAATAAAAAGAGCGCTGATGTCCGTCGATTGAGCATGTGTGCCAGGTACGGGGAGTGCCGTTTTATACAGATTGCGCAGCACAACCTGTGACTCTTCGGGAAGCGTGTGCAGGGAGTACCAGGGGGGATTGCCTAAGATAATATCGAATCCGCCATTCGAAAGAATATCGCCGAAATGAATATCAAAACTGAATCCGGGAAGTTGGTTGGAGGCCAGACAGGTATTGAGCTTTTGACGATGATTATTGAGTATTTGCAGTCGCTGACGCTGTGCAAAGGATGGTGATTGTTTTTGGCCAAACAATGAACGGGAATTCATTTCGATGATATGGAATTCATGTTCACAGGCATCGACAAACATCTGAAACAGCTTTTGGCCGGTTTGATGCATTTCTTCGTGGATCTGACCGGACAGCTTTTTCTTGGTATAGCCGGTGGCAAGGCGATAGCGGTGTTTAAGATGTGCCGTCTGATCGATTTGTTTAGGCAGTTCAATGCCGAGAACCTGAGCATATTGGCTTAAATCGGTGAGGGTATCACCGCATTGAATATTGAGATCGAGGTTGGGCAGGGAAGGAAGGGATTCGCATTGGGGAAAATAGCTGATTAATTCGAGCCACAGACGAAGTTCACAGAGCTGATTCGCTGCAGGAATGATGTCGACACCGAAGAGATTTCGGGCAAGAATATGGCGCGCAAGCTGGCCTGGATGTGATGCTTCTCCGCATCGTTTCTTCAGACCTGAACGAATACGATGCAGAATATCGAGAGCACATTGCAAAAATGCACCGCTGCCAACAGCTGGATCGAGAATCGTGATCCCGGCGAGTCGATGGTCGATTTGACGAGCTTTTTCCGGAGAGATGAATGAATAATTCTCCCGAACACAGACAGACTGGGCCTGTTCATCCGTAAATGAGTACTCCTGTTTGAACCATTGTCTGAAGACATCCAGAACGAGACATCTGGCAAGGGGAAGCGGCGTATAATAGGAACCGGTTGCTGCGCGGTTTTTTTGCGCCATCAGCGATTCGAAAACATGTCCGAGCATCATGGGATCAAGTGTCAGGCATGAGGAATGACCGGCTTTATCGGGTGTCAGTGAATATTGTTCAAACAGATCGTGAATGAGCCTTAGCCAGAGCGTATTGGGAACGTCGAGTTCGGGAGATGTTTTTTCTATAGGGGAAGGGGTAAACAATCCGCCGTTAAGGAAGGGTATGTTGCCAAGCTCTTTGGAACGAAGCGTTCGACGATGTTCTGAACGGTTCAGCGTTTCAAAGAATAAGGGCTGAAGAAAATCCCGATAAATGGAAAGATTCTGTTCGTGCTTGTTCTGAGCTTCCTCCATGAGAAAATGGGAACGATTGTCGAGCGTTCCCCTTGCGGACAGAAAAGCGACAAAAAATAGTCTGAGCATCGTATCCAGTGAAAGCTGCTGGCGAATCTGTGGCGTGTCATCAGAGAGATTTTTCCAGGCATTACATAGCTTCAGGTAGTACTTTCTAAATTCACTGACGAATTTTTGTTCAAGTCTGCGTTTCCCGAATTTTCTGTCGAGTTCAAACGTAAATTCCAGAAAGGAATCAAGATGAATAAGTGAGGATAGGTCTGAATTGTTTTTCCATATCAGCTCATGAATGACGATGGGAGAAATATCGAGAGCCGATTGGGCATAGATATCCAGGGACTCTCCATCAGGATGAATGAAAACAAGGACAGTGTCGGGAGTTTTCTTCAGGCATTGTTTGATCCGGGAAAGGGAAACGGTACCGGGATGGGAAAAACAATACAGTTTCATCCAGTCATTCCTGCCGGAAAATAAAGGTACCTGATTATCCTTAAAAACCATTTCGGGCTCTGTGGGGGCGAGTGCCCATGTCTCGAGCAGGAAATGAACAAATTCCGAATGGATAGCTGATGGTTTCATGACGCACCCTCCATGTTGAAAGACCAACATAGATATTGTGAAAAAACTGAAAAAAGGGCGCGAAAAACGAAAAAAGGCATCCTGCGCGGATGCCTTTGAATCTCATTAATAAAGTGGAAAATGCGTTATTTAATGGGTTTTTCTGCAACAAAAATATTTCTGGGGCTCGTCGCTCCAAAGTATGCTCCCGGCAAGGAGTAATCGCCGCTGAGTTCGACGACTTTGAAGCCTGCTCGCATAAGAAGTGCTCTCATTTCGGTAGCAGAATAGAGACGAATCTGTATCTTTTGTTCCCATGGAGCACGGGAGGTGTCATCAAAAACAAATGAACGCTGAACTTTCAGCACACCGGTGATTTGCTCCAGATCGATTTCTTCCAGAAGCATACAGCCCTGACCTTTCCACCAGAGTCGGAGAGGTAAATCATTGACGAGAAAATCGCGGTTTACGGTCTCGATGAGAAATACGCCGCCCGGTTTAATGGCATTAAAAATACCTTGAAGGACCTTGAAATTGCTCAGATCATCAAAATATCCAAAACTGGTCTGAACATTATAGATGGCATCAAATATGGCTTTGAATGAGAGTTTTCTCATATCGCCATGGACAAATTTAATGGCCTGATTTTTGGCTTGTGCATCGGCAAGAGCTTTTTTGAGCATGACCATCGAAAGATCCATGCCGACCATATCAAACCCTCGCGTCGCCAGCTCCAGGGTATGTCGTCCAAAACCGCAGCACAAGTCGAGAACACGGGCTCCGGATTCAATGCCAAGACGTTCAATAATAAATTTGGCTTCCCGTTTTGTCTGCCTTGGGGAGGATTTCGGAATCGTGCGGAAGTAATCATCGTTGAATACTTGCGTATACCATTTGTTATCCGGGAACTTCATGGCCGCCAGATCCCTGGCTTCATCGTTTTTTCCACCCGGAAGAATGTCGTTGAGTGCTTCCTGGGTATAAGCTGTTTCACCCTCGCGCAGGACTCTGCTGTTCGCAATCATGCTTGCTGCCGGCTTGGGAGGTGGAACCGGCGGACGCTTGTTCGACGGGGTGTGCGATTTGTCGTGACTGGTATCGGCTTCTTCTGTTTTCCCGGGGGCTGGCTCTTCCTTGGGCGCAGGTGGCTCTTCCACAGGTTGGGCTGCCGACTTTTTGGAGGGGTTGTCGAATGGCTTAATCGATCTTTTGGAAGGCTGAGGCGCCGGTGGAATAGAATCCGTTGGCTTTTCTTCTGCTTTTGATTTTTCCTCAGCTTTTGAATGAGTATCAGGTTTCGGCTGCTCCGGGATTGGATAGGCAGGAGCCGTTTCAGGTTTTGTTTCCGCAACACTTGTTTCCGCAACAGCATTCGGTTCGGAAACAGCTTCTTCCTCCGACTGAACATCACTTGGGGACTCTGATGGCACAACAGGTTCTTCAGACGACTCTGGTTCACCCTTGTCCGCTTCATCTTTGTCGGACTCAGATTGTGGCACATCCTGCATATCCGAATCAACAGCCGCTTCAGAAGTCTTTTCAGCATCTGATTCTGAGGCAGTCTGCGGAGATGACTCCAAATCTGACGGTGAGGCAAGGTTGGTCGCAGGAGACGAATACATCGAAACTGCAGGCATGGAAGGAATTGTTGCCAAACTCTCCAGATTACTGGATGACGCAAGAATATTGACGATGGAACGATTGGTCGGAGATGAATTCAACCCAGGCTCGTAATCATCGTCATCATCATCAAGGTCTTCCAGAAGTTCAGCGGCATCAGGATCATAAGAGGCTTCATTGGCCGTAACGATATCTTTGTTTTCCTTATCCATATCCACAACCCATTCGGTGATGTCGTAAAATGATGGCTCAAAAACCATCAGATAATACCATGCTTATCAATTTAACCCAAAAAAGAGAAACAGGAAACTATTATATCCTGCAAATAAAGAATTGTGTTGAGAATCGTAATATGGGATGGGCTCCGCCATTCATGGAACGTAACAAATCATAGACCGGTTCAGGTTATCCAGTTCCCCAGAGGCATGCCCATGCGAATAGCACATCCGGTCTGCAAATTCTCTTCCGGTTCAAAACCATCCCGATCAACAAACAGTACCACCGTACTCCCAAGCTCAAAACACGCTATCTCCATACCAGGATGGACTTCAAATGGCTTGTCCAGAGTTCGGGAAAACGGCAGCCTTAAAAGTTCCCTGTTCGTAACAAATTTATCAAATGAAAGTGAAATACGTCCGACACAGGTCGCACCAACTTTGACCAGGGCACATCGGTGACCGTCTTTACGGGTAATAAAGGATGTCAGACGCTCATTGGCAGGAAGCAGATCGTCCGTGAGCATGTAGCCAAGCCGGTTGACCGGAAGCAATCGCCCCGGAACGTAAGCAATATCAGTGATGACCCCATCCATCGGAGCATGAATTCGATGATAGTTGGAGGGAGACAGATAGATGGTAAAAGCATAGGCATCCTTCAGCCACTCCGTAAGATTCGGATTGTCAGGTGCCGCAAGCTCCCGGGCACTGTATTCCTGTCCCTTGGCCTGAAGCAGTATGCCGTCCCGGATTTCTCCGGCAAAACTCAATTTTCCGTCAACCGGTGAAACCAGTTGAGCAGAGCTGATGGGATGCGTTTCGGGACGAATCGATCGCGTGAAAAGCGCATTGAGTGAGTGAAACTCTCTCAGCGGTTTCTCTGACTCTTCCATATTAATGTGCGCCAGATGCGCAAAACTTCGATTCAAAAATTGCTGAATCGGTGGATAAAACTCGATCTCCGAGACTGCTCCGAATATTCGGCTGGTAATTGCACTGGGGACAATATCCAATGCCTTACTGATAATACCCATAATTCTCCTTGAAAATAAAAATGTGCTTCCGGCACCTCATTCCAGTATGACATAAGAATGGATGAAAAACAAAATAACGATGCAGAGCCGAAAAGAATGTGGAATAAAATATCCGGTGAAAAAGAAAAATCCAAACGCATCAAAGTTTTGGGATAAACCGGAATATGGCCAAATGATTCGTTGAATGCTCTCTACTTTACTTTTGGATCGGAGCGTGTTATTCTGGCACGGATTGGATATGCTCGACAGAAGAATCTGTCTGCCCAATATTTATATTGCGTCACTTGAGTCATTGAGGGAGTCCTGATATGCGGTTAAAGAATAAATTGTTGACAGTCGGTTGCGTCGCGGTTGCGGCCGCTACTCTGTTTTCCGGTGTTGCCTGTAATGAGCATACAATGCAGCCGTTCGCACAATCATTGAGCTCTGGTAAACAGCAAAGCCAAAGCTCCGGTAATGCTCGCGCTGTCGATATTCTTTTCGTTATCGATAACTCTAACTCCATGAGAGAGGAACAGCTCGGGCTCGACGATAACTTCGAAAAATTCCTCGATAAACTCGTCAACGCAAACGCCGACTTCCGTCTCGCTGCCGTTTCAACCAGTTATACTGGTAATAATATGGAACTCGTTACGAAAGCTCTGGAACATGGTTCCACCGTTTTGACAAAACTGAATTCCGATCAGATTTCTGATATTCGAAAGGAATGTGCCGATTACTTTAATGCTACCGATAATCCCTATGGTAATGAGAGTCGTATCGCTCCAAAAGCAAAATGGATCGATTTCGGCGATGTCCGGAGCATCGAAGATAAAGATAAGTTGAAGCAAACTGTTCAGAATCTGTTCCGATGCGAAGCCATTATGGGTACGGATGGTAACGCAACCGAAAAAGGTCTGGCAACCATGAAAAGCGCTCTCGATACCGCACGCGATTTGTCCGTTATCGGTGACAGAGAAAAAAGCATTAAGGCTAACTTCAAACGCGATGGTTCCATCCTCGCTATCGTTTTCGTCACAGACGAAAATGATTGCAGCTCTTCTTCAAACCTTAAAGATAATGCATGCGAAACAGAACGAAATATCGAAGATAGCTGCGTGATGACACGTGAAGACGTCGTACAGAGCCAGACCGGAAAGGCCAGCTCGCTCGTCCTCTCTGCCGGTCAGGCTATCGAATTTAACGGCGAAACAAAAACCGTCCGCGAATGGTGCGTCTCCGGTGACAGTACCGCGCGTGAGGCTTTGGAGGCTTGCCTCGGTGATCCGGAATGCAATGCGGCAACCTACATTAAATGCCCCGAAAAATGTGACGAAAATGGCGAAAATTGCGAAACCAAATGCGCTAACGCCCTCGACGCCAGAAGTGATTACTATCAGTTCCTGCTCAACTACGTTATCGCAAGTAATGAAGCCTATTATCGCTCACAGAACGTGACGACATTCAGTGAACTCAAAAATGCTGAGGAACGTACTGAACTCCTCACCAGCCTCGCTGAATCCGATATCATTATCGCTTCCATTATTAACCGTGACCAGGGCGTTCGCTATGATTCAACTCTCCCCGAAAACTGGTGCGGTACCGCAGGAAGCCAGAGCTATCGATATCAGTTGTTCGCTGAAATGTTCCATAACGATCCCATCTATGCTCCCATCTGCTGCAAGAGTGAGGTCTATAACGCAGGCAGCGGTGCCGATGAAGTCGTTTGCGATCTGAATATGACTGGTCAGAATGGTCAGTTCGGACCCGTCCTCAGCGTCATCGGTGAACGTATCGGTAAAGCTGTTAACACGCTCTGCGCCGATTCTATGCCCATCGTCTGCAAACCCGAAGATTGTGTACCGGGTAAGGAAAAAGCCACATGCCCATGCAACTTCGGATGCAATGATGAGGCTTATTTCGAAAATTCGGCCAACGAATATCACCTTTGCAACGAATTCGACTTCAAGGTCGGTACGGTTCCTTTGGGCGCCCTCAACACTGATAACCCAATGAAAGATTATCACCCCTTCGAAAAGGACAAAGATTATATCATCGATTTCGAGTCTTCCTATTGTAAGACGCGTACCGGTTCGCCAATTCAGATTAACCTGATTACCGCTGAATCCGGTCGTGACCTCGTGTTCGATTATCCGAAACAGGTTTCCGGTCACTAATCCTTTTCACTCTGATTTCAAGCCGCACGAAAGTGCGGCTTTTTTTTGTTTTATATGCGCGCCTTTTGCTGCGCAATACGGCTTGCGCTGCGGCCTATTTCGCTGACGCTCAATACGCCCGCAGATGCTTATGGAATAAGAACGCCACAAATAAGATCGTTACCTTTTTTTAAAAAAAAGTTGCTTTCGGTATTAAAAATGCGTAAAAGCCCGTCTCGGAGGTGTGGCTGAGTGGTCGATAGCGGCGGTCTTGAAAACCGTTGAACCTTTACGGGTTCCGGGGGTTCGAATCCCTCTGCCTCCGCTCTTAAGACTGGCAAATCAATGCTGGTCTTTTTTTTTGCCCGCTTACAGATGAGCAATGGAATGCTAAGAACATGGCTCTTTTTATTCTCGAAATGCCACTTTGCATTTCGGAGGTAAGGCATCGTGATGGATCAGAATTTGGATTTGACGGATTACAATAATGCAGCCTTCTGCAATTCTTTCGCAAAGCAGCAGCAGATCTTTGATCAGTATCTTAAACTGAAGGGACCGGATAAATGTCTGGCGGCATTGGCCCTGTTTCAGACGCCTTATCACGATTTGTTCGAAGCTGTTCTCGATACCTGTACTGAAGATTGGGTCGACTCGGATGAATGGCAGGAATGCCTGAAATCCGCTATCGGAGATGACAGATGGCAAAATAATAATCGGGTCGCTCAGGCAATCCTGATCCTTTTGCAGCGTATGGAGAGTTCTCTGAAACCTGAATTTACGGCGTTCTATCGAAAATGCCTGGACAGTTCCGATAATGATGTGCGTTACCAGGCTTTTTGTCTCGCCGAACTCCAGGAGGAGAATTCTGAAGATTACCTGGAACGTATCAAAAAATGGATTCAGTCCGACGATGAGGATTTTAGAATCGTTTCAATTCAGGCACTGGAAAGACTAAAACCCGAATGGGCTGCTGCGACACTTAAAAAACGGGCTGAAAAAGCCGTCGGCGTTGAGGCATTCCATATCGTCCTGGCACAACTCCGCGTTAACGGTAGTTCCGAACGGGAAGAATTAACATTAAAACTCATGCAGTTCGTTGACGATGATCGATACTCATTTGCCGCTATTCGCGCACTCGCACAATACGGAACAAAAACAGCTGTCCCTGCGTTATTGAATGTTGCACGCAGTTTTCTTGCGGAACCGACGCTCAGAGTCGCAGCCGCTGGGGCCGCTGCAAAGCTGGGAAGCGATACGGGAATGCAAATTTTGTTAAAATTTTCTCAATCTCGGCATGGGAATCCCAAATACGCATCAGAGCTGCTCAGTGAAATTGAGCAGAGTAAGATTTGCGATAATCGTTGAAATCATGTATTAATCCGTGTATTGGTCGCAATTGTGACAGACACATCTCGTTGAGGAGGTTATCATGAGAAAGGTTTTATCTACAATAATTGCCATAGCTATAGCTTCTTCCTGCGGCGCTTCCGTACTTTTTACCTGTGATATGGCACAGGCACAGTCCAAGCCTGCCGCAAAAGCAAACAAAGGTAAACCGGCATTGAATTCTGTTTTGGGGGCTTTAAAGTGGGGAATGAGCTCCGAAAAGGCCAAAAAAATTATCGCCGACAAAATTATGGCTGATTATAACGCCAAGGCAGAGGGAAATGCTGATCTTTCCTATATCGATCACCTCCGCAAGACGCATAGTGATCGAGTCGAAAATATGCAGAAGTCATATTTGACGCTGACTCGCGACAATTCGGCTGCACTTTCCGTTTCGATCGTTGGCGAAGAATTTATGCCGGATGCAGGTGAATCCATGCTCACTTCGCGTGAGGATAATGCAACAAAGTATTATTTCTTCCAGAATGATAAGCTTTATAAGGTCGCTGTCGTTTATGATTCCTCATACCTTGGGCCGGTCGCTTTCGACACTTTCTGCGCTACTACCGCTCAGAAATATGGCAAGGCCGCAAAGGAAATCTGGGATGATGACGGCAACTTCCTCGCTTCCGTCTGGACTGACAACAGCAATGTCAAACTGACCGTAAAGAATAAATTTTCTTCATATAACACGGTTTTGATGGTGTTCGCCGATGATGCTGTCGAAAGTGGTTTGACTGCAAAACATGTCGACTACTACAAAACGCTGAATAAAGGCCCTGAAGTCAGTTCGGCAATCGAAGCTCTGACTGCAGATTCCGGTGACGAAGATGCCAGCAGCGTCGATGCACTCCTCGGCAAGAAAACAAAGGTCGATCTGTTGGCCGGTCTTTCTCAGGAAGATATCGATATTATTAATGGTGTAACCACCGAAAAAGAAATCGAAAAGAAGAAAAAAGCCAAAGCCAAAAAAGCTGCCAAGGATCGTAAAAACGATGCTAAGGCCAAGAAAGGTCTTGAAATCTTCTAATACAGGCATTTATGCATAAAAAGGCGGGTTGTTGCCCGCCTTTTTTTATTCTTTGTCGAAATGATTGTGCAAAGTATTATGAGACATATCCCAGTGGGATGGCACATTTGAAAAGAGCTGTATATTCGGAGGGTTGATAATGAAGCTGAGTAAAACAATTTGCGCATATCTGCTCATGACCGTGTTGCTGGGATGCAGCAGTGATGACAGTTCCGAAAAGGCTGCCTGTGATGATAATGCAAAGCCGTCAGAGGATTGTGTTTGTCGCGATAATGAGTGGGATTGCCCGGATAATACGATAAAATGTCCCGCAAAATGTCCCGAACATTGCGGCAAAGATGGCGTCTGCTTGCCGGATGACAGCTTCGAATGCCCAGCCGACTGTCCTGAACATTGCGGCAAAGATGGCGTCTGTTTGCCGGACGACAGCGTCGAATGCCCTGCCGATTGTCCTGAACATTGTGACGAAAAGGGAGTCTGCCTGCCGAATGAAGAAGCAGGATGCCCCGACGAATGTCCCGATCATTGCGACGAAGCCGGTACTTGCCTGCCGGAAGAAAAGGTCGAATGCCCTGCCGAATGCCCCGATGATTGTGATGCAAGCGGGAATTGTTCTTCGGAATGTCCTGCGGAATGTTCCGATACCTGTATAGATGGCGTATGTCCGGAAGAAAAGCCCGTCGTATGTCCCGAAGCCTGCCCGGATACCTGCGATTCAGAGGGAATATGTCCAGTCAGTTGCCCGGAGGAATGCGGCGGCAAATGCAATGACGATGGTTCATGTCAGAATGATTGTCCCGAAGATTGTCCGGACAATTGCATTGATGCATCGACGTGCCCCCCAAAATGTCCGCAAGCCTGCCCGGATACCTGTAATGATGAAGGAATGTGCCCGTGCCCGGAAACCTGCAAGACCTCCTGCGATAATGAGGGTAAATGTCTGTGCCCGGAAACCTGCAAGACCTCCTGCAATGATGATGGCGTCTGTCAGTGTCCGGATGCCTGCAAGGATTCCTGCAATAAGAATGGCGAATGTCCGGTCATGTGCGGTAGTGAAACCGTCGAAAGCATGTACTTTTTGTTCCCGGAAAATGATCTGCTCGTTCCCGGATATAAAGCTCGTCAGGCTGTCACCATCCCGATTTATATCAAGACAAATAAAAAAACATACAAAAACACCGAAGCCCCCTGCGAAATCGTCCTCAAATCTTCGGATACAAAAATTATGAAGGTCGCCATGAAAGACAACGTTCCTACTTTCAGTCCGGTTGCAGCAGGAAGGACGACGGGAACGGCCACCATCAAGGGCCAAAGCATGTCTGCAACGGTCAAAATCAACGTGCTCAATCCTGACAACCTCAAAGAAAATGTGGCGAAAAAAGATTCGAAAGGCAATCTGATCCATGTCTACAAAGGACCATTCAAACTCAATCGAAGCGGCCGCGTTTGTCAGGGCTTTGATTTCAACACGAGCGTTGCGCCTACCGATTCGGACTTCGTCTACTTTACACAGCTATCGGAAGATCCCATTTCGGTCGAAGGCAAGCCTTATCGCACGCGCATCGTCGTCTTTCCCGATAAATTGTCGGATCTCAATGGAGCCAAAAAGGCGATGTCTTTGTTCCACTTTGGTCATGGTCAGGGCGTCAGCGTAGAACACACCGACAAACAGGATTACATCTGGGTAGGCAGTTATGGAACTTTGAAGTCCAAGACCGATCAGAGCATCATTGACAAAGGGTTTGGCAGCCAGCAAACGCTCGTTCGTATCCCCTTTGAACCAGAAAAATCCTATTATCCGGAAGACAAGACACTCGAACATTATTATCTCCCTCCTCTGAAGAGTGGCTATTTTCATAAACTGGAACCCGCACTGGACGTCAAAAATAACCGTTTTGTACTGAGAGCCAAAAATAGCGGAGATAAGAAAACTTATATAAAAATATATGGTTTTAAAGATGTCAGCAATTTGAAGCTTTCATCCAAAGAAGTCACACTTGCCCATCCAATTCTCACATTTAATAAAGACGGAAAAGTTGTTGAGAAAAAGATATCGACCAAGGTCAAGGATTTTTCGAATCTCACACCCATTCATGAATTTGCTGTCGAAGGATTTCCGGTTCAGGGCGTGGCGATGGACAATGGTCTTATCTATGCAGTAACCAACAATTCGAAAGAACTATCGACCACTGTTTCGAAAAAGCCGGGCGATTATACGCATAGCTTCCAGATTGCAGTCAAACTCTATTCCCAGGGAGGAACCGAACTGGCATCTTATAACCTACAAAATTCCAAAGCGAATGGCGGTTATCTGATCAATTCCGAAATGGATGCCATCGTGAATGAATACGATGAAAATGGAAAACCAGCATTCTGGAATGTCGGTTATTTTGAGCCGGAAGGAATCCGTGTACGCGACGGAAAAGTATATATCAGTATATCCGGAAAACGCGATTACTATGATGACAAGGGCAAAGTTGCACGAACGGGCGCACAATATATATTTGTATATGATCTGGCAAAATAGGTATATGAACAGGCGGGGCGTATCGCGGCAGCGATAGCACCGCGGGGGTAGGCGCGTATTGGCGCGGCGGCTATTTCGCTATGAGACGTTTCACGAAACGTCTCTGCAGCTCAATACGCCTCGCCGTGCGCGGCTATTGCATACGCCGCGCAAATAGCGCCGCAGGGGGCTAAGCCCCCTGCCAAAAAGAACAATTCAAAATGAGTCTGTAACTGCGATTAATAGCAGTACTTCTTATCACAATCCAGTTTGCCGGTGCCCTCAACGACGATATTGGCTTCTTTGGATTTATCCACATGGCCGCCCGTAATTTTGGCATCTCCAGTCGACCCCACATAGAGGATTTTTCCGGTTTTGCTGTCGCACCCAGAGATGTCGCCTCCGTCCATGCTCATCTTGCCGTACACACTGACACAGCCGCCCTGATGATCCGATTTGCCGCCGCTGAATTTGCCGCCGTGAATCGTAAGCTGGCCGCCGGAAGCTACATTGACGATACCTCCATAGCCATTTTTATCAGCAACCGGAGATGTGGCATTTCCGCCCTGGAACGTACCATCATGAATCGTGCATTCGCCTTTGATGTTCAGCGTTGCCCCCATGCCGCCGCTTGAAGACGAATCCGGATCATAATAGGATTTACCGCCGATGAATTGACCACCATAAATAAAGGCTTTTGTATTCTTTTCTCCATCAAAGACCGTGCCGGAATAGCTGTTTGCAATTTTACTTCCATCGAAAATGCCATCGTAGAAATAGGCTTCGCCATAGCGAGCCCAGACGACAGCTCCCTGTGCACGTGTTTTGGTTCCCTGCGCTTTAAGACCGCCTTTGCCCATTTTGCTGTTGTCCATCAGCGCAAGAACTGCCCCAGGGTTATGCAGAGAATACATGCGAAGATTTTCTTTGCCATGATAGGTATGCCCATTGAGATCGAGACAGATATGCGCATTTTCATTCATGGACATTTGCGTCGAAAGTGCACCATCGCGAATGAGCCGGTAATGGCCGCTGTCGATAGGCAATGAACTTCTGTCGTACCAGGTCGTCCATTCGACAACTTTGTTGCAGTGTTTGCATTTTGAAGTAATCGTTTCGTAGTGTTCTTCCTCATCATCATTAAAGAACTCTCGATTTGTGATAAAAGCTGTCACGACATTGTCACTTTTATCGCTGACAATCCAGACGCGGTCGTTCGTGCGGAACTGGGTCGTCAAAGTAACATCGCTGGTACCCGGTTTGGGAACCATGATATATCTGGTTTTGGATGTTATTTTGAATTTCTTTTCGACACCATTAAAATTGGGAGAAGAATTGACTGTGACCGTGCTATTATCATAATAATTGACCCAGTAGTTATCACATCCCAACTGATAACCGGCATCTTCGATGGTACCGGCTTCTGTCACGACGCCATCTTTTTCATGAATTGAAATGATGGGATATTTATCGAAATCAGCAACGACCTCTTTGGATGATAGTGTCTTGCTAACCGGGGTTCCATCCTGGGCAATCGCATTGGCCGTAAATTTACCGGAAGTCTCAATTCTATTTTTAACCGTACCGCAATGATAAATATTGAAATCGGTATTCCAGTATATATTTTTTGAGACATTGACTGTATGTTTGCCGGGAATGGTTACTTTATAGTCGAATGAAACCGGTTTGTTTTCATATTTGTTAAGCATATCGACGAAGGTTTTGGCCACTTTTTCGGCAGTTCCCTTCTCAAATTTGCACGTATCAGCCTCATAGCTCGTATTGTCGTAAGAATAGTCGGCAGGCAGATAGCCTTGTCCGTCGTTGCAATACCCCATAATGAGCGTGCGTTTAAAGGGTGCACCATTTTTTGTGGATTCAGTTTTAATATAATCTCCGTTGACATCAAACAATTCAAATGGTGCACAAATGAGTCCGACATCGCCGAATCCGAGCGAACTGATATTAAAATCGCTCGTTTTGTCCATGTTCTTTTTGGATCTGATTGAATTGGCATGATAAGGGCTGTGAATCTTGCAGACATTCATGAGTTCAGTATTTGAGATCTTACCATCTTTTTTATAATCCTTGTCGCAAATTTTGACGAGCTCTTTATTGGAATCATTGGTATTGTTCGAATCGTTGATAGCACCATCATCAGTCCAGTCTTTGGAGATTTTGTCCGCAACATCATATTTATAATCTTCGGAATGGTTGATTGTGCCGGTATAGGTTTGGGCGGAAATGCGAATATTTCCGGATTGAATGGCTGACATCTTATTTTTATAGCAATCGACGACTCCTTTCGTAAACAGGACGCCATATTCCTTATAATCGGTCGTTGCATTTTCGGATGCAATGCGGCTCGTTGGATTGATATTACCCGAAGCACCCTGCAGATAGGAACTCCATACATTGAGTTCGCGTTCGACATTTTCTCGGATTTGTCCGACGATATCCGAAGAAACATCCTGTTTTCGTCCTCCGCCCGTTCGATGCGGATGGGTCTGGAAGTTGAGCAAAAGAATATCTTTTTTATCTTTGCGTTCGAATTGAAGGATTTGCAGTGTATGATCTGCTTCTGTTTCGTGACCTTTATAACCGGAGCTCGTATCGCCAAAATTGTCGCCCGCATAGGATCCGTCATTCATGAGATAGTGACGGACGAAATTGAGTCCCTTAATTTCGGTATCGCCGGTTTTGAGCGCAGCAGGTGCCCGATCGGACAGTGCCTGACTCGCAGCCTCTACCAGGGCTTCGATGACGCGAACTTTGTAATATTTGATGCTGTCTTGTCCGCTTTGCCCCATATCGGGCGCAGAATGTGTATGTGACCCCTGAATGAAAATGTTATCGATGGGGATGCCCGTCGCCTCGCTGATTGCTTTTCGTGCATCATTGACATAGGCATTGGCACCCGCGCCGATCAAATCGAGCATAAAAAGCAATGCTGTAGCGCCTTTTTCATCTGTCAGGGCGATACAATTGGCATAGAGATGATCGAGATATCCAAGGCTCATGCGCAGCAAGGTGTTGCCATAGCCAGCCAGAGGCATGCTCATAATGGGGGTGATATCCGTTCTTGCAAAACCGGCACGGAAGACTTTTGGATCGTCTGCCGCCAATTCACATGTTTTGCTTGCTGCATCGCAATGGCTGCCCTTGGCGCAGGTTTCGGTCACTCCCCATTTCAGACAGCCTGCATCATTTTGCCTGCATTGAAGAATGTCATTGTTTTCGCCGCATTTCTTCTCACCCTCTTCGCTGCAGTCATTCTGACATTCAGAATCACAGTTCTCCCATTCGCCCGTTTCTTCGTTGCAAGTACAGGAATCATTGTTTTTCTCAAATTCATTGCATTTCGATGGCGTGGTTGCACAATTCTCCCATTCACCGGTTTCTTCATTGCATGTGCATGCATCATCGGTTTTGGCGGATTCATCACATTTGGTGTTTGTGTCGGGGCAATTCTCCCATTTTCCGGTTTCTTCGTTGCACGTGCATGCATCATCGATTTTCGCGGATTCATCACACTTTGTGTTTGTGGAGGTTTCACAATTTTCCCATTTTCCGGTGGTTTCGTTGCACGTGCAGCTATCATTTGGTTTCGCATCCTTGCACGCAGTATTCGATGGCTGGCAATCCCATGTGCCATCCGATTTGCAGCTGCAGTCGGGATTGGGCTTTTCTCCGGTGCATTCAGTCGTTGTCTGACACTCCCAGACCTTCGTATTTTCGTTGCATGTGCAGGTTTCATTGGGTTTTGCAGAGGTATCGCAGGTAACAGTTTCGGATTTGCCGCTGTCATCGCTGCAGGCAGATAGGCTGCACGAAGCTAATGCGGATGCCAGAATAATCCATAAGCGCGCATTCATAGGATGGTGTTTCATAAAGTTCCTTGTCTTGCTGTTGTGAAATGGAATGAAAATGATTCAAAAACTGTGGATTAATAACAATATTTAGCGTCGCATTCCAGTTTGCCGGTACCATAGACGTAGACTTTGCCGTCACTGCCGCCGACAGCGCCATCCACATGGCCGCCGGTAATCTTGGCATGTCCTGTCGAACCAACATAAAGCACTTTGCCGGTTTTGCTGTCGCAGCCAGAGATTTCGCCGCCGCTCATGGTCATATTGCCGAACACGCTGACGCAGCCGCCCAATCGCGTCGATTTGCCGCCGCTGAATTTACCGCCGCGAATTGTGAGTTTACCGGCGGAAGCTACATTGACAATACCACCATAACCATTTTTATCACTCACAGATGTCGTGGCATTTCCTCCTTGAAAAACGCCGCCATCGATGGTGCATTCACCGCTGATGGCAATCGTTCCCCCAATGCCGCCGCTGCCGGATACACTATTGTATTTCGATGTTCCCCCCTTGAATGTACCGCCTTTGATAAAAGCCTGCGCACCTTCATTAACCATTAAAGCATTGCCTGATGAAGTATTTTCAACGGCGCTTGCATCATAAATTCCATTGTAGAAATAGGCTTTTCCATACCGGGCCCATACGACCGGTCCCAATGCACTCATCTGAGTACCTCTTGCTTTAAGGGTACCATTGTGTTTTGCACTGTTGTCCATCAGCGCAAGAACAACACCGGAGTTATGCAGGGAATACATGCGCGTATTTTCTTTCCCGAGATAGGTATGCCCATTGAGATCGAGACAAATTTCGGCATCCTTTTCTATCGACATCTGACCGGACAATTCGCCGTCCCGAACGAGCCGGTAATGACCACTCTTAAGAGGAAGTGAAGTTTCATCATACCAATCCTTCCACTTAACCACCTTACCGCAGTGCTGACATTTTGAGGTGACGGGCGATGGATACTTGGCTTCCTCTTCATCGGTATTTGCAACGCGTTCTGTAATGAATGCAGCAATTGCATTGTTATCCTTGTCGCTCACGATCCAGACTCTGTCGTGATTGCGGAATCGATCCATTACTTTGGCCTCTTTTTTTCCAGCCGCAGGAACAAGGATCCGCTTTGTTTTTGCAGTTATTTTAAATGTTTTTTCAACACCTTCGTATACAGGCGATGAATTCAGTGTGACCGAGTTTTTATCATACGATTCGACCCAGTAATTATCACAGCCCAACACATATCCGGCATCTTCGACAGAGCCAACCTCTGTCACAACCCCGTCTTTCTCGCCAATGGAACCCAGCTGGAATTTATCGAAGTCAGCGGCAACTTCTTTGGAAGCAAACGTTTTTGTCACAGCACTGCCATCCTGGGCTGTCATATTGATATTGTACTTTCCCGAAGTTTCAGTTCTATTTTTAGTTGTTCCGACATGATAGGTATCAAAGTCAATATTCCAGTAAACTTTCTTCGAGACTTTTGCTGGCTGCGTTGTAACTGGCTTAGTCGTATACTTAATGGTCTCTGCGGTGTTGGTGTAGTTTTTCAGCATATTGATGAATGTATCTGCAACTTTTTCGGCCGTTCCCTGTTCGTATAGGCACGTATCTGCTTCATAACAAGTATGAGTGTAAGATATATCCGAAGGCAGATAACCGAGATAACCATTGCAGTAGCCCATGATGAGCGTCATTTTAAATGGCACGCCTGATTTTGTGGATTCACTTTTGACATCATCTGCATTGTTGTCAAACAATTCAAAGGGAGCACATGCAAGACCAATATCCCCAACCCCAAGCGTGCTTATAGTGAACTTGCTTTCTTTATCATCGTTTATATACTTGTCGTATTTCGAAACAATTGATCTGGCATGGTAAGGACTGTGAATATCGCAAATCTTCATGAGTTTGCTGTTTGTGAATTCACCTTCGATCTGATAATTGCTGTCGCAGTCTTTTGCTATTTTTTCAAAGCTATAACTTTTGCCGCATTTCTCCTGATATGCCTTGGCGATGGAGGTGCCTTTATAGGAATCATCCACGACCCCATTATCCGTCCAGTCGTCCTTAATTTTCAATGCAGCACAAACTTTGTCATTTTCTGAAAAATTAACCTTGGCGGTATAGGTCTGCTTGGAAGTCTTAATATAGCCAGGCTGAATCGGAGACATATTCTTATTATAGCAATCGACGACAATTTCGCTAAAAAGAACTCCGTATTCTTTGTAATCTGTCGTTCGGTTCTCTTCAGGAATCATACTGGTGGGATTGATATTTCCGGATGCCCCCTGCAAATAAGTGCACCATACGTCCAGTTTATTTTCTACATTGTTTCGGATTTGTCCCACGATATCTGCTGAAATATCAGTTTTTGTGCGTCCTCCCGTTCGGGTGACATGTACCTGGAAATTCAGCAGTAATATATCTTTGGCATCTTTGCGCTCGAATTGCAGGATTTGGAGCGTATGATCAGCTTCTGATTCATGCCCGACGATTGATCCTGAGCTGAAATCGCCGAAATTGGGACCGGCATAGGTGTCGTTGTCCAAAAGATAATGCCTGACAAAGTTGAGACCATCCACCTCGATATTGCCCGCTTTGAGGGTCGCCGGCTTTCGATCGGCCAGAGCCTCGGAAGCTGCCTGGGTGAGTGCTTCGACAAGCCGCTCTTTGTAGTACTTGATCCCAATGATGGCTTTTAATTGTTCTGTTGTATATTTTGAATAGTTCTCTTCTTTGTAAGTGGCATATCCCATATCAGGGGCCGAATGCGTATGTGATCCCTGTATAAAAATATTATCCACGGGAATACCGGTAGCCTTGCTGATGGCTTTTTTGGAATCAGTGACAAACTCACTCCTTCCTCCGATCAAATCAACCATAATCAGCAAAACCGCAGCTCCATTCTCATCTGTCATAGCCACGCAGTTCGCATAGAGTGGATCGAGATAACCCAGGCTCATGCGAAATTGGGTGTTGCCATAACCGGCGAGCGGCAAACTGAGCGTCGGAGTAATATTGACCCTGGAAAAACCTGCCTTGAAGACGTTTTGCTCGACAGCCGTCGCTTCACACGTGTAGGTCGATTCCTCGCAATGGCTGCCTTCTGAGCAGGTTTCGGCCACATTCCACTTCAAACAGCCCGCATCATCCCGGGTGCATTCAAGGATATCATTATCCTCACCGCACTTTTTCTCACCTTCTTCGCTGCAGTCATTCTGACAATCGGGATTGCAGTTCTCCCATTCGCCCGTTTCTTCGTTGCACGTACATGAATCATCGCTTTTGGCAGCCTCATCACAATTTGTGGTTGTCGTGGATCCGCAATTCTCCCATTCGCCGGTGTCTTCGTTGCACGTACATGAATCATTGCTTTTGGCAGCCTCATCACAATTTGTGGTTGTCGTGGATCCGCAATTCTCCCACTCACCGGTTCTTTCGTTGCACGTGCATGCATCGTCGGTTTTGGCGGCTTCATCGCATTTTGTGGTTGCTGTGGTTTCACAATTTTCCCATTTTCCTGTGTCTTCGTTGCACGTGCAGCTATCGTTTGGTTTTGCCTCCTTGCATTCTGTATTCGCTGGCGGGCACTCCCATGTGCCATCCGATTTGCAGGTACAATCGGGATTGGGCTTTTCTCCGGTGCATGCAGGCGTCGTCTGGCACTCCCAGACTTTCGTATCTTCGCTGCATGTGCATGCATCGTTGGGTTTTGTGGCTTCATCGCAGGCTGAGGGCTGTTCAGAACTGCCGCTGTCGTCGCCGCATCCAGAAAAGGCCAGACATGTCAGGATAAGCGAAATTGGAAAAATGCGAGCAGGATGTTTCGAATTCATAATCATACTTTCTTTCCTCTTGAACAGTGGGTATCAAACCATTGTTTGTATATCATGTTTATTGTGCAATAAATACTTTTTTTTTGTTGGAGGGGGAAGTCTCCCCCTGCGCGTCTATTTGCTCTGCAAATACGACGCGACCCCCTCTGCGGCCGATTGCAGCGGGCAATTTCGCCATCCTTGCGTTTCGGTGTTTCGGCTCATCGGCTATTAGCTTCGAATGTAACGCTCCGCCGTGGCGTCACAATGATATGGAAGTTCCGTGGAACGACTCTATTTTCATTTCACTCTCAGTTGTCTGGCTGCAGCTCACTGGGTTCTGCGACCGAATAGTGAATTATTTATCTAATAAATTTATACATAATAATTACTTTCTGGTCAAATACTTCCATACCTCAGGTCAGGTCGTCGATTTTGCTCATTATAAATCGGATGTCATCAAAATCATCAACCAATGGGTTGGGCTGAATACCAATGGTATGATCGATTCGCTCGTAACCGATTCGGATGTCAAAGAAAGTACTAAACTCGTTCTGGCCAATGCCTTATCCTTTGATGGAAAGTGGGCCAGCAGGTTTGAAAGTCAAAAATCAATATTATTCAAAAAAGATAATGGTGAATCGCTGACTTTGCCCGGTATGGCCCAAGCCGGTCACCATCATTATTATCATTCCGACGAACTCAAATACAGCACGATTCAACTCGATTATGCCGACAAATACAGCATGATCGTAATTCTGCCCGATGAGACTGACGGACTCAGTTCGCTGATGACACAGTTTTCTGCCGGGGAATTCCAAAACATGCTCGCCAAAGCAGAAAATAAAGCAGTTGATGTTACGATTCCTAAATTTAAAATGAATTATGATATGAGTGATGCTGCTGACCGTCTCTCCCGGATGGGGCTTTCCAATATATTTTCCGAAAATGCAAATTTCTCGCTTTTGGCCTCCGAATCACTTCATATTGAACGCATATTGCATAAGGCGGTCATTGATGTCGATCAGGAGGGTACCCGGGCAGCAGCAGCGACAGGTCTTGTTGCAGCCTCTGATACCGGACAGCTTGACACGGAAATCAATTTTATCGCTGATCATCCCTTTGCTTTTGCTTTGATTCACAATACGACCAAAACCATTCTGTTTTATGGTCAGTATTACGGAAAATGACAGGTTTTGCCGGGAGGCTTCCCGGCATCATTTCAAAAAGTCCCCATTCTCTGCCTGTAATTTGCAGAATGGGGAGTATATTAACATAAACGGTTGACAAGAATGTATCATTTTGTTATAAAACACGCTGACAGTGAGCAGTGACGAATGAACGTTGCTGTTATTATTTATACCAGTGAAGATTAAGATGCAGAAAGAACGAAATATTATTATATTGTTGGGCTTTGTTTTGTTTATGCTGCCGGTTCCTGTGCTCGCACAGGACAAGGCTTTTGAAGAACGTCCCTGGAATGTCAGCGTCGGTCTGGGCGTCGGTTTATATAAGATTATACCCATGCCTGACCTGGAGTTGTCTGCGTCTCGGCGAATAGTTGATTTTTATCGCCTTGGACTGCAGTTCAACTGCCTTTATCTGCATGGTCATCATCACGATGTATCTCGTCGTTTTCAGTATCAGACACTGTTGATCAATACTTTTGACTTTTATAGAGGTGAAAATGCGACATGGTCGGTAAAGGTCGGTCTTGGATATATGTATTTGTATTCTAAAAAGACGTGGTTCGGGGACCTCGGTGATGTCCCGGAAGAAAAAAGAGATGAATACAGA
>JAEEGL011896292.1_pt1 | contig 28022 bp, 39 predicted proteins | sample 9134231 | NCBI WGS metagenome assembly JAEEGL01 (sample SAMN16246548, study PRJNA631951) | gut metagenome | biome: gut microbiome; feature: rumen; material: fiber-attached | host: Bos | place: Iran: Karaj | collected 2018-10
AGCGTATTTTTAAAGAAATTAACAGTATCTTTATAATCATCACTCACACCAGACGTTACTCCAGATTTTGCTAAGGCATAACCAAGTATATATAACATAGTCCCAGCGGTAGCCTTTCCCAATCTTTGTACAAAATCATGTTGCATTTGAGGTGTATATTGTCCATTTTCTAAACTTCTTTTTAAGTTTTTACCTTCAGTTATTGCATTAATAAGTCCAGCTGGAGAATAATCAACTATTGCTTTTGTTAAATTTGCTGGTGTTTTGGCAAATGGAATAAGAACATCTCCTAATCCATATCCATGTACATTTATTGCATTTAATCCTTTTCTAACATTTAGAACAAATCTTGTATAGTTGTTATTATCGTTCCATGTTCTTTGCAATGCTTCTGATCTAGCAATATCTATCATTTCTTGTGTTATCTCAGTTGTATTATTAAGTACCATTTGATTTTGTAATGAATTTTCAAAAGAAGATTGACTAAATATTCTATCTCCTGCATCCATTACATAATTAAGAAGATTATCTACTCTATTTAAACTTTTACCAATAATAGTTTTGTCATTGAATGATTTACCTTCTGTCATTTCAAATCTGTTGCCTTCCATATCTTTTGTGTTTATTCCTTTTTTATAATCGTTAGTTGCTTGATATGCTCCTTCTTTCATTCCTTTAAGAATTGCTTTAACATTCATTGTTCCTGTAGTTCTTACCCCAGTTTTCTTTGCTATGGCTTTATCTGCTTTACTAGCAAATACATCTCCTATATAGTTAACTGGAGCTATTATAGCATTACCTAAAACATTTCTTACTTGTGTTTTAGGATTAAACAGCATCGAGATACGCATCCATGATTTTATTGCTTTACCTTTATCTGCAGGAAGTTTATCAGTCATGATCTTTTGGATTTCTGCAAGTTTAACTTTTTTATCGTATCCATCTTCCATTGTTGATACTTCTTTCATTGTATCAAGTATAAATTGCACTTCATTTGGTTGTAAATCAAACTTTTCTCTATTTTCATCTATCCATGCTTTTGTTTTGTTTTTAACCATCTTGTTGTATGCTTCAGTAAGTTCTGATTGAGCATATTTGACCATACCTTCTGGTGTCATTCTTTCCATGATGTTAAACGCTTGTACTGTTTGACCTGCTTTAGTACCCATTTCACGTAATTTTTTGGCAACTTCTACCATTCCATCATAATCACCAGAGTCTTGATATTGTTTCATTAGTATCCAACCTTCAGCAACATCTGTTGAATCAACATTAGTACTATCTTTTTGAAACCAATTTAATGTTTCATTTCTACCGCCTGTATCTAATCTAGCAAGTGCTTTACCCATGCTTTCTTTATTAGTTACTTTTTGATAGTATTTAGTATCTGCTTCTGCTAATATTTTTTGTTTTGACTCTTCTGTTAACATATTTGTTTTGTTTTCTATGTTACTAGCAAACCTACTTTCTCCATCTCCAGTTGATACTTTTACTTTTGGTGCTTTTGGTGTAGTGTTTGCATCTTCTTTAGTCATTTTTGCTATTTCAGCAGGATTAAGTATCTTTTTTCTTTTTGGCAAATTAAGTGCTGTTCTCATTTCATCTATTTGTTTTGTTAATTCAATCATATCTTTTTTAACTGGCTCTATAGATTTTTTAATTTCTGATATAACTTGTTTTGTTTCTTGTGATTGAACTTCTCCTACTTTTGCTCCTTTATATACACTGTTTATCCATTCATCCACACTAAATTTAACAAATTTTTGTCCTTGTCTGTTTAAATGCTCTTTATTATTTGGATTTGCACTAAACCAACTTTGAATTGCATAATTTGTTAATCCTTGTGATGTTCCTTTATAATTTGAACCAATATTTTCTGCTATATCTAACCATTGTTGTTTTGTTCTTCTTCCTCTATAGTCAGATATACTATTCATGGCATTATTAAGTAGTTTTGGATTAAATTCTCCTAAATTCCTTCTGAATTTACCATATTCTCTAGAAATATCCTTAAATTGAACCTCTTTCTTTAATTCTGGATACTTGATAGTTCCTTTTTGCTTGTTTTCAAGATATTCTATTCTTTTTAATTCTTCATCTCCTGCTATACCTGCATTATCAATTTCTTTTAGTGTTTTTAGTTCTTGTTGCTCCTCGTTTGTTAAGTTATTGTTACTTGATGTGTTTTTTTCTTCTATAGTTGGCTTTGTTTTTTTCACAATATCAGCAAATTTTGTTGTTGTTCCTTTTGATTTAAAATTGCTTTCTAGGTATTCTTTCCATGTTGTGTTGTTTTTTGAATATCTTATGTCAGCATCTTGAGTAGGTTCTGTATTGTCTACTGCTTTAAATTGATTGGAATTAAAGGTTATAAATAAATCATTTGCAGTGGTTTTACCTTCAGATTTTCCACCATAATCATATACATTTTTTATAATTACTCCATCATAGTTGGTTTTTCCATCTTTGTTAGATGCTATTATTTCTTTAACTACATCATTTGTTGTTTTTGAAGTTCCCCATAGTCTTATCATTTCAGGTTTACTAAATGCAACACTAGATGCTTGTGCTATTTCTTCTCCTACTTGTTCAGGGCTATATATTTCTGCTCTGGTTTCAAATATATCATTTAATTCATATCCCATATCAACATGACCAGGTTCACTTGAATCACTAGATATTTTTTCTAAGAAATAACTATTAGGCATACGATATTTATCAAATTCATTATAGTTTTGCATATTTTTGCTATATAACTCTTTCAATGTTGTCTTTCTTCCTACCTGATTCATTACCTTAACAATATCGTTGGTTTGTATTTGTTGTATTGGTATTTCCTTTGTATAGTTTTCTTGCAACAATTCTTTAACCTGATTAGGTAATTTAAATTCATCTATTATATAAGCTCTTGTGGCACTTCCTATTAATCCATTTTGTTCTAACGATTCTGCTAAATTATACCAACCACTTACACCAATTATACCCATTTGACCATCATTTAATGCATCTTCTACTTCATTAAAACCAACTCTTTTAACTACTTCATTTACTTTTTTTATGTTCTCATCAACAGAACTATTGTATCCACTTATTCCTTGTCTTATAACTTGCTCTAAAATATCATAGTTTTCTCTTGCTTCAGCTGATTTGTTTGCACTTTCTTGATATAGTCTAGTTAAATTATCTTTTACATCTTGTGGTACTCGTTCTTCAAGTTCATCAATAAAATCATTTGATTGTTGAATAACTTGATTCCAATTTCTCTCTTCTGCATTAACTACATATGGGTTTGTTATGTTGGCATATCCTTCATATTGATATTTACCATAACCTTTATCAGAACCAAATTGTTTGTTATATTCATAAAATTTTTTCTTTACATTTTTTAACAATTTTTCTTCTGTTTCGAATAATATTTTAGGGTCTCCATTTATTGTTAAAAAATATGCTCCTTCTTTTAAGGTTGGTTTTATACCATATTCTTCCATTAGATGATTATGAATATATTTATTTTGTTGCGATAACCATTCTTTAACTTCATTTATATTATTAAATTTTGAAGTATCAGCCATAGTGTATTTTTGGTTGGCATAACTACCTGACATTTCTTTAGAATCAGTATAGTAGTTTACTACTTGATCACCAAACTTATAGTAATCAGTTCCTACTGGATTAAACTCATTAAACTGTGTTCCTGAACTTGTCATTGTATGATATACAGTTATTAAATTACCCTTCTCGTCTCTTGCTTTACTATCTTTAAAATACTCTTGTTGTTGTTTAGATAGTTTTCTTCCTTTATTATCATAAGAAAAAGAACTATTATCTAGTTCTTTACTCAACAATCTTCTTCCATCCACCAAAGTTCTATCTTGCCTATCAATTTCTTTATTTTCTTTTTCACTTTCTTTAGCATTTAATCCACCTCTATTAACAATAGAATAAACTTTATCCTTTGCTTTGTCAACTTTGCTTCTTGTTTTTAGATAATTATTTAAACCAGAATGAGTTGGATTTTCTTTAACATATTCTGGTGTTATTGTTGTTCTGTTTTCCTTTGTTATATTTTTCAAGTATCTTTGTTTTACTTCGTTTGCTTCTATTTCACCCAATTTATTATAATATGCTAATTTACTAAACCTAGCAGAACTTCCATGTTCAAATCCTTCAATTTGTTGTATTGCGTGTTGTATTTCGTGCAATATTGTGCCTTTCATGTTTAAAGTATCATTGTTTTTAATATAGTCATTATTTATTTTTATTTCTTGATTAACTCGTGAATATGACCCTTTAGTATTTTTCATATCTTTGAATGTTATTTTATAATTTTTTAGTTCAGGGTATAAATGAAACAAGTATGGATGTTTGATAATATCAGATAATTTATATTCTTGATTTTGATTTGGTATGTTTTTCAAACTAAGTAATTCATCAGTAAATTCAAATTTCCATTTTCCATTTTTATCTTTAAACCATTTTGTCAATCTCCATATTTCTTCATTTGTTTTGCCATCTTGTTCCATTTGTTTTGCTTTTTCAAGTTCATTAAGTGCATCCGTTTTGTATTTAGAATCAAACAATCTATTTATAGCTGTTTCTCCACCTATACTATACTTTTGATCAATGTTCAGTTTATTTTTGCTTCTATATGCTTGTTCCCACTTATATTGTAAATCTTCTATAAATTGGTTTTGATTTCTATAACCAGTAAATTGATGATATAGGTATTTTATTTCTTGATATATTCTTTTAAATAGACTTGGGTTAGTATCTGCTAAATTGTTAATAAACTCTTGATTACCGAATAATTGTCCTGCTACATCTGCCATAGCTTCTTCTGTAAGTTCAGTGCCATTATAATTGTTTATTAGGTTTTGTACTGCAGTATTAAACTCAGGATTGCTTTCTCTATATGTATCTATTATTTTTCTCATTTGGTCTGTTCCTATTGCATGAGTTAATTCATGTACTGCTATAAACTCACCCGCTCTAGTTGAATTAGGATTTATTGTAATAACACCATTGTCATATTGACCATTTATATTGTCTCCTAAAGAATCGTCAAACACTATTGTTAAACCTTTATCAGTTGATATTTTCTTTAACATATCAATATAGTTTCTGGTTTTCTCTGAGTTATCAAAATATTTCGCCGCACTTTCTTCTAATATTGAAATAGACTTGTTTTCACTAGGATTAAATGTATATCTATCCTCTTGTTTGCCCGATATTTCTTTGAGTTTCGTTTGAAGTTTGTTGATTTCTTCATTATATTTTTTTTCTGTTATTGTATTATGTTCATATTGCTCTTGATACATATTCTTAAGAGCTTCAATTTCAGTAATAGGATTAACTATACCTTTTTCATTCTCTTCTTTAAATATTCTTAATTCATTTTTGATACTATCATATTCATCATTATATTGCTCTTCTGTTATATTTCCATTTTGATAATCATATTCTACTTGTTGTTGCCTTTGTTCTATATTTTGTAGTTGTTGATCTTGAATCTCTGCTATTTTAATCTTTTTTATTGACTCGTTTATTTCGACATCAGATACTTCTTTATTAGTTTTAGAATTTGTTACTTTACCTTCGGTTGTAACTTTAAAATTCGTTCCATATTGCTTGTTTATTGCTTCAATATTTTTATGCAATACATTTGTTTTATACGCTGAATTTCCTTCTGTTAATCCTATTGTTAAAAGTGTTGATAGCGCAGTTATTCCAGCCTCATCTAGACTCAATGTTGATAGTGCTTCTCCTAAATTGTCATATTCGCCTAAAGTAACGTGTTCGTTAATAGGATCAAGAATCATTTGTAATTCTTCTTCTATTTCTTCTGCTCCTAAATTTGACAATAGTCTATTTATACCTGGGTTACTTATAAATTTTCCTGTGCATTTTGATATATTGGATGATAACATAGATGTTTTTCCGCCCATTATTTTTGTTGCACCACCTAAAAGTGTTTGTAAACCTGTTTCAAGAGTCGCATTCACAACTGAATATGTTTCTGCCTGTTCTGGTGTATATCCTTCTAATAATTTTTGATTTTTAGCACTATTTTGCGTTGTAAAAAACGTTGTAGCTGGCCCTAAAATTTTACCAGCATATGGTATTGCAGAAGCAACCACAGCTGGCGCCATACCACCTAGAGAACCAGCGGCGCTGTGTATTGATTGCCCAATAGTACCCATTTCAGACATTACTTTATTTGATTTTAATTCATTATAAGATGGTAAATCTACATATTCTCCATTATCTAATTTATAATTTCCAGGGCTTACTGCATCTTCTAATCTAGCTATAAAAGGTCTAAGTATATTTATTTTATCCCATGTGCTAGTTTTTTCGTTATTAACACGTTCTTCGTCTGCCAGATATTGAGTTAACATTGCTTTTTGTGTTTCTTGTTCATATCTTTTGTATGTATCTGTTTTTTTGTATTCCTTTAATCTATTAGTTGTTTCTTGTGATTTTTGTTTTTCTTCTTCTGTCATTCCTTGATTATAAAAAGAAAAGGGCTTAGACGCATCATAGGTGCCGCTTTGTCTTTCTTTTATATTTTTCATAATATATTCATTTCTTTGTTTAGAATTTTTATATACATCTGCTTTGTAATCTAATCCTAATCTTTTTTTATCATCTTCAACCTTTGTTTGCCATTTGTTTTTTAATGCTTGTTGCTTTTCGTTTGCTTTTTTGGCTTCTTCTTTTTTTCTTCTTTCTTTTATATTCTGTAATGATTGTTTATAATTTGCTTCCATGGTTTTTGACCTGTTTAGCAATCCTAACTCTCTACCAAAATCATCTAATGCTGTTCTTTGTCTTTTGTTAGACATTACATTCACCTGCCTTTGCAAATTTATTATTTAAAAAAATTCATAATTTTACTCCATAAATTTGTCTTTTTTTTACTGTTGCTTGTCGTTGTTTTTATGGGTTTTGTAGTTCCTGATTTAAAAGCAGAATATATTATGCTTTTTTGTTCTTTAGATAAATTAGCCGTTGCTTGTTTTAATTGGTCACCTGTAACATATCCTTGGCTAAATACTTGATTAGTTAATTTTGAATATACTTTGTTTCCTTCTGCTGACAAACCAGTTGGAGTATAATTTGCATAATACTTACTATTGCCATTTGCTTTAGTTTGATTATTGCCTCCTGATAATTCGTTGCCTCCTGAACTTAGTGAAACTCCTCCACTACCTCCAGAACTATAACGATTATAGTAAGCTTCTCTTGCATCCTTTAAATCAAGTTGATATTCCTTTTCCTTTAATGCTTTTTGTGTTTTTAATTGTTGCTTATTATATGCCAATTTTTTATTAAATTGTCTTGCATCTTCTTCTCTATCTAATTTTGTGTTTTTTATATTAGAATACTGATTATCAAGATTTGCATAATCTTTAGTAAGTTGTAACGCATTATCTCGTTTTCCTATCAAAGCATCGTTGATATTTTGCATTCCTTGACTGTATAAATCTAATTTTTCTTTTAACATATCCAGTGCTTGTTGCGCAATTATTGACTTGCCTGTTATTTTAGCTTGTGCTATTTGATTATTATATTCTTGTATCATATCTTCAACACTTGATTCTGTTGTATTTATTCTGTTCCTAACGCTGTTTAATGCTCCTATTCTTGTTGTTTCATCTACATTGTTTGTATAATTGCCATACTGTCTCATGGCATTTTCTCGTTCTGCCAATTGCTGCCTTCTTGCTGTTTCGCTAGCATTTTGCAAAGCACTTATATTATTATTTACACTTTGATTTATAGCACTTTCTGAATTTGCTAAATAATCATCAATCTGATTACCTTGCTGATTTATTAAATTAGTTTGATCTTGAACAACCCCATTATATACGCTATTAGACTCTTTAATTGCGTTAGTTCTTCTATCTAATATTTCCTTATTATTCATGTGTACCTCCTAGCCATATTTTTCTCTTAGCTCTAAGTCTTTTTTAGCATAATCATTAGAAATTTTATCTTGTTTCTTTTGATATGCAAGTTGTTCGTTAAATTGTCGTTTATCTTCTTTTCTTTGTTTTTCTGCATTAATTTGATCAAGAATTTGCATGTATAAACTATCATATGTATTATTGACATTCTGCCTGTTTTCTAATTGTTGTATTTGCAATTGAGATTTTCTTTGTAGTGCTTCAACTTCTGCTTCCAGCTTCATTTTTGCTACTTCTAGTGAATAGCTTGCTTTTTTGGAGTCATTTTCAAGCCTTGCCTGTGAAATTGAATTATTTAATTCCTGAATCACTTGATTAGTATTCGCTCTTGCGCTACCTAATGCTTTTTGTTGTTCATCAAATCTTGCCAAATTTTTTGTTTCTATATATCCACCATTATTTAAACCATTCTGTGCTCTCATTTCAGCTTCTACACCATATTTGTTGGTCGACTTTATAAAGTTAGCATTGGTTTCTTTTGCAGCTTTTTCATATTCATTATTTGCCTTTACTTTTTGTTGTTCAAATCTATTTATATCTAAATTCGTTTGTGCGTCCAACATTTCGTTATTCTTTTGCAAGTATTCGTCTGCATATACTTTATTTTTATTTAACACCGCATCGTTATTAGCCATAGCTTGCTCATATACTTTGTTTGTTGCATTTAATGCGTTGTTTCTAGCTTTTTCGTTATTTTTCACTCTAGAGTTTGTACTATATAATAATGCCATAATTACCTCCTATCTTTTCATGTATCCACCTATGAATACTTCCATGGTGGCCTTTACGAGAGAAAATTGATAATTTGAACTCAATATCAACTGTATTTTTCTCCATTTTTTTTCTTTTGATTTGCATACTATATATCCCTTGGAATCAGGATATATGCCTATTTTTTTTGGTTCTTCGTTGTCTTTCTTAATTTCAACACTTATGTCCGCTCCCCTTGGTATAGTTTCTATGACACAACCACCTTTATTTGTGGTTTTTCTATATGCCTCATACCCAAAACTATCCATTGGTGTTGCCCATTTCGATAATATACTTTTCCCGTTGTCTGTTTCTCCAGATAATTTGTATATATCTCCTAATTGATTTGCTAAGTATAGTGTTCCATTGTTTTCTTGCATAAAAGTAATACTTTGTGGCAATTCCCAATAGAACCATTCATATTCTGTTCCTATATCTTGGTATGTTGCTCTCGAATCTGCCAAAAATACCTTACTATCTATCAAAATTAGTAAGTAACCATCATATTCAATCATCTTTGCTTTTTTATAGTTATTGCAAGTAATCATTTTTTTATCAACCATAGTAGAGCGATGCGTCAATAGCCTTTCTTGATTTATTTCTCCAGTTATTGATTCCAGCCCATTTTTTGATAAGAAACAAATATCATCTCTAAAATTAATTCCTGTTGATACACAACCTGTATTAATGTTAGATTCTACTGCAGGATAAACCTTTCCTGCCTCATAATCTATTGTTGGAGTGTGTGATATAATGCTTGCTCCTTCTTGACTTGGTTCTTTTATAACTAATAATTCATTATAACCTCTTACAATTGTTTTTACAGGAGACATATCTCCTTCGGATGTCCAATTATCACTTCCAAAATATCTTGGATCTTCAAGTTCGCTCCAAAATAAAGCATTTGGATAATCTTGATTGCCACTTACAAATATACGGTTATCAAAAACCGATACTAACGAACTTTTTAATATTTTATTTGCATCTCCATTTATTGTTTTCGAATATGTTATTGACACATTATTATCACCGTCTATTTGCTTTGGTGGAGCCGTTATAAACGTCACTGTTCCTGCTGTTCTATTAACGGTAAATCCGATGTCTTCTATAAGGGTTGCCCCCTCTACTATTGCTACTACTGGTGTATTATCTAAATTTTGTGAATCTAAATAATATACCAAACTTTCTCCATCACCTATAAACTGGTTTGTCCTTTTAGATTGTATTAAATTATAAGCGTTCAATGTTTCACCAGCACCACTAGGTGTTGCTAAAGTAGTAGTTACTGGTATAGTTCCTACTACTGGAGTTACTGATACTCCGTTATACTCTAAATAATTGATACCATCTTTTATATATAAAATATCGTTAAAAATGAAACTTTGGCTTTGTTTAACATTCATCCCTGAATATAGTTCTGTTAATATTGGTGTTGATGGGAAATTTTCCCATAACGCAAGTTTCGTGCCATAATGCACCAATACTTGCATAGTATTATTTATTTCATAAAAAAACAGACCAAATATTTCTAAACCCAAACTAGCAAGTTTAGTCATACCTGGTCTTGTTTCTATGCCTTTGCTTGTAGAATTATAGTTTTTCCACATATTTACACTATCTGGGCTTCTATATGATTGTACTGTTTCGTTAAAGAAATCTACTCCTCTAAAATTTTGATATATATTTGCTTTTGTCTTAATTTCATTTGTTGGTAATTGTGTCATATTAATTAATCACCTCAAATTCTATTAATCCATCTGTTTCATCATTTGATAACATTTGTTTTAGTTCTTGGTATTTGTATTCATATACACTATAATTCGAAGAAACATCAGCTTTTAATATAGCGCTTGCTACACCATATACTAGGCAAGTTATCGCATCTCTTGAAAGCTCCATCTCAAATGTATTTGCAGTATCATGATTTATAATAGTAGGAAACTTATAATAATATACATTAACATCTCCAACATATCCATCTTCAAATTTTATTTTGTCATTTAAAACTTCAAAATCGCATTCTCTAATTCTTTTTATTTTATACATATCAGATGGCTTGTTTACTATGTTGTTTGTTCCATCTAATGTAACAGTCATTAATGCTGGTATTTTCTTTATTTGAGCTAATTCTACTTGTATATCGTCTATAGCCTCTTTTATCTTACCTTCTATATCTGGATCACTTGTAAAGTTACTACCGTTTTCATCGTATTCTTCGATTAACTTTACTATTTTTTTTATTACATCTCCTAATGTCATATAAATACCTCCTATTTATATATTTCTTCTAAATCATTTATGTCTTGCTGTACTTCTGCTAAAGTACACATTTGATATTGTGGTATAATGAACCCTTCATGTTCATCCCATATCAATATTGTTCCTTCTGGCATAGTTACAGTTATTTTAGAGTCTTCTTCTATTATAAATTCTCCACTTTCTGCTTTATGTTTTATATGAGTTGTTAGTGTTAGATTTTCAAATGTTTGATTTACTCTTCCATCTTCTGTTTTTTCTTTAAATTTTGTATCTTTTGTTACCTTTTTCCCATATATTTGTTTTAGATTTGGTCTAACTGTATAATACTCTAGTTTTGCCATGATTTTTCCTCCTTTTTTACGTGTTTTTGAGAGTTGCACTCAATTACCTACTAACACGATAAAAAGAGCCCGTAGGCTCTAAAATAAGAATATATTAAGCAATATTAGTTGGAACTATTACAATTTCTTCTGGTCTTACAACTTTAGCACCGCAACCATATAAACCTTTGATAGCATCTTCAAATGCATCTTGTGGTCTATAAGTTTCAGTTTTTCTAATTTGTTCAATAAATGCAACTGCATGTTTAGTTCTGATTATATTTAATACTGTTCCAAATGTTTTTGCTTCGTAATAATCTCCTAATGATGCTTTTACAGGATTTGTTACTTTAGTATAAACAGTTGATCCTGATACTGATGAAGCAGTATAGTAAGTTTTTGCTAAATCTACTTCAGTATCTTCTGTTTTTGCGTATGTAGCAGGTGATCCTTTTGGTAATAGGTTTTCAATAGTGATATATGCGTTAGCATATCTACCAACAACACCTTTTTTTGCCATAGCAACGTTATCAGTTAATACTTCAATTAGATTTGGTCTTAAGAACTTATGGTATGCAGGACATACTTCATAAAATAATTCTTCTGATACTTTTACATTATTATTATAAAGTTTTTCAAGTGCATCTTCTGTTTTTTCAATACAGTTAGCTTTTGTAGCTGTAAATGCACTGATTCCTTGAATTTCACTTGCTTCATATGCATCTTTAATCTTTTTAGCAACATATCTGTCACCATTTTCAGATAAAGCTAGAGCTCCTTCTTGAGCTGATGCTTCCATTGCTCCTGGAACTGTTTGAGCTTTAATTACATCATCAAGACCTACATTGAAGTATGTAAAATAATCAATTGGTAAATCTTGAGCAGTACTTGCTACTGCATCTCTTGAGATACTTGAACCTGGTACATATGGTCTAGTACTTGGTCTAACAGCATTTAATATTCTTACTTTTTCTGCATTTCTAGCATCACCTTCATATTTGAAGTCACAGTGATTTCTTAATGAAGTTATTGTTTTTAATGCACGTTCATAGGCTTTATGCCAAATAGTTTGTTTTGCGTAATCCATTGTTTAATCATTCCTTTCTATTTTTTGGATTTTGTCATTGACTTTCTGATTGCTTCCCATACTCCTGGTTTATCTAAATCATCTAAAGACATTGCATCGATTTCTTTATCGGTATAATACTCTTTAACACCTTTTTCGGTATTTGATTTTAGAGAACCAATTTTAGCAGGTTTAGTATTATCAGACTTGTCATATTTTTTGTGATACAATTCTGCTATTTCTACAAAACTTGTATCTTTTGAAAATTTCTTTTTAAATTGGTTGAAATTGTCGTCTTTTAGTATCGATAAATCAATTCCTTCCTTTTCTAATTCTGCTATTTTTTTATTTTCATCTAATTTTTCATATAATCTTTTATAGACATACTTTTCTTTTGATGATAAATCTTCATAGCGATAGTTTTTTAATCGATTTAGTTCATTGATTATTTCATCTTCTCCTAAATCAATTATCTTATTTGCTTCTGCATTACCTAGGATTTCATATTCTTCTTCTGATAGACTATTCCCTCTATTTTCTGGAACATCAATACCATTTTCTTTTAGGTATGATTCCATACTTTCATTGATATAATCTAGATCATCAGAATCAAAACTTGCATTAAGCAAATCTCTTGTCCTTCTAAATTTGGACATTTCCTTTTGAAGTTCCCTGTCTTTTCTATCAAGTCTTGGTTTAATGATTGTTTCATTTAACTCTTCTTGATATTCAGGATGTTCTTTCAAAAGTTCACGAAGTGTTTTTGTGTGTTCTGCTTCTTCATCAGAATTTTCAGAGGTATCAGTTAATTCTTCTTCCTCTTCTTCCACTTCTTCTGTAGACTCTTCATCTACTTCTTCGTTAGTTTGTTCTAACATTTCTTCATTTTCCATTTAATTCCTCCCGTTTACAGTCCGTCGACTATATATTCCATACCTACAAGGCCGATACGTGGGCATATAAAAAACTACATTGCTGTAGTTTCTTGTCCTGTTAAATTAGATATTAATTCTTGACCTTCATTGTCAATATTATTGATATCTTCTGTTTCATTTAAATATCCATTCATCATGTTTTGCATTTTTACTGATTGTTTTTCTATTTGTTGGATTTTAGCTTGTTCTTCTTGCCTATGTTTTATTATTTTTTCAAGTTCTTTCTTTGGTGCTACACTATCAAACGGCAATACTTCAACATATTCCTCTAGAGTAATTAAGCCATTCATTAAATAGTTTTCTAGCATTTGTTCTACTGCGTATTTGTCATATGCAGATTTAGGTGTTACATCAACCTTTACACTTGCTTTTAACTTTTCAAGTACTGAACCTGATATTTTCTTAGGTTTTAACACTGTTTTTTCTTCTGCTTCTCCATAATCATTTTCAACAGTTTCCTTTTTTTCTTCTAAAACTATCATTCCATCTTTTGCATTATATACTTTGTACATATCAAGATATATTCTTCCTATGTCTTCAATGAACATTTTTAATGCTGTACTTTGTTCTGTTAAAGGTTGTTGACTTGCTTGTTGTATAGCAAGTATTGAACGACCACTAGCCTTTTCTGGATTGATATCTCCTGTTGCTACATCTCCAGCTCCTGCAAGTTCTCTTGTATTAGTCATTAGTTCTTGTTGTACAAGTGTTGCATCAGCACTCATGCTTGCTGGTTGTACATATCCATATATTTTCCTTACATCATCTACATCAAATTCTTCTGTAGTTATAGTTGTTCCTACTTTATTTATTGATTTAGGATTTTTTATCTTTGATATGTTGGCAACTTTTTGAGGATAAGCGGTTATCTTAACCGATAAAGCTCTTCTGTTTTCATTTTTGTTGATTTCTCTTTGATTATGTAATACTTGATGAACTTCTCCTGTACCTCTAGCTGATCCTTCTATTTCTTCCCATATATAATGAGCAAGTGGATAAAGTGTAAGTTTTGTAGTTTCTGGTTTTGTTAAAACAACATGCTTTGTTGCTTTTTCAACCCATATTTTTCCATCTTTTTTGAATAGTTTAGTTATTACCCTTACTTTATCATCTAATTCTTCTTTTGCATAATCACCAGATTGTGTTGTCGTATCATTATCTGGTAGTATATTGTTTATTTTTTCTTTTGATACTCCATATTCTTCGGCCATTTCTTTTACTTTCTTTAAGGGCTTTCTTGTTGATATTAGTATATATGGTTGTTCTTGTATGTCTTGTTCGTTTTCATCACCATAAAACACATTTGTTTTGCTTAATATTTGTCCTTTAGGGTCTTTATCTGGCATATCAAAATAAATTATTCCTTCACTATTGATACAAGCTCTTTTTGAACATTTACGGATTTTATAATCCATGTAATCTCTTTCCCATAATCTAGCAACATGTTTATTTAATAATTCACATACTTTTTCTGCTTCTTTTTGAAACTTTTCGTCTTCATAGTTTTCAGCACTATAGTTTATTTGAAACAGATTAGCATTTATTGTTCCTACTTTATATTTAACTATAGGTTTTATAATGTTAAGTGTTATTGGCTCAATAGAACCACTTTCTAATCCATCCCATTGATCTTCATTATAGTTTCTATAGTTTTCATCAGTTTCAGTAAATACTTTCTTCTTACTTAAATAGTTTTTCCCTTTTTCATAGAGTTTCCACAATTCAGTTATTTGTTCTTCTAGATTAGTTTTTTCTTCTTTTTCTTCTCTTTCTCCAAATAATTTCATTATTTAATTACCTCCTGTCCTTCTGAGGTGCCATTGTAATTTTCCATATTGTTGATTACTTTGTATATTTCATCTAGTTCTTCTTCTTGTTCTTTTTCTGCTTTTTTTTGTTTTATATGTTCTTTTATAGTTTTCTTTTCTTTTGGTATAACAACTTCTACACTTTTATTTTGCCCAAATTGATATCCTAACTTAAAAGAAAACAAAATAAAAACACCAAACACAGTGCATATCAATACTATTTCCATTATTTATCACTCTTTTTCTTCCTAGTATTTCTTTTCTTTGGTTTTTCAACAACCTTTTCTACTACTTTTGTTTCAGGTTTTATTTCTTCTTGCACACCATAATATCTTTCCCTATAAACTTTCTTTTTCATACTACTACTATCTCCTCTCCATAATCTCTTATTTTTGGTATTTCTTCTTCAAAATTAAAATCCTTTGTTATAGGATTAACTTGTTTTGTTTTAGATGTATGACTTATACAAAAATATCTTAACGCATCTGTTATATGTGTTATATCGTGTGGTTCTGTTGCACAATCATTAGGGTTTTTTTCATCATGTTGTAATTGAGGAACGCATCTTATTAGATTTATGCAATTACTAAATATTTTTATTTTACTTTCTTCTATTGTTTCTCCTGTTTGTTCGTGTCTGGTTTTATATGGTTTTAACCATTCTTTAACATTTAACCATCCACCAACTCTATCGTTACTAGCTTTTATAAACTTAATACCATCATTGTAGAATAGTTCAGCTGTAGATTTTCCTGTATCTCTATTTCTATTCCACAAATCAGGTGGCGCATATATTCCTCTAAAATTGTCTTTTCTCATATAACTTTTTAATGTTTGTGATGCTTCACTAACTATTAAGTTATCTTTATGAATTTCGTTATAGACATATGCTTTACCTTTAGTATCTATCGCTATAAATACTACTGCAAACATATCAAGTCCATAATCTAAAGCTATATATTTGTTCCATTCTTTTGGAATATTAAATGGTTCTATTACATGTAGTTCTCTTTTAAATTCTGGAAAGAATTGACCATCAAATATATCCCAATTACCATAAAGCATTGCTTGTTTTCTATCTTCAGGTAGGTTTTCAAGCACTTTTACATAATTCGGATCATGTTCCATTATGTATTTATTTTCAAATACCAAAGAAGGTATAAATATATAATCATTAGGGTCTTCTTTTGCTCTATAGTCTTTATCTATAAACAATCTTTTTACCCAACTGTGTCCTACTCCACCAGGATTGCATGTAAAATACATTCTAGGGTCAAAATCTTTGCTCATATTACCACTCATACGATTAGATTCAGTAAGTGTTTGAAATTGAAACTCAGTAAAATGTGTTGCTTCTTCTAACACTATTACTTCATATGCTTGTCCTTGATACTGTAATACATCCCTTTCATTATCACAGTATCCCAATACAATTCTAGAACCATTAGGAAATATAAACTCTTTAGTGCTATCCCTATAAGTTGCTATTCCTTTTAACATCTTTTGTAACTGTAGTATATGGTTTTCTCTTAGTTCCTTCAATGTTCTTCTTAGTAGTAATATTTGTATTCCTGGATAGTTAAGAGCTAACAAACACATCTTTATTCGTGACACATGCGATTTACCACCACCACGTGCTCCACCATAACATATATATTTGTTTGTTGCTAAGCAAAACTCTTTTTGTTTTGGATATAGTTCTCCAATATCTAATGTCATTTGCTTAGTTCCTTTATCTCATCTGTCATTTTTATTGTTATTGCTTCATTGCTTGTAGATTCACCTTTTGCAAGTGCTCTTTTATCATATAATGTTCCAATGGCTGTTGTTAAATTGTTTATAGGTATGTTATCCCTGTCTAACCCTTCATCCAGTCTATTTAAAGCTTTATCTAATAACTTTGTAGTCTTTTCAATAAATGCTTCTTTTTCTTTTTCGTACTCTTTCGCATTTTCTTCAATTATCTTTTTTACAGTATGATCATTTACACCAGTCTCTTTTGAAGTAGCATTATATGAATCGGTTTGTACATAACTTTTAATTACCTCCACCTTTTTTTTAGTTGGAGTCTTTACACCACTTGGCATATTATCATCTCCTATTTTTGTGAGTTTTGTTTCTCAAATTACGGCTTCTACTAAACCCTCTAACTGAAATTAATAAGCCGTCCAGTTTCCCAATTATACACCCAATATAAAAAGAACTATTGCTAGTTCTCTGTCCAGTTTGCTTCAAATTGTTTCTTAAATAGAACAAGAAGAAGTTAGTGCCTTCTTATAGACACCATAGAATAGATATAAACAAAGATTTGCACTTTGTATGGTTATGTTTCTATTGGACTTATCACCTAGTACGTATAATTTCTTTCCTTAGGAATTATTGCCTCAAGATGATGGCGCTTTTAAAACTCTACCTTACCCACGAAGCGTCTACCTATTCCGCCATTATATCTACTCTATGCCACCTATAAAGGTGACACTTGAATATTTTTTTAAAAAGGGGTTAATTTTTCACGGATGTTTTATTTAAAAACTTCCACAATATCATAATAACACATTTTAGCGGGCATTGTGGGCATTTTGTTTTATATACTTGTGTACTTTTCTACTAGCAGTTCTTCTATCGCAATAATACTCACGTCCTATATCTTCCCAATTCTTTAAATCTAAATATCTCATTCTCATCATTGTTCTTATTTCAGGGTTTTCTACTGTGCTTATGAACTTTTCTATTTTTAAATATTCTTCTAATGCTGATACTCTAGCTTCTATGTATCTTTCTTTTAATTCTGCTATCTTTTGTTGTATTGTATTGTTGTTTGAAACGCCTTTTGGCATATCAGTTATTTCAACTGCTCCTACACCATCACCTAATTTTATTATTCTTTCTGCTAAATCAGATATTTCTTTCTTTAAATGATAATATTTTGATAATTCTTTTTCAGTCATTGCTACCTCCCCTATATATTTAATCTTTTTGTTTTGTCCGTCTTGATTATATAATTATCTACATAATTTCTTGTGTAATATTTTATTCTTATAAATATGCTTACTGGTATCTTTTCATGTATTATCAATACTTTCTCTACTGAATCATAGATATAATCTTTTATATTGAATATTCTCATTACATCATTTATCATATCTTTTATTCAATTTTTCTATTTGCTTTGGATCATCTATATCTATTGTCCCATCATCGATGCATATATAAGTTTCATCTAACACTTGTTGCACGTTTATATCTAATTCATTCAAATATCTATACAATTCCCATACCAGAGCTATTCTTCTTGTTCTACCTTCATCCTGATACATTTTAACCGTTTTTATTCCATCTATGAAAGTTTCATAATCATTTACAATATAGGCAAATGGTTCTCCCCAATTCTCGTGAGCTTTATTCTTCGCTAAATTTGTGCCAAACAATATGTTTTTATCAGTTTTATATTCGACTATTTTCTTTATAGCTTCTTCAGTAAAATATACATCCCCAAATATATATGTCACTTTTATATTTTTTTCAAAATATGGATAAAAAGCATCGAGCCAATAACCTGTTAATGTATCTTTGTCATATCTATAACTATTGTGATGTTCTAATCTTTTTACTCCACAAGTGTCAAAAACAGGATTATTACTGCTTATATATATGTATTCTTCTTTAATACCGTTTTCCTTTAATAATCTAATTGTTCTATCTACTATTCTTTCTCCGTTTACTACAGATAACTGCTTAGGTATTTCTTTAAAGTTCTGATAAAAACCTCCACACATAATCACATATATCATTTTGTTACCTCCTTAGATAAATATTTACCCCAATCAGATTTTGGTGCAGTATATTTGAATTTTGGTATTTCATTATATAGTTCATTAACATCAAATGTATTTATGTTGTCTATAATCCATCCATGTACCCCGTTTTTTATGCCTAATTCATCCCATATAGGCAAATTCATTAATAGTACTGGTGTTCCTACTAAAAGTGCCTCATTTGGTGTATATCCATATGCTTCTGATGGCGAAACTTGAGCTACTATATCTGCTTTTTTTAAATAAGGAATTATATTTAATGTAGGTTCTACAAAAACAATATTAGGATTATCCATATACTCTTTGCTATTAGTAAATACAAGCCATATATATGGTCTTCCATTTTTGTTTAGTTTTTCTCCTATTGATACTATATTCTCTCTTCCTTTTTCACCTGTGAGTCTTGTTGCGCTTACAATCAAAAGCGTTTTGTCTGATTCATCTATTTTTATTGGATTATATATTAATTCTGGTTTTATACCTGTCATTGCTTCAAATTCATCACAAACAACCTTGCTTACACCAATATATTTTGTGATTTTTGGATTAATATGTGGCTTTATTCCTCTAGATTTAGGAGTATAATGAATTATTTGAAGATATTCTTCTGCTTCAAACCAATCTACTTGATCTGTATCATAACTAAAGAAAGCTCTTTTACATTTTATTTGCTGATTCCTATATTTTATTGTGGGAATGATTTTTTCTAATCTTTCAATTTGTTTTATGTCTCCCTGAGAATATATAACAGTTAGATTTTGATATATCTTAGCTAAATAATATAGGAATTGTTCCACGCCACCTATTGTATTTATATCAAAGATATAGAATATATTTTTATATTCAATCACTTCTTTATTCATATATTATTCTCCTTTTAGTTCTTTTAGTTTATTTAAAATATATTTAAAATTTTCTTTACTATTTGGTGAAATGCCATTATCTTCAATAAGTATATTTAAATCTTTTTCTAACTCATCTATAATATTTTTATATCTTTCTAGTTCTTGTTCTATTTTTACTAAATAATCTAAGCCATAATCATTTATTCCTATTTCTTTATGATTTCTTACAACTACATTTTCATATCTACTAACATTTTCACTTATCACTATTCATCACTCTTTCCTTGTAATATGTTTATTGCTTTTTCTATCACTTTTGCCTTTTCCGTTCCGTGTATTAAAGTATTATTAGGCATTATACATATTGGTAACAAATTTTGTAATAATTCAACAGCTTTCTCATTTCTTTGCTTGTATTCATCATTTTGTATTTTTAACATAGGTATTTCTCCTATCGGTATTCCACAACATTCAGTTAAAACTTCTTGTTTTATTATTTTATTTTTTGTTATATCATCTGCTAATGCTAAATTAGTCATTTTTAGTTCTTCTTTTTCTTCTTGTAAATTAGTTATGTAATCTTCTATATAATCTATCCATTCTTGAGCAATACTGCCATCTAAAATATCTTCAGGATAACATTTTCTATCTGCTACTCTTTGTAAATCATTTAATATTTCTTTTATTTCTTCTTTCATTATTACTCACCTTTGCTTGTAATTTTAAAAATTCTCATAAATAAAGCTATTACAAGCTCTATAGGAAACAAAATCATATCTAACATTATCGCACTTATATAAGCGCTAACAAAGACACAACCATCTATAAAATCTATTCCTTTTTTTTCCATATATTTATCATATACAAAATAAGTTATCATTATTACTCACCTTTGCTTTCCCTTATCTTTTCTCTTAACCTTGCTATTTCTTTTATATATTCTATTGGTACATACTGATAATTCGTACTACTTACGTGTTTTGCCATTCTCTAACTCCTTAATTCTTTCTATTTTTTGTTTTAATCTATGGTCTTTTTGTTCCATCTTTTGTCTTAAAAAGTCTATCTCTGCTTGTTTATCAGTTAATTGTTTTGCCCATTCTCTTGTAGCTATTTCAAATGTTTCTCTTTGTTCTTTGTTTTCTATTTCTAAATCGTTACATTTTTTTCTATAATAAGTTTTATCTTTTATCCATTCTTTACTTATTTTCATAATTATTCCTTTCTTATTGTGTTTGCATACTACCAACAAAATATCAAAAACTCGTAGGACACAAACTAGATAACATACGGTAAATTTGGATCATTATAAAAATGAAAAATAATAATTTGATTGATACTTTTTTAAAATTTTTATATCTCTGTTATTTCTAAATCTTTGTATTTATATTCAAATAGTTTTCTCTTTAGCCTATATACCTTATCTTTCCTCGTTATTTCGCTTTTTACATCCTCAATAACCCATTTACCCTTTTCATTGTCAAAGTACTTAAAATCGGCTATATATTCAGTCTTACGAAAGGTGTATCCGTTCTTCTTAAATCCTGGCAGTAATAGAAAAGCAGGCTGTAATTCTAATTCCCTTATCAAGCCTGCTCTTTCAAGTAACTTTAGTTCTTTATATCTAAAACTTTCTTTCTTGGAATCGAACTTTATTCCATCTATTTCAGTTTTTATATTGTGATATTTCATTTTTCCCAACTTTCTAGTAATGCATTAATTTCTTCTTCTGGTCTAGTTTCTATTCCTAGATTTTCACATTCATGTACTACACCATTTAGTAATACAGACATTTCATAAGTGTTATATTCACTAGAACCTTTATAAACTATGTACCAGTCTGCTACTTTTCCATTTAAGATACTTCTTCCGTTATACTCATAGTATTTAAAATATCCGTCTGGTTTTTTATCTTTCTCTACTGGTATTTTTAGTGATTGCCCATAACTTTTAAGCATTCCTAGGTATACATCATCTTTAGTCATAGGATTACTAGCCGTTGTTTGATTATCTGCTATTTTGTTACATAATAACCATAGATAAGAATTAGCATTTAAACTTCTTTTTTCTCTATGAATATCAATATCAAATTTTTGTTCTTTATCGTGTGCATATAACCAGTTTATTATTTGTATAGCATTACCAGTCATATTACTACCTCCTAGCTAATGCTTCGTTTATTCCTTTGTAAAATAGAAACTTTTTATATAAATCATCTTGTAAATTTTTAATCTCATTAAATTGTTTTTCTTCTTTTACATCGAACTTTAATACTCTTAACTTTTTAGATTTTCTACAAAGTTCCATTTGTTTCTTTCTTCTATTCATATATACTCCATCAGAAAGGCAAATCCGAATCATTGATTTTTAAATCTAAACTCTCTAATGCATTTGTTTCTGTTTTAACACTAGAATCTTTATATTCGTTTGTTTCTTGTTGCACCTTACTCTTTGTGTCTAAAAACTGTACATTCTCTGCTACTACTTCTGTAAGGTATCTTTTTTCACCATTTTTATTTTCATAAGACCTTTTTTGTATGCTACCTTCTACTGCTACTTTGCTACCTTTTTCAAGATATTTGTTGCAGTTTTCTGCTTGCTTTCTCCAGACTACTATGTCTATAAAATCTGTTTCTTCGCTTCCTATTCTATCTACTGCTAAAGAAAAAGTAGTTACAGCGATATTGCTAGAGGTAAATCTTAACTCTGGATTTTTAGTTAATCTTCCTATTAAAATCACTTTGTTCATAGTATTTCTACCTCTTCTTCATCTTCTTTTTGTTTTCTTTCTGCAAGTTTTTCTCTAATTATCTTGTCAAATTCTTTAGATGCTTTTTTGAATTCTCTATCAAGTCTTATATCCTCAACTATTCTTTTTAAACTTTCAAATATTAATAGTGTTAGTAACACCATCATTAAAATCCATACTATCTTTTCCATTTATTTTATTCCCTCCCAAAATTTCTTTTATTTCTTCACTTGTATACACTCTGTTTTTGTATTTTTTTGATAAATCTTTTTTTGCTTTATACATTTCTGTCATAAGCATTTTTCTGTTATTCTCGTTGTTTAATCTTTGATGATTATTTTTATAAGTGCTTAATAATGCATAATCTTCTTTTAGGTGTCTTCTAATTTCTCGTTGCTTTTTTATTTCTTTTATCATCCTGTAGCACTCATTCGTTTTTAAATTGTTATTCTCTATGTAGTGATATAAATCACTTAATTTCATATCAATATTGCTTTCTAATTCACTCATTGAATTAAAGTATTGATCTAGTTTATCCAATTTATCAGTTATAGTTTTTAATTCTTCAACTATATCTATATCAAATGCCATACATTTCTCCTGGTGTTATCTGTCTGTAGTTGTCTTTTATTTCTTGCTCTCTTTCCTCTGCTTTTTCATCTCTTATTACAATCTGAGCAATTAAATCTTCTATCATGCTTTCCATTTCAGTATCAGTCATTGATACTCGCTCTTCGTCTCCTACTATTTCATAACATTTATACTTTTCCCCTGTATATTTTTCTGCTTCTTCCAAAACATCAGTGTGTATCATATTTCCTCCTCATTAGGCATCCTTCCTTCTATTAAACATTTTGTTAAATAGCTAAGCCTCGGAACATAAATATTATTGATAAACTCTTCATTATATGGTATTTCGTGGAATGATAGCCTTTCTTTATCTATTTCATGGAAATAATTATTGTAATCCCTCTCCAATAGCCCATATGCTACTATTTCAGCATTTCTTATCTCTGATGCATACATTTGAACTTGCACTTGATTTACATAATCTTTGTGCTTCTTTAAATCAAATCCTTTTTCATAGTTGTATGTCTTTACTTCTTCTATTCTGTCTTTTGTGTTTCCATCAAGATTTACTCTTAACCTACCAATTATTATTTGTTTATCTTTTTCTAAACCAGGTATATCTAAAGCATTTAGTATTTTGTGTTCGTAATTATTTCCTGCTAGTGTATATTTGTTATCAAAATGCTTTTCAATTAATCCTAACTTTACTAGCCACCAATTTTGAAATGTTTTTGTCTTCCAGTTACCAACGATATACTTGGTATCACTTGCTCCGAAATATCCACTTCTATCTTTATTTACTATCAATGTTACTCAACTCTTTTTCAAAATTAGATAATGTATCAAAATAGCTGAATAATGCCTTTACTTCATCTTCTGTTCTATTTAATTTTTGAGCTATCTCTTTAGTTGTTAATCCTTGCTTTAACTTTTCAGTATAAATTATTTGACATCTTTCTTTGATTTTAAAAATGTCGTGCCTATTTAAATCGTCTTCCCAGTTTTCTTTTTCGGCTTTGTTTTCTTCTTTTAACCATAAATCAAAACCTAATCCTGTTCTTATAGCTACACCTTTTACAAATAATCTTGTTTGACAATTCCACAATCTTTGTTGTGTCATTGAATTATCTTTTACAGGATTACTTCCGTTTGTAACTGGTCCTCTTTGAATAAACTCCAAATCATCTATTACGATTTTTACTGCTGTTTCATAAACTCTGTTTGTATTACCTTTGCTATCTGTGTATACTTGATCTGTCATGAATAAACTACTTCCTGTTTGTTCGTTTACTACTGGTTCAAAATATACTACCTTAGCTCCGTTTTCATGTAATAAATCAACTACCTTAGCCCAGTTTAAATAATCTGCGCCATCTCTTTTCTCAGTCCATTTGCTTACATCTATTTTTCTCATTTCATCATAATTTTTCATTTTTATATTCCCTTTCCATAATAATTTTCAAAAACTTCTTCTCTTGCTTTTCTCATTTGTTCTATTTTTTCATCTGCATTTAATTCTATAAATTGATTTTGTAATTCTCTTCTTGCTCTTGATACTGTTTCAAATGGTGATATATGTTTTTCTTTTCTAAACTCTGGATCAGAGAAAACTTTATACATATCTAAATCTCTTACCCATTGATTAGCACAGTATCTGTAATACAAGTACATATCGCTATTTCTTGTTAGTGGTTCTTTTTTTAATAGTCTATATACTTCTTCCTTAGTTGTTTGAATCTCATTCATAGGCAATCTCCAAACTATACTCTTTAAATCTTCCGTTTGCTATTTGCAACAGGTATGTTAAATCCCATATTCCAATTTCAATATCTAGTTTTTTTGAATAACCTCTATAGTTTGATATCTCATTGTCCCATTTAAGGATCAATTCTTGATTATCGTCCAGATTTATCTTTAGCGCTTTATGCTCTGTAAGTGCCATTTCTAATTGCTTCTGCTTTTGCTCTAATTTCATCATCTACCTCCTCTTCAAAATCTTTATTAGTTTTATCCCACCAATCAGGAAGCTTTTCTCTGTCTTTTAATTTTTCCCAAATAATACCTTTCCAATTTTTAGCCATACATTCATCGATAAGTTCTATGACCGCTTTTTCTCCGTATGCCTTGCAATTGTTTTCAATTTGTTTTAACAATGACTTTAAACCTGTTTCTTTGTATATTTCATTTCGTTCTTCTTTATAGGTTAACCACTCTTCTATCTTCCCCCTTAATAATTCCCTATCTAAATAATTAAAATTAGAAATAAGAAATAAGAAAGTAGAAATATTATTTGTTTGTTTTCGGTTCCCCTTTCGGTTTGTTTTCGGTTTGTTTTCGGTTTGTTTTCGGTTTGTTTTCGGTTTGTTTTTTTCTGCGTTTTTGTTTCCTTTTGGCGCTCCTTTTCCTATGCTTCTTAATGAGTTATTTTTACTTGTATCTATTGGCATTTTAAGGTTGTTCCATATCGCTTTATTTAACCCATCTAATATAGGTTCTTTATCTTTAAAAACATAATCAACTATTGCCTCTAGCATGATGTATTTATCTTCTTTTGGGAGGTTGTCTAAAAGTTCATAATAATTTTTATAAAAAGTAAAACTATTTATTTCGTTCATGTTACCTCCATATTTGATTTTTTTATAAATTTGTGTTATAATTTACACGTAATTTTTATTACAAAGAGTTGATTTCGAATAACTGCCTTAATCAACTTTTTTTGTGCCTTAAAATAAGAATGTCCCATAATGTATATAGTTACTTAACAATTGTGTTCCTACAAAAAATGCTGTAACTCCTAAAGCTATTACTAAAATAATTACTAATTCCTTTATTATTCTTTTCATAATTTAATCTCCTTTTTAAAAAATTTCGTTGGTACTAAAAACTTGTGTGTATCTGGTATAAAGTACCCTTTTTCTTTTGCTTTCTCTTGAAGTTCTTTTGCAATTTTTCTCGCTTGATCTTTACCTACTGGCAATAACTTATATATATCATCAACAGTTAGATATAATTTTTCTTCCATATTTAAAATTCCTTTCGTGGTAGATTTTATTTAAGACTTAACTTCTATTTTGACTTCAGTACTATTGATTTCATCTAGAAGTTTTTTTATTTCTTTTAGTTTTTCAATAACTTCATCTGCATTCGATAAACTTATCGTCAATGTAACTTTGTCATTCATATATATTTACACCTCCTTCTACTTATCAATTTGTTGATTATACTCACGGATAATTTTAAAAAAAATAAGTTCATCAATTCCGTAATATTCCAACACTTTTTCTAATATTCCTAATTGCATATCAGATGCATCCTTTTCATACTTTGATAAAGTATTAGGATGAATGCCTATATTTCTACTGGCTTCTTCAATTGTTTGATTCTTTTTAGTTCTTAAAGACCTTAACTCTTCAGCTATTAGTTTCGTGTCTAGATACATTCTTTTACCTCCTATCTGTTTTCATTGTATCGTGATTATAATCACTTGTCAATACAAAAATGTGATTTTTTTCACTTTTTTTGTTGCAATTTTACAAAAATATGGTAAAATATAACTGAGGTGATAAAGGAATGGCTAGATTTTTTAGTAAAAATTTGAAGTTTATTAGGCAGCACAAAGGCATCTCGCAGCAAGAACTAGCTGATAAATTGAAATTAGATCGTTCAACTATTTCTAGATGGGAAAACGATGAGATGGATATAACCATAGGAAATGCATTAAAAATTTCAGATTTTTTTAACGTGCCTATGGAAGATTTTACTGGCAAAGATTTAACAATTGACGGAAATCAAACTATAGATGAAACAGAAATATTATTCAGCAAGTATAAAGATCATTTAACTGATAAAGATAAAATGATTATTAAAACAATATTAGAAGAAACAAAAAAGGAAATCGATAAAGAATTAGGGGAAGATTAAGTATGCTAGTATAGGTACTTATTCTCGAAAGGAGTAAGTATGAATATATATAATTTATTAAAAGGAAATATTACACAAAAAGAATTATTGGATTATATGAATGTAACCATTAAATATAAAGAACTTCCTAAAGGAATACATGGTTTTGTATTTTTACATAAAGGAATATTTATAATTATAGTTAATGAGTGCTTATCGTATTACAAAAGGAAAAAGACTATATTGCATGAATTAGCGCATATAGAACTTAATCAGTTAGAGCAATATGACAATGATTTATTTGCTTTAAAAATAGAAAAATATGAAGACGAGGCAGATAGATATATAAATTTTTTGGAAAATGATCGTTAATGACCATATTTAAAAAATATCTAAAAAATCAATTACAATAGAAAAAGACCCTGCACGGCAATGCAGAGCCAAAAGGAAATTAAATAAATCAATCTACCACGAAAGGCTTATTCTCTTTCCATATTTTATTATAACATATAAGAGAAGAACCTTTCAAGCATAAAATGAAAGGATATGATATAAATGGCAATATATAAAAAAGAAAATGGTAAGTACATTTTCAGAAAATACTACACCACTCTAACTGGAGAAAGAAAGCAATATAAATCTAAAGAATTTGATAGTAGAAAAGATGTAGAAAACGCAGAGGCAGAATTTATACTACAAAAAACAGACGTAAAAGTATCAAGAATGAAATTTAAAGATTTACGCATCAGTTATTTATCATTTAAAAAAGACAAAATAAAAATAAGCTCTTATTATAGTATTGAAAAAAAGATGAAATATTTATCTTTGTTAGACAAAATAAATGTATCAGAGTTTTCTTTAGTGCAATTTAATCATTGGAAAGACGAAATCAACAAACTGAATCTAGCAACTACAACTAAAAATAATATATATATTCTTTTAAGCAGTATATTGCATTATGGAATAAGATATTATAATTTAAATATTCCAGTAATAAATAAAATGACTAATTTCACAAAGCCTGATGAATTAAAA
>JAEEGL012908525.1_pt1 | contig 28021 bp, 20 predicted proteins | sample 9134231 | NCBI WGS metagenome assembly JAEEGL01 (sample SAMN16246548, study PRJNA631951) | gut metagenome | biome: gut microbiome; feature: rumen; material: fiber-attached | host: Bos | place: Iran: Karaj | collected 2018-10
CACCTTCGACGCCCACGACGACCGGGTGCAGAACGCGGTTCCCCTCATGGGCTTCGACAACCTGATGCCCCACTACCAGGTGCTGAAGGCCCTCTTCCGCAAATTCCCGGACATCAATCCCAGCAAGGACGGCTTCATGGTGGTGAGCCCGGACGAGGGCGCCATGAACCGCAACATGTACTATTCCTCAGTGCTGGGGGTCAACCTGGGCATGTTCTACAAGCGCCGGGACTATTCCCGGGTGGTGAACGGCCGCAACCCCATCGTGGCCCACGAGTACCTGGGCGAGAGTGTGGAGGGGAAGACCGTGCTGGTGGCGGACGACATCATCGCCTCCGGCGAGAGCATGCTGGACATCGCCCGTTATATGGCGGATCACGGGGCGGAGCGCTTCTTCGCCACCGCCACCTACGCCCTCTTCACCTCCGGCTTCGCCTCCTTCGACAAGGCCTACGAGGAGGGGAAGATCACCGGCGTTCTGGGCACGAACCTGACCTACGTCAGCCCCGAGCTGCGGCAGAAGCCCTGGTTCGTGGAGGTGGACTGCTCCAAGTATATCGCCTATATCGTGGCCTCCATCAATCACGACGTGTCCGTGTCCATCCTGCTGGATCCCCACGACCGCATCGTGAAGCTGCTGGAGCGCTACGAGAAGAACTGAGCCTTCGGTCCGACGCCGCCCGCCGGTTCCCGGCGGGCGGTCAGACCGTCAAAAAGTACAGCAGCGACGTTTCGACTGGCATGGGGGATCCGTGAAGGGGGACGGGAATCCCCCTTCACGTTAAATTTATGCAAAATCAGAAAGCATTTTCTGATTTTGCCGTCCAGTGCGTCGACATTTTGTCGACTCGCTGGACGCCGCCGATTTCCGGCGGGCGGTGTTTGAGAATACCATAAAGGAGAAACGGATGGAGATCATCGTTTTCGGCAGCGGCGCCTGGGGCACGGCCCTGGCCCTGCTGCTCCACGCCCGGGGCCACCGGGTGACCCTGTGGAACCGGGATCCGGCCCGGGCCGCGGCCATGGCGGAAACGAGGGAGAACCCCCGGCTGGCCGGGGCCGTGCTGCCCCCGGGCCTCGCCGTCACGGCGGAGGCCGCCGCGGGAGCGGAGGCGGAGCTGGCGGTCTTCGCCGTGCCCAGCTACGCGATGCGCGCCGCGGCGGAGGCGGTGGGGCCCTTCCTGAAGCCCGGCTGCCTCTGCGTGTCCGTATCCAAGGGCCTGGAGGCGGGGAGCCTCCTGCGCATGACCCAGGTGCTCGGCGGGGTCCTGGGGGAAGGATACCCCACGGCGGCCCTCTCCGGCCCCTCCCACGCGGAGGAGGTTGCCCTGGGCATGCCCACCGGCGTGGTGGCCGCCGCGGAGGAGCGGGAGACCGCCCTGCGGGTGCAGGACGCCTTCATGGGCCCCGCCTTCCGGGTCTATACGAATCCGGACGTGGCGGGGGTGGAGCTCTGCGGCGCGCTGAAAAACGTGGTGGCCATCGGCAGCGGCGTGGCCGACGGGCTGGGCTTCGGGGACAACGCCCGGGCCCTGCTGATCACCCGGGCCATGAACGAGGCCGCGGCCCTCTGCGTGAAGGCGGGGGGGCAGAGCGCCACCTGCTCCGGCCTGGCGGGGACCGGGGACCTGATCGTCACCTGCTCCTCCCGCCATTCCCGCAACCGGCGGGCAGGGATGCTGCTGGGTCAGGGCCTGGGGGTGGAGGAGACCCTCCGGCAGGTGGGCGCCGTGGTGGAGGGCTACTATGCCGCCGCCGCCATGCGCAGCCTCTCGGAAAAGCTGGGGGTGGAGATGCCCATCTGCCGCGGCATCTACGAGGTGCTCTACGAGGGCCTGCGGCCGGAGGCGGCCATCCGCCGTCTCATGGAGCGGGACCGGCGGGAGGAGTTTTCCTGACGGCGCGCCCCGTATGCCGGAGATAGAAGAAAACCGCGCCGGGAACGTAGCTGCGTTCCCGGCGCGGGTTTGCGTTAAGGGTTCGGGTTATTTGAGGATCGTCATGGTCACGGTATCGGTGCGCACGGAATTGCCCAGGGCGTCGGTGATGACGCAGTAGACCTGATTGCCGTCGCGGGCGTCGGTGAGCTGCACGCTGTAGGTATAGCCGGTGATGGAGGATTTCGAGAACTTCCTGGCGGTGGGCTTCTTCACGTACCACTGATAGGTGAGCCCTTCGCCCTCGGCCACCACGGAGAAGGAGGCGGTGCTGTCCTCCGCGCCGAAATAGTCCTCAGGCTCGGAGAGGATGGTGGGCGCAGGGACGGACATGGTGACGGTATCCGTCCGGGCGGTGTTCCCGTAGGCGTCGGTGACGACGCAGTAGACCTGATTGCCGTTGCGGGCGGCGGTGAGCTGCACGCTGTAGGTATAGCCGGTGACGGTGGATTTCGAGAACTTCCTGGCGGTGGGCTTCTTCACGTACCACTGATAGGTGAGCCCTTCGCCCTCGGCCACCACGGAGAAGGAGGCGGTGCTGCCCAGGGCGCCGGTGTAGTCCTCAAGGGTGTTGGTGATGACGGGGGATTCCTCGGCGGTCAGGGTGACGGTCACGGTCTTCTTCTTGTTGCCGTACTGGTCCTTCACCAGGCAGTAGAGCTGGCGGCCGGCGCTCTTGCTCGTGACCTTCGTGCTGTATTCGGGCGTCTGCACGCTGCTCTTGGTGAAGACCGTCGCCGTGGTGTTCTTCACGTACCACTGGTAGGTGAGCCCGGCGCCGTCGGCCTCCACGGTGAAGGTGGCGGTGCTGCCCATGGGGCCGCTGAAGTTCTCGGGCTGCTCGATGATGGTGAGCTCCTCGGCATAGACGAAGGTGACGGCGTAGAGCAGGAAGGAGTTGTCGGCGGCGTCGTAGGGGGTCTGCACCAGGATGTAGTCGAACTCCCCGTCCGCCGGGGCGTAATCGCTGCCGTAATCCACGTAGCGCTCCGCGGTGGTGTCGCCGGTCTGGTAGTCGATGTAGTAGCCGGCAAGCCAGTTGCCGCTGCCGTCATAGTTGTAGACGATCCGGTTCCTCTCGAAGGTGAAGAGGACGCTCTCCGTGCCGGCGGGGATGGTCACCACGTAGAGGTCCGCCGGAAGGGGCCCCGGCACGTAGGGATTGTCGGAGGTGTAGCCGTCCTCCACCAGCTCGATGTCCTCGGCGGGGATCACGTAATCGCCCACGGACACGGTGAAGCTGCGGTCGGTATCCGTATTCACCGGCTCAAAGATGACGTAGTAGACCGCCCACGCCATGGTCTCGTTGTCCATGACGAAGTAGCCGAGGCAGCTCGTGAACGGATAGTTCTCGTAGCCCGCGGCCAGGATCAGGCTCTCCGTCTCTTCGATGTCGTAGTCCGCGTCCGAGCGCGTGTAGGCGAAGAGCATCTTGCTGAGCGTGGCGGCGTTGGTCTCCTCCAGCATGTAGTTGCTGCCGGTCATGGAGGTGATGGTGGTGTCTTCGGCGATAAAGTCGGTGAAGGCCACGCTGGTAGTCCCCTCAGGGATCTCTCCGGTATAGAGATAAGCGTTCAGATAGTAGTCTTCGTCCTCAGGGTCGAGCATGTAGGAGCCGATGGGGGTGCAGTCATCGGCGCACAGATCAAACGTGCCCTCCTCGGCATAGCGGAAGGTGACGGCGTAGAGCAGGAAGGAGTTGTTGGCTTCGTCGTAGGGGGTCTGCACCAGGATGTAGTCGAACTCCCCGTCCGCCGGGGCGTCATCGCTGCCGTAATCCACGTAGCGCTCCGCGGTGGTGTCGCCGGTCTGGTAGTCGACGTAGAAGCCGGCAAGCCAGTTGCCGTCGCCGTCATAGTTGTAGACGATCCGGTTCCTCTCGAAGGTGAAGAGGACGCTCTCCGTGCCGGCGGGGATGGTCACCACGTAGAGATCCGCCGGAAGGGGCCCCGGCACGTAGGGATTGTCGGAGGTATAACGGCCCTCGAACAGCTTGATGTCCCCGGCGGGGACCACGTAATCGCCCACGGACACGGTGAAGCTGCGGTCGGTATCCGTATTCACCGGCTCAAAGACGATGAAGAAGACAGCCCATTCGCCGGTATCGTAGTCCATGACGAAATAGCCGAGGCAGTTCGTGAACGGATAGTCCTCGTAGCCCTCGGCCAGGATCAGGGACTCCATCTCTTCGACGGCGTAGTCCGCGTCCGAGCGCGTGTAGGCGAAGATCATGCTGCTGAGCTCGGCTTCGTTGGTCTCATCCAGAATGTAATCGCTGGCGGTCATGGAGGTGATGTAGGCGTCTTCGGCGACGTAGTCGGCGAAAACCACGCTTGTGGCCCCCGCGGGGATCTCTCCGTCATAGAGATAGGCGTTCAGATAGTAGTCTTCGTCCTCGGGGTCAAGCATGTAGGAGCCGATGGGGGTGCAGTCATCGGCGCTCAGCTCGAACCTGTCGACCGTCGCTCCCGCCGCCATGGGCATCAGCCCCAGGACCAGGGTCAGCGCCAGCAGCAGCGTCAGCAGCTTTTTCGTTTGCTTCTTCATGTGTTTTCTCCTTTCGTTTTTTTACGTTTTCGTTTTTGCTCGGGAGGGGTGGGTCCCGCCCGCTCCCGGAATAAACAAGGCTGCGACCTTATCGGTCGCAGCCGTTATTCCTGCGCAATGCACCGCGGACCCGGCGTTTCCGTGCCGGGTCTGGGTAAACGACGCCGATCAGTCTTCTGGCTCATGCGGTCCCGCGTCCCCAAAGGGACGCCGCGCCTGACTCCCAGCCTTCTCAGGTTTCCCCAATGACCGGCTTGCGCCGCGGGGGGCAGGCTCCCGCATATACAGCTTCGGGTAAAGCGCCGGATTCGCACCGGCTTCCTCTATGCCCGCCTCCGGCGTTCGGAGGGGGGCAATCGGCCTCGCGGAATCAGTTTTCGGACGCCGCGGCCCTCCGCCCTTCGCGAAGACGGCCGCGGATACCGCGATTATAATCCGGTCTGCATAAAAATGCAACTCATTTTGCTGAAAAATGAGGACCCGATGTGCGGATGGCCTCGATCAGCTCCGCCAGCGCCTCCGGCGTCTCCGCCAGGGCTTCGGCGCCCGCCTTCGTCAGCTCCTCCCGGCTGCCGTAGCCCCAGAGGACGCCGACGCAGGGGAGCCCCGCCTGCTTCGCCCCCAGAACGTCGTGCTCCCGGTCTCCCACCATGAGGGCCTCCGCCGGGGAAGCGCCCAGGGACGCCAGGGCGTAGCGGACGACCTCCGCCTTGTCCGTGCGCGTCTCGTCCATGGCGGCGCCGAAGACGCCCTCGAAGTACGCCGTGAGGCCGAAGCGGCCGGTGATCTGCCGGGAATAGAGCTCCGGCTTGGAGGTGGCCACGGCCAGGCGCAGCCCCGCGCTCCGGAGCTCCGCCAGGGCCTCCGGGACGCCGGGATAGACCGCGTTTTCAAACATGCCCCCCGCCGTGAAATACTCCCGGTAGCACCGGACGGCCTCCTCACACCGGGCGTCGTCGAAGCCGCAGTACCGCCGGAAGCTCTGCTTCAGGGGCGGGCCGATGAAGCGGAGCAGCCCTTCCGGCGGCAGGGGCTCCGCCCCCATTTTCTCCAGGGCGTAGGCCACGGAGCGGGTGATGCCGGGGGCGGAATCCGTCAGCGTCCCGTCCAGATCGAAGAGGACGAGGGAAATGCTCACGCCGCCCTGCTTACTTCTTCCAGGCGTCGTCCTGCCAGTCGGCCTCCATGCAGGCGCGGCAGGAATCGCACTTCTTGCCGGGGAAGAGCTTGCACTGGATGGGGCCGTTGTACCACATCTCGCGGCTGCCGCCGGGGAAGTCGTAGATGCCGCCGAACATGCCCTGCATCAGGGCGGCCTGGAAGAACACGGGCTTGTTGATCTCCATGAAGTTCAGGGGACAGTGATAGACGCCGGCGGGGACCCGGATGATGGTGGGCTCCTCGATGACGAAGGTCTCGGCATCCTTGCCGATCTCGCCCAGGGTGAACTCGATGTGGGCGTCGAAATCGAAGAGGTTGGGGAAGGAGCCGCCCAGGAAGATCAGGTACTCGTCCACCTTGTGGCGGTGGGGGAACCGGTCGAGGAAGAAGGGCTTGACGAAGATCTGGAAGCCCACGTTGTACTGGGCGCCGGGGAGCTGGCAGGCGCCGCGGAAATAGGCCTGGGGGGAGACGACGAAATCGGCGTCGGCGTTTTCGGGCTTGGCCTCGTTGTATTCGGGCTCGAACTTGTGGATCAGCTTCTCGTACATGTTTCGACATCCTTTCTGTTGTTTGGTTTTTCCGTTTGCCTCATTATACACGCTTTTCCCGGCTATTACAACGGAGACTTTGCCGCGTTGACAAAATACCGGAATGGGATATACTGATTGAAAAAGCGCACCGGCCGCGCTGTCCGCGGCCGGTTCTGCGAAATCACACGAGGGCCGCGCGCTTCTTCCAGAAGCCCCCGTAGTAGTAGATCATGCTGATGGCGGTGTTCACGTAGGCGGCCATGCCGTAGCCGAAGAACCAGCCCATGAGTCCCAGGCGGAAGCCGTAGGCCAGGATGAGGCTGATGGCGATGCGGCTCACGAAGCCGTCCAGCAGGGCGATGATCAGGGTCAGCCGGGCGTTGCCGATGCCCTCGATGAAGCTCTGATAGGGCCCCATCATGGAGGTGGCGGGGATGGAGCAGGCCAGGGCCAGCATGAATTTCGGGCAGAGCTCCAGCACGTCCGCGTCGGTGGTGAAGAGGGAATAGATCTGCCGGGGGAAGACGAGGAAAACGGTCACGACCACCGCGGCGGTGACGGCGCAGATGAGCGCCCCCACGGTGACCACCCGGCGCATGCGGTCCGGCTTCCCGGCCCCCATGTTCTGCCCCACCATGGTGGCGGAGGCCACCATGATGCCGTTGATGATGATCCAGGGAAATTCCTCGATGCGGGTGCCGGTGCCGAAGGTGGCGGAGGCCGTGACGCCGTAGGAATTGACGAAGCGGTTGACGAAGAGCATGGAGATGGAGATGGCCGCGTTCTGGAAGGCGAAGGGCACGCCCAGGCGCACCAGCCTGTGCAGGTTCTCCCGGTCGAAGCGGAAGCTCTCCCGGCGGAAATCGAAGCCGAACTTGTCCCGGTGCCGGTAGAGGTAGCCGGAGGAGATCACCAGGCTCACCGCCTGGCCGGAGATGGTGGCCAGGGCCGCTCCCGCCACGCCCATGCGGAGCACCGCCACGGCCAACAGGTCCAGCACCAGGTTCACCGAGGCCGCGATGGCCACGAACATGAGGGGATGGCGGCTGTCGCCCATGCCCCGGAACATGGCGGAGACCAGATTGTAGCCGAAGGTGAAGACCGTGCCGATGAAGGTGATGGTGAGATACTGCACCGCGCCGGGGTAGGATTCCGGCGGCGTGCTCAGCAGGCGGAGGATGGGCTTCGTCAGGCTCAGGCCGAAGACCGTGACGAAGAGGGCCACGCAGAGCACCGTGAGGATCAGGGTGCCGATGGTCTTCTGCAGCTCCTGCCGCTTCCCCGCGCCCACCAGCTGGGCGATGAGGATCTGCCCGGCGTTGGTGAAGCCCATGCACAGGGCCGTGGTCATCCAGGTGACCTTGGTGGAGATGCTCACCGCGCTGAGGCCGGCGGAGCCCACCACCTGGCCCACCACCATCATGTCCACCATGCCGTAGGCCGTCTGCAGCAGGGTGGAGAGCATGAAGGGCAGGGCAAAGGTCAGCAGCTTTTTCGGAACGCTGCCCACCGTCATGTCGTTGATGATTTCCCGGGATCCTGCCATTTGCAATCGTTCAACTCCGTTTCTCAATCACGCTAACCTGGTATCAGACTGTCAAAAAAGAAAAAACAACGTTTCGACAAGCATGGGGAATCCATGAAGGGGGACGGGAATCCCCCTTCATGTAAAATCTATGCAAAATCAGAAACTGTTTTCTGATTTTGCTTCTCAGCGTGTCGACAAAGTGTCGACACGCTGAGTATATCAGTTCACAGGGAGAGGTGCAAGATGGAAAAAGCCGTTCCTCTGGAGATCGAACGCCGTTATCTGATCCGTCTGCCGGACGAGGGCCTGCTGGACAGCCTGGCCCGGCGGCGGGACTGGATCGAACAGACCTATCTCAGCGCGGAGGCGGGGGTCGCCGAGCGCGTCCGCGTCCGCCGTCCGCCGGGGGGCGAGCCGGGCTATACCCACACGGTGAAGCGCCGCCGCTCCGCCCTGGTGCGGGAGGAGACGGAACGGGAGATCGGCCCGGAGGAATACGCCGCCCTCCTCCTCCGCCGGGACCCCGAGCTGCGCACCGTGGTCAAGACCCGCTGGTGCGTCCCCTTCGCCGGACACACCCTGGAGATCGACCGCTTCCCCTTCTGGAGCGACCGGGCCCTGCTGGAGGTGGAGCTGGGGGAGGAGGGGGAGAGCGTGACCCTGCCTCCCTGGCTGGAGGTCCTGCGGGAGGTGACGGAGGACGGGCGCTACACCAACAGATCCCTGGCCCGGGAGGTCCCCTGGGAGGCCCTGCCCGGCAGCCTCCTCACCGGAACCGCCGATCCCATGAAGCGGAGCTGGGCGGAGATCCGCCTGGACAACATCGAGCACAATTATCGCGCCCTGGCCGGCAGGCTGCCGGCGGGCACGATCTGCCTGGGGGTGGTGAAGGCGGACGCCTACGGCCACGGCGCTCTGCCGGTGGCCCGGCGGCTGCAGGCCCTGGGCTGCGGCTATCTGGCCGTGGCCACCCCCGACGAGGCGGCGGAGCTGCGCCGGGGCGGCGTCTCCCTCCCCGTCCTCATCCTGGGGCCCAGCCCCGCCGAATGTGCGCCGGACCTGGCGGCCCTGGGGGTGACCCAGGCCGTGGGCAGCCTGGAGCAGGCCCGGGCCTTCGCCTCCCGGCTGCGCCCGGGGCAGCTCCTGCGCTGCCACGCCAAGCTGGAGACGGGCATGGGCCGCACCGGCTTCCCGGCGGTGGGGGAAGGGGTGAAGGACCTGGTGACCGCCATGGCCCTGCCGGGGCTGGACTTCGAAGGGGTATTCACCCACTTTGCCATGGCGGACGTCCCCGGCGATCCCTGGACGGCGGAGCAGTACGCCCGCTTCCGGGCCGCGATCGCCGTGGCGGAGCGGGGCAGCGGCAAGCGCTTCCGCCTGGTGCACTGCGCCAATTCCGGGGCGGTGATCCACACCCCCGCGGAATACGCCGAGGACATGGCCCGGCCCGGCATCGCCCTCTACGGCTCCTTCCCGGACGAGGTGACGGAGGGCATGGACCTGCGCCCCGTCATGGCCCTGAAGAGCCGGGTGGCCGCCGTCACCTTCCATAAGAAGGGCGACACCGTCGGCTACGGCCGCACCTACACCTGCCCCCGGGACATGCGGATCGCCGTGCTGCCCCTGGGCTACGCCGACGGGCTGCGCCGAAACCTCTCCAACCGGCTGGAGGTGGAGCTCTGCTCCCGGCGGGTGAAGCAGCTCGGCCGCATCTGCATGGACCTCTGCATGCTGGACGTGACGGACGTGCCGGAGGCGGACGTGGGCAGCGTGGCCACGGTCTTCGGCGGTCTCGTCTCCGTGGACGAGCTGGCGGCGGCGGCGGGCACCATCTCCTACGAGCTCTGCTGCGCCGTGAGCCCCCGGATCCCCCGGGTGTACCTGGGCTGAATCAGAGATAGGCCAGGGCCTCCACGGCGATGCGCACGGCGCCGTCCGTGTCCGGGGCGTTTTCCTCCCGGATGCCCAGGGCGGCCCGTTCCTGGTTCCACACCGTGTGGAGCACCGTACCGCAGCGGACGCCCAGGTGGGCGGCGGCCACGAAAAGGGCGGCGGACTCCATCTCGCTGGCCAGGACCCCCAGCCGCTTCCAGGCCTCCCAGTATTCCAGGAGCCTTCCGGCCACGGGCATGGCCTCGGGCCGGTGCTGCCCGTAGAAGGAATCCTTGCACTGCACCACCCCCACGCGGCAGGGGATGCCCAGGGCCTCCGCGGCTGTTTTCAGGGCCAGGGTCACGCCGAAATCCGCCGCGGCGGGAAACTCGATGGGGGCGTATTCCCGGCTGGTGCCCTCGAAGCGCACGGCGGCGGAGGCGATCACCGCGTCCCCGGGGCGGACAGACCGGGCGATGCCGCCGCAGGTGCCCACCCGCAGGAAGGTGTGGGCCCCCAGCTCCGCCAGCTCCTCCATGGCGATGGCGGCGGAGGGGCCGCCGATGCCGGTGGACACGGCGGACACCGTCTTGCCGTGCGCCCGGCCGGTGACGATGCGGTATTCCCGGTTCTGCCCGATGAGCCGGGGCTCCTCCAGATAGCGGGCGATCGCGTCGCAGCGGGCGGGATCCCCGGGCAGGAGGCAGTAGTCCCCCACGTCCCCCTTCCCGCAGCGCAGGTGGTATTGCAGTCCGTTTACCAGCATTTTCCTTCTCCTTTTCCGGTATGACGCGGAATTTATGGTTGCATTCTCCGGCGGGACGGGTTATGATACCCGTACTTGGGGAATGGAGGCATTCCCCGCGCGTTTTTGCGCGATTACGGAGGGCCGCCGGTCCCTTCGGACACACGCGAGGTCGAAATGAAAAAACAGCTGATGAATCTGGTCTGTCTGCTCCTGGGCGTCCTCCTGGGGGTGGGCGGCTGCCTCCTGGTGCTGGCCCTGTCGGACGGGGCGGCCCGCCGCAGTTCGCCGGAGCCGGTCTCGGTGACCGGGGCGGACCCGGGCCGGGAGGATCTGGCGAAGCTGGCCGTTTCCGTGGCCGACTGCCTGGCCGCCGGGGATTACGAAGCCCTGGCCGCCTGCGTCCATCCCGGCTACGGTCTGGTCCTTTCCCCGTATTCTACCATCAACCTGGGCGCCAATCAATGCTTCACGCCCCAGCGGGTGGCCGTGACGGCGAAGGACCGGACGGTGTACGTCTGGGGCGTGAAATACGGGACGGACGAGCCCATCCAGCTCACCGCGAAGCAGTTCTTTGAGGAATACGTCTACGACAGGGACTATGCGAGGGCCCCAGTGATGGGCTTCAACACCGTGCTCCGCAGCGGGAACGCCCTGGAGAACGTGACGGCGATCTTCCCGGACGGGCAGTTCGTGGACCTCTGCTTCCCCGCCGCCTCGGCGGAGGCCGACGACTGGCGCATCCTGCGCATGGTCTTCGAGGAATACGAGGGAGAGCTGAAGCTCAGCGCCCTCATCCACAGCGAATACACAGATTAGTTAACAGTTAACAGTTTACAGTTAACAGTTAATGTTTTACGGTTACGTGTTAATTATTAAATGTTAACTGTTAACTGACAATATGCAGCGGCGCTTCCCCTAACAGGAAGCGCCGCCGTTTTGCAGTTTCAATTTTGGTTCTGCCGCATCGCGTTTTGCTGCCAGCGCCAGGAATCCCGGCACATGTCCGCCAGGCTCTTTTCCGCCCGCCAGCCCAGGACGGCTTCGGCCTTGGAGGCGTCGGCGTAAAACTCCGGCAGGTCCCCGGGCCGCCGGGGCGCGAACTCGAAGGGGACGGGCTGTCCGGTGGCTTCCCCGAAGGCGCGCACCACCTCCAGCACGCTGAAGCCCCTGCCGGTGCCCAGGTTGAAGATCTCCGTTCCCCGGTGCGCTTCGGCGAAGCCCAGGGCGGCCAGGTGGCCCCTGGCCAGGTCGGTGACGTGGATGTAGTCCCGGACGCAGGTGCCGTCCCGGGTGGGGTAGTCGTTCCCGAAGACGTTGAGCTGCGGCCACAGGCCCGCCGCCACCTGGGTGATGTAGGGCATCAGGTTGTTGGGGATCCCGCTGGGCTTTTCCCCGATGAGGCCGCTTTCGTGGGCGCCGATGGGATTGAAATAGCGGAGGAGCACCACGCTGAGGCTGCCGTCCGCCGCCGCGGCGTCCTTCAGGATCTCCTCGATCATGTATTTCGTCCGGCCGTAGGGGCTGGAGCAGTCCCCGGCGGGCATATCCTCCCGGTAGGGGACGGGGCAGCGCTCCCCGTAGACCGTGGCGGAGGAGCTGAAGATGAAGCGGCGGCAGCCGAATTCCGCCATGGTTTCCAGCAGGCTCAGGGCCGAGTCCAGGTTGTTTCGGTAGTAGGCCAGGGGCCTGGCGGCGGATTCTCCCACCGCCTTGAAGCCCGCGAAGTGGACGACCGCCTCGATATCCCAATCCAGGAACACCCGCCGCAGGGCGCGCCGGTCCGCCGCGTCCGCCCGGACGAAGGGCGGCCGCCGCCCGGCGATCCGGCCGATGCGCTCCGCAACGCCCGCCTCGCTGTTGGACAGATCGTCCAGCAGCACGACGTCCCGCCCCGCCAGCAGCAGCTCGACCGCCGTGTGGGAGCCGATGAAGCCGGTGCCCCCGGTGAGAAGAACAGATCCCATTTTCTTTCCCCTTCCTTCCGCGGCGCTCCCGCGCCGCTTCGTTCAGTATACTGGAAAACCCGGGCCCGCGCAAGCAAAAAACGCCGCCGCCGCAGAGCCCTTCGGCTTCTGCGGCGCAGCGATTCAGGAAGAAAAGGAGTGATACGCGGCCCTCACCACTGCCGCGAACCGGCGTTCCGGCCCGTTCCGCACCCCATATGGAACGCCCGGAACATTATTCTGAAATGAGAATAACACAGGGCGGAAAGGGTGTCAAGCGTTTTTTCGTTTTTCAATGGATTTCTCAGCCCCGGCAGCGCATATTTCCCCGGCGCGGGCATTGACCGGGGCGGCGGCGGGGGGTATAATCATACAATCAGGAAAAACGGGGGACCCGTCGGCGCGCCGTGCGCCGGGAGAGGAGGCGCGCCGCGTGCCCACAGCCGTCGTATATTTTTCCCTCACCGGAAACACCGCCTGGGCCGCCGGGCGGATCGCCGAAGCCCTGGGAGCGGAGACGCTGCGGCTCGAGCCGGAGAAGGCCTATCCCGCCCGGGGCGCCGCGAAGTTCCTCCTGGGGGGCAAGAGCGCCGTTTTCGGGGAAGCGCCGCCCCTCCGGCCCTACAGCTTCGATCCGGACGCCTTCGACCGGGTGATCTTCGGCTTCCCCGTCTGGGCCGGGAGGCCGGCTCCGCCCCTCCGGAGCTTCCTGAAGGCGGAGGGAAAGGCCCTGAAGGGAAAGACCTTCGCCGCCTTTGCCTGCCAGAGCGGCTCGGGGGGAGAAAAGGCCCTCCGGCAGCTGGAGGAAGCCCTGGGGGCGGAGCTGAAGGCGAAGCTCATCCTCATCGACCCGGGGGACAGGCCCTCGGAGGGCAACGAAGCGCGCATCGCGGCCTTCTGCGGGGTCTGCCGCTGAGAAGCATACGTTCCCGCCGCCGGCGGGACGGGAGGTAATCGTATGGCAAACAAGATCATCAAGGGGCTGTGGGACTGCCCCTACTGCGGCCAGAAGGGCATCGACGGGCTTGTAAAGAGCTGCCCCAACTGCGCCCATCCCCAGGACGCGGGCACCAAGTTCTACCTGGGGGAGAAGAAGGAAGTCCTGGACGAGGAGAAGGCGAAGAACTACGGCAAGGGAGCCGACTGGACCTGCGCCTTCTGCGGCAGCCTGAACCGCTACGGGGAAGCAAACTGCGTCAACTGCGGCGCGGAGCGGGCGGATTCCTCCGGGGATTATTTTGAAAACCGGCGGAAGGAGGAGGCCGCGGCCAAGCCTCCCGAGCCTGCCCCCCGGCCCCCGAAGAAGAAGCGCACGGGACTGATCGTCGGCATCCTCATCGCCCTGATCGCCGTCGTTGTCTTCGCGGTGCTGCCCCGGAGCCGGGCCACCACCGTGACGGACAAGACCTGGCAGCGGACCGTCGCCGTGGAGGCCCTCACCACCGTGCGGGAATCCGGCTGGTCGATCCCCTCCGGCGGCACGATGACGGGCAGCAGCCAGGCCATTCATCACTACGATCAGGTGCTGGACCACTACGCCGAGGAGGAGTATGAGGTCCCCTACCAGGTGCTGGACGGCTACGATACCCAGACGGACTACAAGGACAACGGGGACGGGACCTTCACCGAGGTGGAGACCGAGATCCCCCGCTACCGCACGGAATACCGCACGGAGACGAGGACCGTGCCCGTCTACCGGCAGGAGCCGGTCTACGCCACGTTCTACGAATACGATATCGACCGGTGGGTGCCCCAGCGGCAGGAGGCGGCCCGGGGCAGCGGCTACGAGCCGAAGACCGAGGGCCTGAGCCGGGACCTCCCCGTGGACCCGGAGCCCTACTGGCCCGACACCCGCCTGGGCGGCAATGAGCGGGAGAGCGGCCGCAGCGAGGAATACGTCCTCTGGTTCACCGACGCCAAGGGCAACGTCTACTCCGCCGCCGTCAGCCAGGAGGTCTGGACGAAATACGCCCGGGGCGACGCCGTGGAGCTGGAGGTCCAGGGCCGCCGCGTCGTCACCCTGGACGGCATGCGGATCTACGGATAAAAATGTGCACGTGCTCCCCCGACGCCTTGGGCGTCGGGGGAGCGCCGTTTTTGTGCCCCGCCGCCCCGGCGGAACCGGGAAGGCCTTGGAAACGGTTGCCAAGGGCAGCCCGGAGTAGTATAATCAGAGTATGAACCGGGATCCGCAGGATCCCCCGGCCGTGGATCATCAAAAATCAAAACAGGAGGAGAGAACGACCATGAAGCGAAGCAAGCGGCTGCTCAGCCTGCTCCTCGTCCTGCTGCTGGCCTTAGGCCTGCTGCCGGGCGCCGTCCTGGCGGACGAGGGCGAAGAGTACATCACCGCTCTCAACGTCACCTACGATACCTCCGTGCTCGAGCTGCTCAACACCCAGGTCACGGGACGTCAGGTGAGCGAGGCCCTCTTCCGGGCCGTCACCTGTCCCAAGACGGGTGCGTTCGCGGATGAGGACGACTGGTACGTCTCCGGCGCCCCGGGCGACGTCAGCGATTACGTCAGCATCTGCTTCCGGACCGATGAAGATCTGGATCCCGAAGACTACGCCGTGGGATTCAATTCGATGTTTAACGACGATACTCCGATTCCCGCCGAAGGGGAATACTATTTCTGTTTCCTGATCAACGATTGCGCGAAGAGCTTCGACCCGGAGGCCCTCCCCGCCGTCACGGTGAACGGGGAAGCGGCGGACTACGTCTACCGCTGGGAAAACGCCGTCATGGTCTATCAGCGCGTGGAGGTGGCGGAAGTAGAGGATTTCTGCGTCGTTCTCCGCCAGCCCATTGATTTCAAGGGCGAAATAGGCGCCACGGCGAGCTTCCGGGTGGAGACCCTGGGCACGGTGAAGGCCTGTCAGTGGCAGGTGAGCACCGACGGGGGCGAGACCTGGGCGAATTCCTCCTCCTCCGGCAACAAGACGGACACCCTCCGCGTCGGCATCACGGAGACCCGGCTGGCCTACCGCTACCGCTGCAGGATCACCGCCTTCGACGACCGCCTGCTGTATACCGTCCCGGTGCGCATGATCTCCATTGCCCCCGTGGACGGCGTTCTGAACGCTGCGGGCGGCGCGCTGCATTTTGTGAACGATTCCGTCTATCCCTGGACGCCGGAAACGGAGGACGGCGTTTCCTTCGCCAGGAGCGGCAACGGCGGCGCGCACTGCACCGAGTCCGCCCTCACCCTCTCCTGCACGCTCACGGAGACCGCCGTGCTGTCCTTTGAATACCGCGTCTTCGGCGAGGGCGGCATGTACGACTTCGGCTCGTTCCTGGTGGACGGGGAGGAGATGTTCGAATGCGCCCATAAGGAAGAATGGGAACTCTACGCCACGGACCTGGAGGCCGGGGAGCACGTCCTGACCTGGGTCTACACGAAGGACGTCAGCGTCAGCCAGGAGGGCGACTGCTTCGAGGTGCGGAACGTGGTCCTGGGCGCGAGCGTCTTCGCCGTGACGGAGCAGCCGGAGGATTTCACCGGCGTCGTGGGCGAGACCTTCACCTTCCACGTGGAGGCCTTGGGCGCTTCCGCCTGCCAGTGGGAGGTGAGCACCAACGGGGGCAGCACCTGGAAAAACAGCGGCCACAACGGGAACGCCACCGACACCCTGACGGGCGAGATCACCGCCGCCCGCCTCGGCCATCTTTTCCGCTGCCGGATCACGGGCGCCGGCGGCAACGTGGTCTATACGAATACCGTGCGCATCCTGGAGGCGGAGTCGGAGATCGTCAGCTGGCCCGAGGACGCGTCCGCCCTTCCGGGAGAGAGCTTCACCTTCCATATAGAGGCCTACGGCAGCAATCTCAGCTATCAGTGGCAGATCTGGGACGACTCGGCCTGGGCGGACTGCACCCTGGACGGCGCGCAGACCGACACCCTCTCCGGCGTCGCGACGGAGGATATGATAGGCAGCTCCTTCCGCTGCGTCGTGACGGACCGGCTGGGCCGCACGGTGGACGCCGAAGTGAATCTGTGGTGTACGCCGCCGGAGATCGTCAGCCAGCCCCGCCCCTTCGCCGGCGCGCTGGGGGACGCCTTCACTCTCAGGATCGAAGCCACGGGCTTCCGGCTGAGCTACCAGTGGAAGGTGAGTACAGACGGGGGAGAGAGCTGGACAAACAGCGGCCACAGCGGCAATAAGACCCCCGTCCTCACCGGCAGCATCACCGACGCCCGCCTGGGCTATCTCTACTGCTGCGAGGTGACGGACGGCACAGGTACTGTGCTCACCTCCGACGTCACGTTCCTCTGCCTGAGCGGGGCTGTGGACGGCGCAGTCAACGCTCCCGGCTGCCGCCTGACGTATGAAAACGACGGGGATTATCCCTGGGTCATCGCCAAGCTCGACGGGGAGTTGGCGGCCAGGAGCGGCAATTCGGGGATCGACAGCTCTACCTCCGTGCTGGAAGCCGCCGTCACCCTTACGGAGAGCACGACCCTCAGCTTCGACTATTTCGTGGAGGCCGAAGAAAACTGGGATACCGGGTACTTCTTTGTGGACGGAGAGACGGTATTCTCCACCAGCAAGACCAGCGGCTGGGAGCACATGGAAACGGAACTTTCCTCCGGGGAACACCAGCTCAAGTGGCGGTTCAGTAAGGACACCAGCTACAGCAGAGGCCTGGACGGCTTCTATATCAAAAACCTGATGGTGGACCTGGGCGCGCCGCTGACCCTCGACGCCGACCTGGAGGACTACGCGGGTCCCCTGGGCAGCACGGCCGCCTTCACCGTGGAGGCCTCCGGCGAGGGGCTTACCTATCAGTGGTACGTGAAGAACCGCACGGCGTCGAAGTTCTCGAAGAGCAGCGTCACGGGGCCGACCTACAGCGTGGCGCTGACGGAGGCGAATTCCGGCCGCCAGCTCTACTGCGTGGTGACGGATTCCCACGGCGAGACCGTCCGGACGAGCACCGTCACCATGAGCATCGCCCAGTCCCTGGTCATCTTGAATGATCTGGAGGACTACGCCGGGCCCGAGGGCAGCATGGCGACCTTCACCGTGGAAGCCTCCGGCGACGGGCTCAGCTACCAGTGGTGGGTGAAGAACCGCACGGCGTCGAAGTTCTCGAAGAGCAGCGTCACGGGGCCGACCTACAGCGTGGCGCTGACGGCGGCGAATTCCGGCCGCCGGCTCTACTGCGTGGTGTCGGACGCCCGCGGCAATACGCTCCAGACGAACACCGTGAGCATGTCGATCTTCAAACCGCTCACCGTTCTCAACGACCTTGCGGATTACGTGGGTCCCCTGGGCAGCACGGCCTCCTTCACCGTGGAGGCGGAGGGCGACGGGCTCAGCTACCAGTGGTGGGTGAAGAAGCCCTCGGCGTCGAGGTTCTCGAAGAGCAGCATCACGGGCCCGACCTACAGCGTAACGCTGACGGAGGCCCGGGACGGAAATCAGATCTACTGCGTGGTGTCGGACGCCCACGGCAGCACCGTACAGACGAACACCGTGAGCATGACCGTCGGCGACGTGCTGTGCGTCGCCGAGCTGGAGGACTACGCGGGCGCCGAGGGCAGCACGGCGACCTTCACCGTGGATGCCCTTGGCGACGGGCTTACCTACGAGTGGTGGGTGAAGAAGCCCTCGGCGTCGAGGTTCTCGAAGAGCAGCATCACGGGCCCGACCTACAGCGTGACGCTGACGGAGGCCCGGAACGGAAATCAGATCTACTGCGTGGTGATGGACAGCCACGGCAACGCCGTACAGACGAATACCGTCACCATGATCATCGCCGAGCCTCTGGTCGTCGCCGATCTTACGGATTACGTGGGTCCCCTGGGCAGCACGGCCTCCTTCACCGTGGCGGCCGAGGGCAGCGGGCTCAGCTATCAGTGGTACGTGAAGAAGCCCAGCGCGACGAAGTTCTCCAAGTCCAGCATCACGGGCCCGACCTACAGCGTGGAGCTGACGGAGGCCCGGAACGGGAATCAGATCTACTGCGTGGTGACCGACGCCCTGGGCAATACCGAACATACGAACACCGTCACCATGAGCGTCGGATAAAGGCGCGGGACGGAAAGCATACGCCGCCGCGGGCAGAACCATCTGCCCGCGGCGGCGCCGTTCGTCGCCCCTCCGTCCGCCCGGAAGGGAAAAAGCGCGAAAACCGCGCATCTGCGCTTCCTATTCCGGGCGGGAATGTGGTAGAATAAAAATGGCGGGTCCCGTCAGCCTTCCTTCCGCTTTTCCTCCAGCCAGGCCAGCACGTCGGCCCAGACCCGGGCCTTGTCCTTTTCGTTCAGCACCTCGTGCCGGTCCCCGGCGTAGAGCTTCAGGCTGACGTCCCGGAGCCCCGCCCTTCTGAAGGCTTCGCAGCTCTGCTTCACGCCCCTGCCGCAGGAGCCCACCGGGTCCCGGCCTCCGGCGATGAAGAACACCGGCAGGTCGGGCATCTTCGCCAGGTTCTCCTTCCGCTGGTTGCGGCCGAGGCCCTCCAGCATGGCCAGGACCAGGCCCGCGGAGGGGACGAAGCCGCAGAGGGGGTCTTCCCCGTAGCGCGCCACAACCGCCGGATCGGAGCAGATCCAGGCGTCCGGGGAGGTCTCCCCGGGAAACTGCTTCCCGTAGGCCCCGAACATCAGCTGCTGCAGCTTCGGGCTGGGTTCGTCCGCCCCCTGCTTTTTGATCTCCCGCCTTGTCAGGAGCTTCCCCGCCGCCAGCACCGGCTCCGGCTGCCACGCCGTGCCGGAGAGGACGGCCCCGCGAAGGCCCTCGGCGGGATAGGTGTAGAGGAAGGTGCGGGCCAGGAAGGAGCCCATGCTGTGCCCCAGCAGGAAAACGGGCAGGCCGGGACGCCGCTCCTTCAGCAGCAGCGTCAGGCCGTGCACGTCCGCCGTCATGGCGTCCCACCCGCCCCGGACGCAGCCCCGGGGGCAGCTCTCCGAAACGGTCTCCCCGTGGCCCATGTGGTCCTCCGCGGCGGCGAGCCAGCCGTTTCCCGCCAGGTATTCCCCGAAGGCCGCGTAGCGCCCGGCGTGCTCCGCGATGCCGTGCACCATCTGTACGATCCCCTTCGCCGGTCCCTCCGGCTCCCAAAGATACCAGCGGATCTCCCCGCCGCCGGCGGAAGGGTAGCTTTCTCTGCGCATGGCCGCGCCTCCCTTGTTTCCTTTTTTCCCATCATACACCCGGAACGGCGGAATGAAAAGGCAATTCCGGAAGGAGGAGCACGATGAACGGTTATATCCTCGCCCTGGACCAGGGTACCACCAGCTCCCGGGCCATCCTCTTCGACACGGCGGGCAACGCCGTGATGAAGGCACAGTACCCCCTCACCCAGATCTATCCCCGGCCCGGCTGGGTGGAGCACGACCCCATGGAGATCCTGGCCACCCAGTTCCACGCCCTGGCGGAGGTCTATGAAAAGAGCGGCGTTTCCCCCACGGAGATCGCCGCCGTCGGCATCACCAACCAGCGGGAGACCACCGTCCTCTGGGAGAAGGAGACGGGAAAGCCCGTGGGAAACGCCATTTGCTGGCAGTGCCGGAGAACGGCGGATATCTGCGCGGAGCTGGAGGCCCGTGGGCTGGGGCCCTATATTCAGGAGAAGACGGGCCTCATCATCGACCCCTATTTTTCCGGCACCAAGCTGAAATGGCTCCTGGACCGGGACCCGGATCTCCGCCGCCGCGCCCGGGACGGAGAGCTCCTTTTCGGCACGGTGGACAGCTGGCTCGTCTGGCAGCTCACCGGGGGGAAGGCCCACGTCACCGACGTGTCCAACGCCTCCCGCACCATGCTCCTGGACACGGAGAAGCTGCGCTGGGACCCGGAGATCCTGCGGGAGCTGGATATCCCGGAGCAGCTGCTGCCCCGCCTGGTGTCCAACAGCGAAGCCTATGGCGCCGTGGCCCATCACCCCGGCTTCCCGGACCTGAAGGGGATCCCCGTCTGCGCCGCCGTGGGGGATCAGCAGGCGGCCCTCTTCGGCCAGGGCTGCCTCCGCCCCGGCATGGCGAAGAATACCTACGGCACCGGCTGCTTCACCCTCATGAACCTGGGCTCCCGCCGCGTCCGCTCCGGGAGCGGCCTCGTCACCACCGTGGGCTGGCAGCTGGGGGGCGAGACGACCTACGTGCTGGAGGGGAGCGTGTTCAACGCCGGCTCCGCCATCCAGTGGCTGCGGGACGGGGCGGGGGTCGTCACCACCGCCCATGAGACGGATATCCTGGCTGAGAAGGCCCCGGACAATCAGGGGGTGTACTTCGTCCCCGCCTTCACGGGCCTGGGCGCGCCCTACTGGGACCCGGCGGCCCGGGGCTGCTTCTTCGGCCTCACCCGGGGTACGGACAGGGCCGTGCTCTGCCGCGCCGTGCTGGAGGCCATCGCCTACGAGGTGGCCGACCTGGTGCACACCATGGACGGGGACACCGGCGCGCCCATCACCGAGCTGCGGGTGGACGGGGGCGCCAGCGTCAGCGATTTTATGATGCAGTTCCAGGCCGACCTGCTGGATATCCCCGTGGACCGGCCCCAAAACGTGGAGACCACCGCCTTCGGCGCGGCGGCCCTGGCGGGGCTGGCCGCGGGGGTCTACAGCGGGCCGGAGGAGCTGGAAAAGCTGCGCCTTTCGGAGCGGGTCTTCACGCCGGAGATGGAAGCGGCGCGGCGGGACGCCCTCTACGGCCGCTGGAAGAAGGCCGTGGAGCTGTCCCGGGCCTGGGGCAGGGAAGAATGAAAAATCATCTTTGATCGGAGGGATCGGATATGAACTATACGTCCGCAGAGGCAGCCAAGCTGCTGCGCAGGCTGAAGGAGGAGTACGACGCCCTGCTGGAGCTGGAGAGCCAGAGCTTTGCCTTCGTGGCCGCCGTCAGCGAGGATATCGAGAGCGTGCGCCCCGCCTATGATTTCGCCGCCGTGCAGGCGAAGCTCGGCGAGCTGGAGGAGAAGATCCGCAGGGTGAAGCACGCCCTCAACGTCTTCAATTCCACCCACGAGGTGCCCGGCTTCGGCATGACCATCGACCAGATGCTGGTCTACATCCCCCAGCTGAACCAGCGGCGAGTGAAGCTGCGGGACATGGCGGGGGCCCTGCCCAAGTCCAGGGTGAAGGGCCGCAGCGCGGCAAACAGCGCCGTCATCGAATACAATTACGCGAACTACTCCGTGGAGGAGGCCAAGGCCGCGGCGGACGCGGCCTCCGAAGAGCTGGCCAGGGCGCAGACGGCCCTGGACAAGGTGAACAGCACCGAGACCATGGAGATCGATTTGTAAAAAGAAAACGCGCCGCCGGTCTGCGGGGCCGGTTTTTGGCGGTACTTCGGTATCGTTTTTGGAAGACGTCCGGGTTCAGCGTTCAGGTTTTCCGTTATTCTTTTTTGTTATTGCTTATCGGTCAGCGTCCGGCGTCGAACAGATCGTTTTTATAATCGCCGTGTCCCCGCAGCCGGAAAAACTTGACCCGGGGAGGGAAGTTCGGTTATACCTCCCCTTCGTCGGAGCTCGTGAGAATATCGGGTATCCGCGCGAGCGCGAATACCCGAAAGATTCTCCCGGCTCCTCCTCTCCGAAACGCAGCGCAAGGCTGCGTTTCGGGAACGGGGGGAACAGGGAAGAGAATTCCGATGAAGATTCTCCCGGCTCCTCCTCTCCGAAACGCAGCGCAAGGCTGCGTTTCGGGAACGGGGGAACAAGGTAAAGAGATTACGATATAAGGAGGAAACGCCATGTTCACGCGCAAGCCCTTCGAGACCGCCGCCCCGGAGGCGGTGGGCATCCGCTCCCTGGACATCCTGGACTACATCGCGGCGCTGGAGGCCTCCGACGCGGAGATGCACGGCCTCATGATCATGCGCCGGGGGAAGCTCTGCGCCCAGGGCTGGTGGGCCCCCTTCGCCCCCGGCCTGCGCCACGGCCTCCAGAGCCACACCAAGACCTACGCCGCCACGGCGGTGGGCATCGCCTATACCGAGGGCATCCTTCGCCTGGACGAGCGCATCATCGACATCTTCCCCGACGAGAGCCCGGCGGAGCCCGGCGAGAACCTGAAGCTCCTCACCGTGCGGGACGTGCTCTGCATGGGCTGCGGCATGGACACCATGCCCGGACCGGGCAAGGACTGGATCCGGGACTTCCTGCACACCCCCGTGAACCACAGGCCCGGCACGACCTATATGTACAATTCCACCGGCTCCACCCTCCTGGGGGCCATCGTGCGGAAAAAGACGGGCCTGGGCCTCCACGACTACCTGACGCCCCGGCTCTTCAACAAGATCGGCATCGACCCCTCCAACCTCCGCTGGGCGTATATGCCCGACGGCATGGAGGTGGGCGGCGGCGGCCTCTGGGCCACCACCGAGGACAATCTGCGCCTGCTGAAGCTCTATGCCGACGGCGGCGTCTGGGAGGGGGAGCGCATCCTGGCGGAGGACTACGTCCGCCTGGCCACCACGAATCAGAACGATTCCGCCTCCGAGGCGGCGGTGAATCCTCCCGCCACGGACAACTTCCTGGGCTACGGCTTCCAGATCTGGATGTGCAAGCCCGAGGGGGCCTATCGGGCGGACGGGGCCATGGGGCAGTTCACCATCGTCCTGCCGAAGCAGGATATGATCATCGCCATCACCGAGACCGCCCCCGGCGCACACTGGGCCCAGAATACCCTGGACCTCACCTGGGACTTCGCGGCGAAGGTGACGGCGGACGGCCCCCTGCCGGAGGACCCGGTGGGCGAAAAGCTCCTGGCGGACGTGCTGAGCAGCCTGAGCATCGGCAATCCCCCCTACGGGCCCGACAGCCCCACGGCGGAGAGGATCAGCGGCAGGACCTTCCGCATGACCTCCGGCGTCTTCGGCCCCTTCGGCGGCAACTTCATGAGCGGGGAAGGGCCGGATCCCATCAAGGAATTTTCCTTCACCTTCGATGCCTACGGCTGCATCTGGCGCATGGCCGCCGCCTCCGGGCGGCAGGAGACCGTCCGGGTGGGCACCCGGGGCGTGCGGATGACGAACGTGCTGGGAAAGCCCGAGGACTGCACGCAGCTCTATCTGGCCCACGGCGCGTGGACGGCGGAGGATACCTTCGAGCTGCGCTGCCGCTGGCTGGAGACCTGCCTGGAGGACGTATACACGATGAAATTCGAGGGGAAGGGCGTCAGCATCACCGCGGCCAACAATTCCCCCTTCCAATTCGGCGGCCAGCCCCCCGTCATCACCGCCGAAATGGTATAATCAAATCGCAATCGGACCCGTTTCGCAGCGGGTCCGATTTTTCTCAAAATCCCTCTTGACCTTGCAGTTTGCTTCAATGATAGGGTGAGGGCGAAAGGAGGAGGGAAGCATGCTGACGGTGGGAAATTTTGCGATCCTCTGCGCCTGCACGCCCCAGACCCTGCGCTATTACGACCGGGTCGAGCTGCTGAAGCCGGCGAAGGTGGACGAGTGGACGGGCTACCGCTATTATGAGGAAAGCCAGCTCCCGGTCTTTACGCGGATCCGCTGCCTGCAGGAGGCGGGGTTCACCATCGGGGAGATCCGCAGACTGCTGGACGCGCCGCCGGAGAAGCTGCGGGAGGCCGCGGCCCGGAAGCTGGCGGCGCTGGAAGCGCGCATGCAGCGGCTGTGTGAGCTTCAAAGCGGCTTCCCGGAAGAAAAGACCATGGAAGTACGGAACAGGGAAGCGATGGAGGCCATCGGGGACATCTTGGGAAAGCTCGGCCCGGAGGACCTGGCGGAGGCGGGCCTGGGCCCGGAGCAGCTGCCTGAGCTGCGCGAGAGGCTCACGGCGTATTGGACCGGGGTCTTTCAGGGCGTCGGCTATCCCGTGGCAGGGGAAGACGAGAAGTGGACGGACACCGGCTGGCGGGCGTCGGGCTGGGCGGACGCGGGGGAAGCTCTGGCCTCGCTGCCTCCCCTGGAGGACGGGGGAAGCTATCGCCTGGAGCTGACCTTCGCGCCCCGGCAGAAGCCCTTCCGGGAGCGTTTCATCATGGTGCTGACCGGCGCCGTCCTGCTGCGGAACGAGGGGAAGAAGCTCCGCTTCGCCGTGGAGATCGACGCCGAGACCATGGGCCTGGGAGAGGAAAACAGCATGCGCCTCTCCCGCCTGGCGTAAAACCGAAGAAAGCAAGGCTCCCCGGCGCTTCCGCGCCGGGGAGCGGAGTGTAAGCCTGTTCAAAGCACAACCCAGCGAAGCGGTTGTGCTTTGATGGTTTATATCCCCTGTTCCTCCAGCCATTCGGCGCAGAGGGAAGCCCAGCGGGCCACGTGGGGGAGGTCTGCGCTCAGGTCGTTGTTCCCGTCGGCCAGGGCCAGGCCGTGGACGCCCTCGGGGAAAAGGTGCATTTCGAAGGGGATGCCCACGGCGGTGAGGGCCTGTCCCAGGGTGAAGGAATGGCGGGGATCGTCGCTGTTGGTCTGCCAGATGAAGAAGGGGGGCGTGGCGCGGGTAACGTTCACCTCCGGCGCGAAGTATATGAGCTCCTCCTTGTCAGCCACATAGGGGTTCATGATCCGGTCCCCGAAGGGGTCCAGGAAGAAGCCGCCGGGCAGCCCGGCGAAAGCGAAGGCGCCGTAGCCCAGCACCGCCGCGTCCGGGCGGCAGGACTGGCGCTCGACGGGGTCCGCCGCGCCGGGATCGCCGAAGTCGAAGTGGGTGGCGCAGTTGGCGCTGAGCATGCCCCCGGCGGAAAAGCCCATGGCCGCCACCTTGTCCGTGACGCCGAGCGCCTCCCGCCGGGCCCGCAGAAGGCGGATGGCCCGCTGCATGTCCGCCATGGCGTCCCAGCGGGAATAGGGCTTCAGCCGGTAGGTGAGGATGGCGGTGTTGAAGCCCGCCTCGGTGAAGTATTCCGCCGCGTGGAAGCCCTCGCAGCCGGTGCGGGTCTCAAAGCCGCCGCCGCAGGCCACGATCACCGTGCCCCGGGGCGTTTCGGCCTTCGGCGCGGGCACGAAAATGATGGAGGGGGGCGGCTGCAGGGGATCCCGGCCGTCGTAATCCGGGGCCCCGTCCTCCCAGAGCAGGGTCACGCGGAAGCGCTCCAGGGCGTCGTTCCAGAGCTTCAGGTTGCCCTCCCGGTCGATGCTGCCGTCCGCCTTGCGGTGCTTCGATACGTGGCGGATGACGCTCTTTTCCGCGCAGACCTGCTTCAGAATGTCGTAATTCTCCCGGTAGTCCGTCACTTTTTCCCTCCCAGCAGAGTGTCCACGGCGCCGCTGAAAAGGGTGCCCAGGATGCCGCCTTCCGTCTTTTCCCCCTTGAGGAGGCTGACGGCGGCCTTCTTCGTGTCGGCGTCCGCCGCCCGGTAGAGCTCCACGAGCTTCTTCTCCGCGGCGGTGAGCTTCAGTTCGCCGGAGGCCTTCCCGGAGGAGCCGGTCTTCCCGGAGGAACCGGTCTTTCCGGAGGCGGTCTTGCCGGAAGCGCCCTTGGGGGCGTTCAGGAGGGAAGCCTGGGTGACGCCGGTGGCCTTGGCGATCTTCTTCAGGACCGCCTGACTGAGCTCCTTCTCCCCCCGCTCCGCCTTGCTGATGTCCGAGGCGGTGACGTCCGCCTTTTCGGCCAGCTGGGCCTGGGTCAGCCCCGCGTTCGTGCGGGCTTCCTTGATGAGGTCTCCCACTTTTTTCGCTGCCATGATATCCTCCTTACTCCGCCAGCATCCAGGCGACGGCCTTTTCCAGATAGGGGTCCCAGAACCTCCAGTTGTGCTCCCCGGGGGTGAAATATGCCTCGTGGGCGACGCCCTTTTCCGTCAGAAACGCGGAAAAGGCCCGGTTCAGGGGGCAGAGCATGTCCTCCGTGCCGCAGGCGATGAAGATGCCCGGCAGCTTCTCGCCCCCGGCCAGCTTCTGCTCCACCAGCACCTCGGGATTGGCGTCGCTCTCCAGCACCTTCTTCGGGTCCCCGAAGGTGGCGGCGTAGTAGGCGTAGTTGGCCACCATGTTCCCGTTGGGCGGCGTCATCTCCGCCACCTCCCGGTAGATCAGCGCGCCGGAGAGGTCGGCCAGCTTGGAATAGTTGTGGGTGTATTTGAGCCCCGTGCGCAGCGCCCCGTAGCCGCCCATGGAAAAGCCGCAGATGAAGGTGTCCTCCGCCTTGTCCGAAAGGCCGAAGGTCCTGCGGACGTAGCCGATGAGCTCCTCCCCCACGAAGGCGCCGTAGGCTTCGCCGGTGGCCTCCCGGTCGAGATAGAAGCTGTTGCGGCAGCCGGGCATGACGGCGGCGAGGTTAAACTGGCTGCACAGGTCCTGGATGCTGCTGCCCGCCAGCCAGTCGATGGCGGTGCCGCTGTAGCCGTGGAGCAGGACAAGGGTCTTCGCGGGCCGCTGGAAGGCGGGATTGGGGCCCGCCGCGGCCATCATGGGCGGCACGTCGTTGGGCAGCACCATGTAGAATTCGCTCTGCCCCGACAGGGCCTGGGAATAGTAGGTGACGTGAATGGTCGCCATGCTCAGATCTCCTTTCTGTGTCCGGTATCGATCGGCGCGGGCCCGCGGGTCATCGGTCGAAGGCGTTGAGGGAGCGGTAGGTGATGCGCCCGTCCTCGCAGGCCTTCTGCAGGAGATTGAAAAAATCGCTCTCCGCGGCCCGGATCAGCTCCGGCCGGTCTCCGAAAAGCATGACCTTTTCGTTCCCCGCCGTATAGGGCTCCCAGGTCTCCATGGGCGTCCCGTCGGCGTCGGGGCCGTTGGGGTCGCCGGTGCGGGCGAAATTCGTCCAGTAATTGCAGATCTGCCGGGCCAGGTCGTAGTGCCTGCCGGTGAAGGGCCGCCAGCATTTGGCCAGGGTCTCGAAGGCGAACCACAGGTCCGAGGAGTGGAAGGCCCCGGGATCGTCCCAGCCGGGGATCTCCGGATCGAAGCGGTAGAAATACATCCGGTGCCTGGGCCGGCGGGCGTTGTGATCCAGCCAGAGCTTGTTGCCCATCTCGAAATTGTTGTAGCTTGCGTTCTCCTTCATCTGCCCCAGGGTGATGGCGCAGCAGCAGGCCTCCGACATGAATTCCTCCGCGATGCCCGGGTATTTCCGCCGGACGAAGGCCTCCAGAGCTTCGAAGCTGTCCCCCTCCGGCCGGACGATGAATTCGTCCCCCGTGTTGCCGATGATGATGTCCGCCTCGTTCTCCTCGCCCCGGAGGATGATGTTGGCCGGGGTGTCGGGCAGGAAGGCGTCGCCGATGACGCTGCCCCAGCTGAAGCCGCCCTGGCCCACGGCCGCGTCCCAGACCGTCCGGGCGTCGAGGGCCCTGGCTTCGGCCAGGGTCTTCACCCCCAGCTTCTCGAAGAGCTTCACGCCCTGGGCCTCCGCCTCTTCCAGGCGCAGGCTCAGGCTGCTGGGGGGCAGGAGGCCGCCGCCGGAATGGAGGATGGTCCGCTGAAACAGGCCCCTGTTCTGAGGGGAGACGAGCTGCACCATGCAGCTGCCGCCCCCGGCGGACTGGCCGAAAATGGTGATGTTCTCCGGGTCGCCCCCGAAGGCGGCGATGTTGCGCTTCACCCAGGCGATGCCCGCCTGCTGGTCCAGATGGCCGAAATTCGTCGGCTTCTCCGGGCTTTCGGCGGTGAGCTCCGGGTGGGCCAGGAAGCCGAAGACGTTGACCCGGTAGTTGATGCTCACCAGGACGACGCCCCGGCGGGCGATGCGCTCCCCGTCCATCTCCATCTCCGAGGGGTAGCCCACCATGAGGCCCCCGCCGTAGATCCAGACCATCACCGGCAGCCTGTCCTCCGGGCTTTGGGCGTTCGTCCAGACGTTCAGCTGCAGGCAGTCCTCGCTCATGGGGAC
>JAEEGL010994573.1_pt1 | contig 28020 bp, 16 predicted proteins | sample 9134231 | NCBI WGS metagenome assembly JAEEGL01 (sample SAMN16246548, study PRJNA631951) | gut metagenome | biome: gut microbiome; feature: rumen; material: fiber-attached | host: Bos | place: Iran: Karaj | collected 2018-10
AGATCGAAGGTATCTTCAATGTCATGACGGATAATGTTCAGGGAATGAAAGAACTTGCGAAACATCTGGTTGAGAAGCATGATGCCAAAAATCTGGTATTTATTGCAGGATCTCCCAATAATGCCGATTCATCCGAACGACTGCAGGCCGTTAAAGAGGTCTGTGAAGAACACGGCCTCGATTTTACGGATGACAATGTAGTATACACCGACTGGGATCTTTCCAGAGCGCAGGCCGGAGCACTCGATCTGTATCAGGCAGGAAAGATGCCGGATGCGATTCTTTGTGCAAATGACGAACTTGCAATGTCCATCATCATTGCTCTCAATACCGTCGGAGTCAATGTCCCCCGGGACGTTTTGGTAACCGGATTTGATTCCATCCCGCAAAGCAGGATATTCTATCCTTCCATGGCATCCGTCGATCAGGATATTCACAATCACGGAAAGATCTGTGCGAGAAAGATCATAGAACTGATCGATGAATCTGCCGAAAGCGAATCCTGTATCAATATTCCCTGTACCTTCACCCCCGGCGAAAGCTGCGGATGTGAATGCAGTCCGGAAAACAGCGACAAACGTCTCAGAGCCGGAACAGTTTCATTCCAGAAGCTTCAGAGTTCCAACTTCGCAATATGGCATACACTGGGTATCGAAAGAAGTGTTATGTCCTGTGATTCCTATGCCGACATCAAGAAGGCTCTGAATGACTTTATTGTAAACAGCCATTCATTCGAGGGAGAGACCTTCCATATCCTGTTCGATCCCACAGCTTACAGATCGGAGCTTGACGACAGCGAGCCGGGCAATAATCTGGGCTACAGTGATAAGCAGGACGTCATATTCTCAATGAAAAACGGAAAAGTCCAGAATATCCGTTCCATAAAGACCCACACTCTGATCCCCGGAATAAGTGATGAGGATGATCCTCACATGTACGTCTTCCTTCCCATTCACGAGAGAGAAGTTCGTATCGGATACCTTATTTTCCTGGATTGCTATGATAAGATCGAGTCTGCGGCTTTGCGGGAGTATTCGGACAGATTCAATTCCGCCATCGAAAAAGCCAGAAAGGCCATGTACCTCAAGGCGGTTAATGACTCAATCAGAGAACTCTCCCACATTGATGCCCTGACTCATGTAAAGAACAGAAATGCCTACGAGCAACGTCTTGATGATATCAGGAGAAGAGCCGAGAACAGATCCAGATTCGATTTCGGTATCGTTCTTTTCGACATTAACAATCTCAAGACAATCAACGATAAGCTCGGACACTATTCAGGCGACGAATATATCAAAAATTCCTGCAAGCTGATCTGTGCAACCTATAAGAACAGCCCCGTATATCGTATCGGTGGCGATGAATTCGTGGTAATCCTTGAAGGCAAACCTTTCGCCCAGAAAGACGAGCTTATGAGCAGCTTCATTTCCAGTATGAAGGAACTTATGGAAAGCGATCTTCCTCCCGAGGAAAGAGTTTCCATAGCTTACGGAATGTCCGTATACGAAGGTCCCTCGGAAAGCATCGATGACTGCATAAAGCGTGCAGACATACTGATGTATGAGATAAAAAAGCAGATGAAGCTTCAGCAGAAAAAATAAATGATAAACAAAAAAGCGGCTGTTCATTCGAACAGTCGCTTTTATATTTATGGTACTACGACTTCCGCAGGTTCAGGCTCAGGTGTCACGGGTATGGGCCCCGGAGTTCCATCGGGATAGAAATAGTTCTGTACTCCGTCCGGAGTAGTCACCAGAGTTCCGCCATCGGGATAAGTTACCACCTGATTTCCGTCGGTGGATATAATGGCAACGGTACCGTCCGGTGAAGTGATCCTTATGGTTCCATCCTCAAGTATCTCAGTCTTGTTTCCGAATTCGTCAACCGGAATGATATTAGCCAGATTGTCGAGGAAGGATGAGAATCTTGAAAGGGATGCGGAAACCTGGGTATACCCCAGTTCCTCCGTCAGGGTTCTCTGATTTGTATAAAGGCTTGTTCCCAGCCCCAGTCTTCCGCCGGGGATCTTAACTCCTATTGCGGTGAGAGTCGTGGGAAGCATATCCAGAGTCGAGTACGATCTGTACGTATTTCTCACGGGGGTAACGGGAGCGTTTATTATACAGGTATATACTCTTCTGACATAATCATTTGCGATATTCCTGCAGTATGTTGCATCCATCGTAGGGTGATCACCGATTATTACAATGGTTGTATTCTCATAAAAATCCTGTTCCTGTATCCAGGAAACAAGCTCCGTCACCTGCTTGTCGGAACATGCATACACATTTGAATAATTATCTTCAAACTCATCCCCGCACAGATCGCATCTGTATCCGCCGGTCATGTGGGTATCCACGGTGAGCATGGTCATGTTGAAGGGCTCGTCTTTTGATGCCAGTTCCGTCAGTGTTTCTTTCGCAAACTCCATGAGTTTTGCATCTTCATATCCCCACCAGACATAGTAACCGGCAGGAATCCTCTTAGTCTGTTTTGCCCAGGTAAGATCCCTGAATTCGTAATTGCCGTGATTTTCCAGATACAGTCTTCTGCCGCCGAAGTATGCATTGGAGCCTATAAGGAACACCTGGTTATAACCGTTGTCCTCCAGAATGTCTCCGATGGTGGTAATGGAGGGATAGAAGGAATCCTGAGTATCCATATCATTCCTTCCTATGGCTCCGGTCTGAAGAGGAAGTCCGGAAGTCTGGGAAAAGATGGCTCCCATGGTCCAGGTTCCGCCGCTGTATGCATATCCGCCGTCAAGAAGGGATCCCTCTCCGTATGAACCCGAGAAATTTTCGTTTTCCTGGGAAAGAGCGGTAAGCCTCGGAATGACATTTGTTTCAAAGGCTCCTCCCACCTCCTGATCTGCGAAGGTAACTTCCATTGATTCAAGAAGTATATATATCAGATTTCTCTTTTTATCCGGGAAAGTAAGTTCTACAGTCGAAGGATCGATATAATAGCTTTCAACAAAATCCCTTGAAGGTCCGGGATCGAAGGGGCTCATCTCATTAGCCAGAAAAGTCTGAAGCTCATCCCACTCTCCGTTATCTGCACCAGTATCAGCTGAAACAGGTGTGGATGGAATTTCCGTTATGGTCTCTATCTCAGGAGGCACATACCTTTCGGATGCAGTGGCTCTGAATCCCGCAAACCCGAAATACGAATCAACCTTAAGCCATTTCATTCCAAACAGAAGCACAGACCATGTAAACAGTGTTACCACAGCCAGTGTGCATTTCCACATAAACACATGATTATACATTTTCTTCTTAAGGAAGAAAAACAAAACCGTAACCCCTGCGGTAAGCAGGATCGTGGGAAGAAGCGCACCGAGAATGAACTTTATGACCATCTCGTTTCCGGTACCCTCCAGCATGGTAACCTGGAAAAGAAAGTCATTGATGGTCAGGTTCTTGCCCCATACCGAATACATCCAGATAATGCCGAAGCTTATCAGCAGCATTACAAAGATCATCAGTACGCTCAAGACATATAGAATTTTTACACAGACGTCTTTCCTCATAAAATTTAAATCCACAGTCGACAATTATAGCACTTAACCCCCAAAATGGTATCCCTAATTATTCATTTTTGCCCAATTTGTGCTATAATTTTTTATATGTTGCTATTCACTTAAGAGGCGGATCATGAAGAAGAAAATTGCCATATTCTCAACAGGATGGTGCTGTGAGATCCTTACGCAGTTTCTCACAGGAATGCAGGAAGCTCTTGAAAAAGAGCCTGTGGATCTTTTTCTTTTCACCTGTTATCCCACACTTATTGACAGCTCAACCAACAGGATCGGAGAGCTGAACATCTTCAAACTTCCCAATTTGAAAAAATTTGACGGAGTTGTCATATTCGGAAGCGGACTCGATTTCAAAGATGAAGTCGACCAGATCTTAAAACGCAGCAAAGAAGCCGGCATCCCCGTTATCATGCAGGGTGGAAAACGTGAAGGCACCTATTACGTAGGTTCGGATAACTATGTTGCAACTCTGGAGATGTGTAAACATCTTCAGGAAAAGCATGATGTTCATGATATTGTTTTTCTTGCGGGAACCGATGACTCCCTTGATTCGGAATTAAGGCTTAAGGCAGTTCGTGATTATCTCGAGCAGGCGGGCCGTGGTGATGATCTGAAGGAAGTCTTCTATACCAGATGGGAAAATGCCGTCGTCACCAAGTATATCGATGAATACTGTGCTTCCGGAAGGCCTCTCCCGGACGTGTTCATATGTGCAAACGACGGCCTTGCCATGGAAACCTGTATGTCACTTTTCAGAAACGGTCATGACGTTCCAAGAGACGTCTTAGTCTGCGGCTACGATTACATCGACGATAGCCAGATATTTGATCCTTCCATTGCTTCTGTTGACCAGTGCATTTCCAAAATGGGGGCAGCCTGTGGTGAAATGTGGATAGATCTTCTCTCAGGCAAAGAGTGCGAAGCATCTATGATCATCCCCTGCGAATTCATCCCCGGAGACAGCTGCAACTGCTACGAGCATCGCAACAGCGATAAGATAAGACGCCGTGTGAGACGTGATGCATTCTTAAAAAGAGCCACCAACACTTATTTCAACAGAAAGTTAAACCTCATAGACTCCACTGTTCTTTCGAGTCTTTCTTTCCCCGAATTCTGTTCCAGGCTCCACGATCTTCTGCTTGAAAACCACACCTTTGAAGGTGATTCTTTCCACATACTCTTAGACCCGAATTTCGGACTTTCCATTAACGATCCCAATATCTACCTGGGTAAAAACGGGTACAGCAAGAATATGGATATCCTGTTTTCCATGGAAGATGGGAAGGAATATGACCGTAAAAGATTCTTCTCCGAAGATCTGGTTCCCGGATATAAGGACGATGCTACCAACCACCTCTACACTTTCCTTCCTCTTCATGAAGGGGATGAAGCTTTCGGATTCATTGTTTTCAGAGACGGAATGGAGAAGATATTAAACCACTATCTCCAGACCTATCAGAGCAGAATGGGACTGGTATTTGACAAGTTCCGTCACTCATTAAGCCTTGATCTTATCAATAAGAGACTTCTTGAGATAATGAAAAAAGATACCCTCACCAACGTAAGCAACAGAAGAGCTTATGAGGACAAGGAGATCTTCCTGCAGTCGGAGATCAATTCCGGTTCAGGTCTTCGCTTTGCCATTGCAATGTTTGATGTAAACAACCTGAAGCTCATCAATGACTCCAAGGGCCATGAAGCCGGTGATGAATATCTGATCAAGGCATGCCGCCTTATATGTAATGTATTCAAGCACAGCCCCGTATACAGAGTCGGTGGTGACGAGTTCATAACCGTTCTTACCGGAGAAGATTTCGCCAACCGCGAATCCCTTATTAAAGAAATTGAAAAAAGGCTCAGCCCTTACCGGTCGACTCTTCCCATTCCGGAGGATTACGTATCCATCGCCTGCGGACTATCCGAATACGATCCCGAAAAGGACAGATCCGTACAGGATGTATTCAAGCGCGCTGACGATCTGATGTATAAGAATAAAGCTCATATTAAGGGGCTTGAATAAGGAAAGGAGTTACTATGGGATTATTGGACCAACTTAAGAACAAAGCCGCTCAGGAGATCGGTAACGCTGTAGGAGGTGCAGTACAGAATGCCGTAAGCAACGGCGGTAAAGAAACTGTCAGCTTTACCTTCAGTGAACTTCCCGAAAATGTGGAGCAGTTAAAGGCTCTCCCCGAAAGCAAAATGGACACACCCTTTAAGACTGCCGCTCTTACTGTATGTGCTCTCTGTGCATATGCAGCAGACAAAGACAAAGGCATCGAGATGCTGAATTTTCTTAAAGGCCCCCAGCCTCTCAGCACATATGAGATCCAGTTCCTTAAGGATCGTTTTATGGACGGCAAGACCTATGTGCCTCTTTCATATTTCAAGGGAGCGACCCCCGATAACAACTACACCCCGTCGGAGCCCTGCACCATCGAGGTATTCTCAAATCCTTATTCCTACGACAACGACGGATATGCCAAGCTCTATATTAGAAGCGGCGGAGCTGATACAGAACGTCCCATCACATTGAGAAAGCGCGGAAGCGACGGAGTATGGTTCCTTTGGGAACAGATGCTTCTTGCGGACATAAGACCCCCCAAGGCTTCAGATCCCTGGGCTTAAGATAAACATCAGATAAAAAAATTACCCCGGCCCACAATGAAACGGGCCGGGGTATTACTTTGCATTATTTTCTCAGATCAGTCTGCAGCGCCCTCAATGGCATCAAGGCCGGGGAACTCATCATACATCTGAGGCACATACCAGTCATCGTAAGTATAGGGATACATGTCTCCATGGCTTGCTCTGCCGTCATCACCTACGATAACAGGGAGATCACCGTCATCCACATCATCAAAGTCAGAGTAATCAGCACCCCAAGGGCGAAGTACTACTCTTACCTCAACCCACTCGGTGTCATCATATACGGTAACGGTGAAGAAGAGATAATCATCAAGAATATTAATGGTTTCTTCGGGATCGATATAGAAGTAAGGAGCATCAAATCCGAATACGTTTCCTCTGTCGGAGATAAGCCATCCTGACTCTGATCCGTCATCGAGAAGATCGAAGTAAACATCGAAATCAATGTCTCCATCGGTATCTTCCATGATCATGTGAACCTGATCATCTTCAACATCAAAGGTAGCAAGGCAATCCCAGTTACCGCCGATATACTGTGAGCTGTCCTCGGACGCATCAGCGTAGATCCACCATCCGTACCAGCCTCTCTCCCAGTATGATTCATAATCACCTGAGGAGGTGGTCGTACTTATTGTATACATTTCATCGGTAATATAATCGGGATTGATGGTAATGCTGTTAATGATAGAACGGAAGTCCTCGGTTACAGCACTTTCCGCGTCAGCACCTGAAGTATAGATATAAATACCGGTCATGCCGCCCCAGTTATTCTGTGAACGGTACTCAAGAGGAAGAACGAACTCTGCGGAAATCTCTCCCCAGAAATCTTCATAGGTATAGAGAGTTCCCATGGTATCGCCAATATAAATGGTCTCTGTCTCAGGACCATTGGACTCGATGGAATCCATCTTCTCATACATGAAATCCCAGTCATCAAAAGCGGTAACATAAATAGTCTGACTTCCGTCTACAGCCACAAGATCACCGAACTCTGAAGCAGGATCTGTTTCGCGGAAGGTCTTGGGATACTCTACGGTATAGAGTCCGTCACCGTATGCGAAAGTTCCGCCGCCGGTTGCACCGCCGAGAGAAATAGGCTCTGCATCCTCGTCAACCTCAAGAGAAGCCATAACCGCTACAACGATGTCATCATCGTACTTATAGCCTTCAGCAGTGACAACAACGGTCTTCTTGTCTACTTTTCCGTATACAAGGAAATTGTCCTTGTAGTAAACGCCGGTCCACTTTACGCCGTCGATCTTGTACTCGGCATCCTTGAAATTATCATCCTCTTCCTTGAGGGTGGCAACATAGTCCTTTGCCTCGTTCTTATCTGCTATGCAGATAGCAATATAATTATCTGAATCATCCTCATCCGTAAGAATGATGGAGCTTTCGGAACCGTCCTCATCTCCTTCCATTCCCTTGGGAACAAGAAGAGTGAATACGCCGATGGTCTCTTCCTTACCCTTGATCTCGGGCACTTCAAGAGAGCCTTCTTCTTCCTCTTCTTCAGGCTCAGCAGGCTCTTTGCCGCATCCGGTAAGTGTTCCCACTGCCATCATAAGACAGAGGATTACGGCAAGACCTTTCTTGCGAAATGTCATTTTCTTACTCATAATATCTCCTTTACAAAACCAAGAAAAAATCACCGCTATTAATTGTATATTATCCACAAATAAAAAAAAACCTAAAATGTTCATATTTTTTCGACATTTTAGGTTCTTTTTTTGTCAGATATAACATTTTCGGGCACTTAATCCGTTAAGTACAACTTAATTGAGCCTTATGGTATCCACCGAATTGTTTGTGGAAAGAACATATCTGTATGCATTCTCGGTGGGAATCATAAGCCTTACTCCGTTGCGGAAAGAATCGTCGAATTTCATCCTTCCCTTATAAGTATATATTCTGCAACGGGATTCGTTGTAGATGACCAGATCATCCTTTTCAAAGATCACATCGGTATATTCAAAATCGATGTCATATTTTCCCACCAGGGAATCGGAATTGTCATATACATCCATCCGATATCTGGAATCGGGATCCTCCGATCTGAATACTATACCGAAATATCCGCCTCCGGAAAAGACAGATCTTACCTCATCGGTAAAAAGATGCTCTCCTATGCTTTCGGGCTGATCGGATCCTTTATAGACCATAAATCTCTCATCTCCCACGGCATAAGCGGTGGAATCATCCAGAAATCCTATCTCGGGTATCAAAAGATCCGTGTAGTCATAACTGCTTACCAAAAAATCCGTATAGTTGTCGCCAACCTCCGTAAGATTATAAAATGCCACTGTGGATTTTATGGTTCCTGCATCAACATAAATAAAGCTTACACATAAGAGATTTCCTGCGGGGGAAAGTGCGATATTAACAGGATAACCGCTTCCGGACATATGCATCTGACCGCTGTAGAGAAGATCTCCCGTAGGTGAGTAGGTGTTGATCAAAGTCGCATCACCGCTGTTAAGAACAACAGTCACCCTTCCGTTTTCGGCTACGGTGATATCCCTTATAGGGAGATTTGTCTTAAAACTTCCAAGCTTCTCGGTTTCGTTAAGGACATATACATCTCTTCCGTTATAGGAAGCTATGGCAACGGTTCCGCCGCATTCAGCGATACGAAGATCCTGGATCTCATATCCCTGATCCCATACAGTCTTACCGGTGCCATCGATACAGTGAGCACCATCATGGCTGTAAGAAAGTATGCTCATGCCCAGTCTGATATCCTTCTGTGAATCCGGTGCGATCCTTTCATAGGTATTAAGGACCTCATATCCGGTATAAACATGGGATTCAAACCTTGCATAGATAATGAGGATCAGAACAAGTACAAGGACGATAAAGATAAACGTCCTGTACAGGTTCATCACTCTGTGTCTTTTTAATTTGCTCCTGTAATCTTCGGGTTCATCGGATCTCCCGCCTTTTACAGTACGAAATCTTGCCATTTCCTAATTCTTCCGGGATCAGTTTTTAAATGCGTATACGGTTACGGTATCAAGAGTTTTGTCGGGGCCAAACACAGGCTGTGCAAAATTCGAATGATGGATCGCATCGGGATAATACTGGGTTTCAAGGCAGAGTCCGTATCTCTTGTTGAATACTGCTCCTTCTTTTCCGACCTGTCCCTCTTCAATGAAGTTGCCTGCGTAGAACTGGATTCCGGGAAGGTCTGTGTATACTTCCATGATCCTTGAAGACTTTGCAGCCCATACGGTGGCAGCTTTTCTCATCTTACCGTCATATCCCCTGATGCAGTAGTTGTGATCATATCCTCCGGCAAACTCAAGCTGCTCATAAGCATCATCGATATGATCTCCGATCCTTACTCTTGAAGTAAGATCCATGGGAGTTCCCTTGACAGAAGCAATCTCGCCCACGGGAATCGCTTCATCATCAGTGGGAGTGAACTCATCTGCCTCGATCTGAATCTGGTGATCAACGATGGATCCGGCCTTAAATCCGTCCAGATTAAAATATGAATGGTTGGTGGGATTGATGATGGTATTCTCATCCGCAGATCCCACATAGTGAAGCTTTAATTCATTGTCATCGGTAAGAGTGTAGGTGACGGACAGTTTCTTGTTTCCGGGGAAACCAAGTGTTCCGGGATCTTCGATGGAAAAAGTAACGCTGTCATCCTTAACGTCTGCATCCCATACTCTCTTGTGATATCCGTTCTCCATATGGGAATGAAGGTTATTTCTGTCGTTATCGTTTACATCCAGTTCGTAATTAACTCCGTCGATCTCAATCTGGGCATTTCCGATACGGTTTGCGTTGGGACCTATTGTTGCACCGAAAAAGCTGGGATTTCCGTAATAATCTTCAGCCTTGTCAAATCCGAGAACAATGTCCTCCACATTTCCGTCCTTATCGGGAACACACAGGCTTACAAGGATTGCTCCGAGATTGGTGACGGATGCACTCATTCCGTTTTTGTTGGTGATGGTGTAAAGCCTGAGCTCTCTAGAGTCACGGCTGCATCCGAATTCTTTTGAAGTAACTGACATTTCCTTCCTCCTTTTACATCTCTCTCCTGCCGTCAAGGGCACGGGTGAGAGTTATCTCATCAATATATTCCAGATCTCCGCCCACAGGTACACCGCTGGCGATCCTGGTAACCTTCACACCGAGGGGTTTTATGAGCTTACTTATATACATGGCAGTAGTCTCGCCCTCTATGCTGGAATTGGTAGCAAGAATGATCTCCGAAACCGGCGCATTCTCATCGGAGCAGCGCTCCACCAGTTCCTTTATCTTGATATCCGAGGGGCCCACACCAAGCATCGGTGCAATGGCTCCGTGAAGTACATGATACACGCCGGTAAACTTTCCGGTCTTCTCATATGCCGCCATATCCCTGGTATCTTCCACAACCATAATGAGAGAATGGTCTCTTGAAGCATTGGAACACACGGGACAGATCTCTTCATCCGTAAGTGTGTAACAGCCGGTACAGTATCTGACGCGGCTTCTTGCTTCTATCATGGTATCGGCAAGCCGTTTGATCTTCTCCGGTGGCATATTGATCATGTGAAAAGCCAGTCTCTGGGCAGATTTATCCCCTATACCGGGAAGTGCTGCCAGTTCCGAGACCAGCCTGTTTACATATCCGCTGTAAAGTTCCATTTAGAATAATCCTGCAGGCATACCGTTCAAGCCGCCCATGATCTGTTCTCCGGCAGCATCCGCCTTGTCCATTGCATCTCTGATGGCTGCAAGAATGGACTCCTGAAGAGTTTCAATATCATCGGGATCAACAATATCCTTATCAAGCTTGATGGAAAGAACATCTCTTGCTCCGTTGATGGTTACTTCAACAGCTCCGCCGCCTGCGGTGCCGGAAAACTCCTTGGATTCAAGTTCCTTTCTTCCTTCTTCCATCTGACGCTGCATGCGCTGAGCCTGCTTCATCAGATTCGCCATATTTCCGGGCATTCCGCCTCCGGGAAATCCGCCGTGTTTTGCCATTTAAATTTCCTCCGTATCACTTTCTGTATCTATCGGCATCGCTATGCTGCCGGGTTTAACTAAATTTCTGAGATCATAGATGCCGCTCTCAAACATCTCTTCGCTTTCCGTTTCCTGAATGGAAAAATCTACGGTTGCACCTACATAATTCTCAAATATTATGGAAAGATCCCTGTGCTGATCTTCGGTATTGAGAAGTCTTGCTCCCATATGTCCGTTGGGCAGGTACAGTATCAGCCTTCCGTCATCGGATAAAACAGGCTTGCACTCCTTCACACTGCCCATCATATCATTATCACACTCAGATATGATCTCGGGCCACTTCTCAATAAGTTTCCTTATATCATCGGGAACCGCCTTGGGTGGATCCGGCATTTTTACATCATTCCTTATTACCGGTTCCGACGCATCGGAATTACTCTGGGGGACATATGCCGTGACAAATCTCCCCTCCTCGAATTTCTTCTCAAGAGCTGCCACTCTGTCCGTAAGAGACTCGGGATCCTTAATGGCCATTCTGGGCTCACAGCATCTGATAAATGCTATCTCAACATATACCCTCTTCTGGGAAGCATATCTGATCTGGTTCACCAAATCCGAAAAAACCTTGATATACCGGATGACCGAATCCAGTTCGGAATTAGCCGCATCATCCTTCAGTCTGGCCATGTTCTCGGATGAAATATCTATCATGGATGCGGTATCCGGAGATGCGATCAAAAGCATGATGTTTCTCAGATACCATACAAAATCCGTGACAAACTGGGTAAGTTCCTTACCCTGAAGTGTCATATCATCAATGATGTTGACACACTGAAGAGTATCCCTGTTTATTATGCCGCGGTATAGCCTGCTGAAGATCTCCGTATCCACCGCTCCCAGTATCTCGAGAGTCTTATCATATGACACCACTCCTTCCGACTGGAAAGCAATGACCTGGTCAAGGATGGACAGCGCATCTCTCATGGATCCGTCGGCTTTTCTTGCGATATATATCAGGGCCTTCTCTTCGGCTTCCCTGCCCTCTGCTCTAAGCAGCTCCTGCATCCTTGATACTATGGTATCGATGCCGATCCTTCTGAAATCATATCTCTGACACCTTGAAAGAATGGTGGCGGGAAGCTTGTGTACTTCAGTGGTTGCAAGAATGAAGATTGCCCACTCGGGAGGTTCTTCCAGAGTCTTCAGGAGTGCATTAAATGCATTATCCGTGATCATATGAACCTCGTCAATGATGTAGACCTTATATTTTCCCAGGGTGGGTCTGTAAGTAACGCCCTCAATGATGGCTCTTACATTATCAACACCGGTATTCGATGCGGCATCGATCTCCATTACATTAAGCGAAGATCCCTCGGCAATGGACTTGCAGGAATCACACTCGCCACAGGGTCCGTCTTCGGTGGGATGCTCACAGTTAACTGCCCTGGCCATGATCTTGGCAACAGAAGTCTTACCGGTACCTCTGGTCCCGGTAAAAAGATATGCATGTCCGATCCTCTCGTTCAGCAGCTGATTGCGGAGCGTTTTAACAATATGATCCTGGCCCTTGACCTGTGAAAAGTCCGAGGGACGAAATTTTCTGTATAAAGCTGTGTATGACATTTATCAGTCTCCGAAACAGATACCGGTAAGCTTGGCTTCTTTGATTATGGTGGCATCGGGATCAAGGTATTTAAGCTTGCCCGCCACCTCATCAAGAGGAACCTTTACTATCTCACGGTTTCTGTATCCTACCATAAATCCGTATTCGTTCTTAAGAATGAGTTCTCCCGCCTCGGCACCGAGTCTGGTTGCAAAGACTCTGTCATAAGGGCAGGGGCTTCCGCCTCTTTGTGTATGTCCGGGTACGGTAACTCTTACTTCACGTCCTGTTTTTGCAAAAATCTGATCTGCAATCTCGTAAGAAACGGAAGGATATTTTGACTTCTCATCAGCCTTCTTGCGTTCCTTCTTGGTCATGGCTGCCTTCTGCTTGGAGATGGCACCCTCCGCCACCGCTATTATGGTGAACTTGGATCCGCCCTTTTCTCTTTCCTCGATCTTATCCACGATCTTGTCTATATCATAGGGAATCTCGGGAAGAAGGATGATGTCGGCGCCTCCCGCCATTCCGGCGTTAAGAGTCAGCCATCCGACTTTATGTCCCATAACTTCCACTATGAACACTCTTCCGTGAGAAGCAGCTGTGGTATGGATGCAGTCGATGGCCTGAGTTGCAATATCCACCGCACTCTGGAATCCGAATGTCATGTCTGTTCCCCAGAGATCGTTGTCTATGGTCTTGGGAAGGGTTACCACATTCAGCCCCTCTTCGCTGAGAAGATTGGCGGTCTTGTGGGATCCGTTTCCTCCAAGGACCACAAGGCAGTCAAGCCTGAGCTTGTAATAGTTCTGCTTCATGGCATCGACCTTATCAAGTCCGTTCTCATCCGGCTCGTTTATGGTCTTAAAAGGAGTTCTTGAGGATCCTAAGATCGTTCCGCCCTTTGTAAGTATTCCGGAAAAATCGGCACCGGTAAGCATGCGGAAATTGCCGTAAATAAGTCCCTTGTAACCGTCGATAAATCCGTAGATCTCAACGGTCTGACCGCTGTGAGTAAGAGTCTTGACCACACCTCTCATGGCAGCATTCAGTGCCTGGCAGTCTCCACCGCTGGTAAGCATTCCAATCCTCTTGATCTTCATACAGCACCTCCTTTTTCCGGTGTCACGAAACACCTGTAAATCATATCACATTTTAGTTTTTTGCGTGTCCGTAATTTCGGACTCAGTATTCTTTGGGGATTTCTCCCTCTATTCCGTATTTTCTTTTGAATTCATAAAGATCTTCATTCCCGGAAATGAACATGATCTCCTCGAAATGACCGGTCTTAAGGTCTTTGAATCCTGCAACCTGCTCACCGTTACAGATACTGCATTTTATAACGGGTCTTTTCTCTTTTGGATCGTATGCGTAACCGGATTCTTTCCTTTTCCCGAACATCCTTCCTCCATTTCCCTACAGGATCAGTTATTACCGGGAACATAAGCCCCCATGACCATCTCACATCCCATTTCTGTGACAAGGTTGTATTTTTCTTCGTCATCAACTCCGTCAATTACAACTCTTAAGGGAATATTCTTCAGCATCCTTATACAGCCCTCAAGGATGGCTCTTCCCTTTTCCTCGGAAGCCATTCTGAGCATTCCTCCGTCAAGTCTTGCAGACTGAATAGGAAGCTCGGGGATATGCTGAAGATTTGAATAACCTTTTCCGAAGCCTTCAAGTCCCAGCCTGTATCCCTGCATGGAAAGCTTGTTGAGATTCTCTTCGAAAACACTGCTCATGTTCTCATACAGAGATTCCTTAATGGTAAAACATATCTGTTCGGGATGAACTCCGTATTTTTCCCTTGTCTCCCAGATCTTGTCCGTAAGGCTCATCTGCATGCACTGGGAAGCCGTTAATCCGATGACCACATATGAATAGCCTGATTCCGCCAGTTTAGCTTCAGTAGCCATGGAAAAAGCTTTATCCAGAACATAGTCTCCCAGGATTATTCCCATACCCTTTTCATCAGCGGCATAATCCAGAAGTTCCCTGTCGATCTTTCCGTACTTTTCATCCGTATGCTCGATCTTCACCTCGGCACAGACATATTTTTTCTCGGAAACGGACCATACCGGATTGAAATTAACCTCCAGAGTCTCATTCTTCATTGCGTTGTCCAGAATCTCAACAATATGAGTCTCTATCTGGTATTCCTGAAGTGAGATAATGGATGAAGCTCTCGAGAATTTTTTATCAACACCTGAAAATCTTACGTAGTTATGGCCAAAGGCAAACAATTCTTCCGGAGTTGAGATCTCCCTGGGAAATACCACGGTAACTACGCTAAGATCCGGAGTTGCTCCCTTTTTGACAATATCCGCATTATGCTTCTTGACCTGTTCACGCAGATCAGACACAGCGTGGATCGGATTATAATCAATATCTTCGAGGATTATATAGAAAATGCCGGGCTGTTCAAAATACAGTTCGTATACCACTCCTTCTTTTCTGGCATATGAATTGATCAGTCCCTCAATCGAATAGACATACTCATAATACATCTTCTCGCCCAGGTACCTGTTCATCTCCAGCGCATTTTTCATGGTGATGATCAGGATCTTCACATCATGGCCCGTAGCCTTGATCTTGCCGATCTCTTCACAAAAGGACGGATATCCCGGAAGTCCGGTGTTTAAGTCGACTTTCTTCTCCGGTCTCTGGACAAATATGATGACGTAGATCAGTGTCAGGGACGTTGTGAAGGATTCGATCTGCAGTCCGAAGAAAAGGAACTGTATCAGAACCGCAACGAAATTAAACACATACATGGACATAAGAGCACACCAGGTCCCCACATCCAGAGTTTTTCTGAATCTGATAAGGTGTGTCACACCGATGATCATGTGAATGATGGCAAAAGAGTAAGTAAAGGCAACACCCGGACCTCTCTGATAGCCTTCGGTGGGAGTAACATAAAACACATACGAAGTAAAAACGTTGTAGACAAGAAATCCGAGTATTCCGAGATAAGGAAGAGTGACCAGAAATTTTTTCCAGAAAGGTTTTATTCTGTACCATGTTCTGGTCATTCCGATAACAAAAAGAACATAGATATAGTTCACCGCGTTTCTGGATACATAATAGCAATAATTCGCTATTTTGATGGCATTCATCTGCCCCCGGGAAAGCGGTGCGCAGTAATAAGTGATAGCCTTCTCGGTCAATTCGCTGACATCGGCAATGATGCACAGAATGATCACCAGCAGATACATGATGTTGCATCTGCCCTTTGTCATTTTTCTCAATATGATGGTAAAGAAGATCAGGAAAAAAATCGGCAGTGCCGCAATATCAAAATACGGAATTCCCATGATCACTTCCTCGCAAACAATAAGCCAAAGGTTCCCGAACCACTGTTAACAGCAATCGCTGATGTTGCTTTCTGAAGGTAGATCTTTTCAAACTTCACATGCTTTAATACTTCCTCGCGAACCTCTTCTATCTCACTCTTTCTCATTCCGACATAGGTGATGAACAATACGGATGTATCGATTTCGGAAGGATTGGAAAGAGTCTTTTCAATATACTTTTTTCTGTATCTTGCCTTGCTTCCGACTATGATCCTTCCAACATCCATTGCGCTGTTTTTGAGGACGATCACAGGATGGAGCATGAAGGCCGAGCAGAACTTATATGCTCTTTCATTAAGTCTTCCGCCGCGGTACAGATATTCAGTGGTATCAAGAACAAAACTGGTGGAAATCTTGGCCTTGTATTTTTCCAGTTCTCTCATAATGACATCTGTGTCAACAATTCCGGAGTCAGCAAGCTCCCTTGCCTTCAAAACCATAAGTCCGGTACTGCTGGAAAGATGTCCGGAATCCACAACCTTAACATTGTAGAAGCTTAATGCCGCTTCCGAAGCGTTGGCATAACCCTTACTGGAATTCTTTGCCATTGCTATGTGAATGATATGCTGGGCATATGAAAGCTGCTCCGCAAAAAACTCTTCATACACTTCAGGCTCCGGTGCTTCGCTTCGTGCGGTGGTGTTTTTCCCTTCAAGATACTTAAGGATCACATCGCCTTCAGCTTCGATCCCGTCCGAAAATACCGCCTTATCGGTAAAAACCTTATAAGGAAGAACGGGAATCTTCATGGTCTTGATAAGATTCCTCGGAAGGTCCGAGATGCTGTCGGTGGTGATCATCAAAGGCATCTTTCTTCTCATCTGGCGAACGATCTTTTCTGATTCGAACCTGACATTCTCATCTTCCTTACGCTGTATGATATCCTCGGGAAGAAGATCAAGAAGACATTTCTCGAGCTCAAGAGACTCAACGGGTTTAAGCAGATATCCGTCAAAACCTTCTCTTCTGTATAGAGCCTGATTCTCGCTTCCGGCATTTGCGGTAAGAGCTATGACGGGAGTATCCTTACACAAGCCTCCGGCCTGTTCCCTTATGGCATGCCTGCACTCAACACCATCCATCTCGGGCATCATGTGATCCATAAGAATGACGTTATAGTGATCGGATGCTGTAAGCTCCAGTGCCTTGGCTCCGCTGGTTGCGGTTGTCACCTGAACCTTTGTATCTCTCAGAAGCTTGGTAGCCACCAGCAGGTTTGCGGTATTGTCATCAACAATGAGAACCTTAGCTTTGGGAGCTTCGAAGATCTGATGATAATCTTCCTTTCCCTTATGGGAATATTTACCGGGCTCATACTTGCCCAGAACCCTTTCATCCGCTATTTCCTGTTCAAGTGTAAAGACAAAGGTGGATCCCTTGGTGTAGATACTGTTTACGGATATCTCACCCCCAAGGAGATCGGACAGCTGCTTGACTATGGAAAGACCGAGACCCGTTCCTTCGATATATCTGTTTTTCTTCTCATCCTCTCTTCTGAAAGCATCAAACAAAAGAGGAATGCTTTCCTTACGGATTCCTATTCCGGTATCTTCAACAGAATATGTTACGAGAACCTTGCCCTTTTCAGTCTTTCTGCAGTGAATGGAAAGAGAGACGCTTCCCTCCTGAGTATATTTAATTGCGTTATTAAGCAGGTTTATAAGGATCTGCTTGATCCTCACCTCATCGGAAACAAGACTGGCGGGAAGTCCGGGATCCACGTCAACGGTAAACTGAAGACCCTTGTCATGGGCTCTTACCCAGATCATGTTAACGATATCGGAGAACATCGCTCCTACGTCATAGGGCGCCTTTACGATGTCCATCTTACCGGATTCGATCTTGGACATATCGAGAATATCATTGATGACAGACAGAAGGATCTTGGATGCGGATCTTATGTTCCTGGCATCATCCGCAACCTCATCGGAGATATCCTCTCTTAAGATCATCTCATTAAGTCCGATGATGGTGTTGATGGGCGTTCTTATCTCATGGCTCATACTGGAGAAGAATCTGTTCTGAGCCTTATTGAGTTCTTCTATCTCATTGGCCTGCTTAACCGCCCTCTCATTCTCCCAGCTGAAGAGCTTGTTGAGAATATATACCATGGTATAGATGACCAAACCGGAAATAATGGCGGAAAGAGCCGCATCCGCAAACATCATTTCCCTGGTCTGATGCTGAACGATATCCGGAGAAAAATATTCCGCAACATATGCATACACTACGAATATGGTAAGGAGCGTAAGCATTATCTTACGGGCTTTTCCCGAAAGAATAAGACCTATATAGAGGTAGGAAAACGCAAACCATAAAGGAGCGCCACCGTGTGCCCCGCCGCCAAAGAAATAGCATATGGGAAGCACCGCAAAAACTATACCCATTGTAATAAGTACAGCACCGATATCCGTTCTTTTATTCTTTACGGAAAAATATGTGATCAGGGGTGCGACTACGATGACCATTCCGAGTATTATGAGTTCAGCGGCATTTTCACCCAAAATAAGGTCGCCGATAAACACCAGCATGATGGATATCTCTGCCATCAGGGTAAGGATTATGAATACTTTTTCCCTGAACTCTCTCCCGGGGCTTATGACAGTATCATAGAAATTCTTTATCCTGTTTCTCATTCTTCACCCTCCGGAGCAAACTCCAACACATCGTCACCGGCTTCGGGTTCAAATTCCAGCACCTCATCATCGGAATCACCGCTGCCGCCTCCGCCAAAGGTTTTATTGATGGCATTAAGAAGAGCCTCATATTGAGGAACGAAAACCGGGTGAAGTCCTTTTACCTTCTCAGCATCATTACACTTTGAAGCATCCTCCAGAGCCTTGGCCATATCCGACAGTTCGATATTGCCGATCATCTTTGAAGTGCTCTTTATGGCATGAACGCGAATGGAATAATCATGCCAGTTTTCTTCCTCATAATACTTATTGAGTGTGGCCAGCTTTTCTTCGTGATCTCTTGCATACTCAAGAAGCAACTGCTTGTAGAATTCTTCATCATCCTTGCAGTATCTAAGTCCCGTATGGACATCCACACCACATTTGACAATGTCCTTATAAACGTCATTTACGGGAGCTGCTTCGGCAGTTTTGACATCCTCATTCTTAGCAGGCTCTTTTGAAGCAGGCTTTGATGCACTTTCAGCTGCTTTGCTGACAACTCCGTCATTTTTCTTGTCGTCGCCTTCGGAACTGATCTTTTCGTAAACTATTGAAGATTTTGGAAGAATTTTCTTGAGTACTCTCTCAAGTTCCGTGATCTCGATGGGTTTGGGAATAAAGCCGTCAAATCCCTCGGACAAGAACATTTCCTTAGCGGAGCTTATTGCATTTGCGGTAAGAGCCACAACAAGGAGTTCCTTTCTCATCCTGGATGCATTGAGTTTCAGCCTCTTCATGGCTTCCACACCATCCATCTCCGGCATCATGTGATCCATGAATACAAGATCGTAATCCTTGTTCGCACACATCTCAATGGATTCGCGGCCACCGGAAGCTGTGGATACCACCATTCCGTAGGTTTCGAATATTCCCCTGGCAACCATAAGGTTCATGGGCTCATCATCAACTACCAGGACCTCAAGTCCGGGACAGGTCATTCTCTCATCGGGAATGGAATCCGCTCCGTCAAATGCATGGTTGAGGAAGTTCGCAACCTGAGCTCCGTAGAAGGGCTTGGACATGGGAGTGATACCTCTGCCGTATTCTCCGTTAAATCCGCGATCTTCCACCAGTGCAACGTTCATGGTGTTTGCAATCTTATCGATATATTCTCTGTTCTCCAGATATTCGCCGGTTCCGACAAAAAGATGTGTTATCTTATCCTGGTTGATCAGTTTTTCAAGTTCTTCCCTGGACTGAACTCTCTTAAAAGGCACACCGAGACCGCTGACCAGATGTGCGATCATGGTCATATAGAATTCCCTTACGCCCTGATGTCCCGTGGTCATGAATCCGAGGAATCCTGCAACGACGCAGTTTTCCCTGTCTTTTACGGAAATGCAGGGACCGGGATCGGATACTTCCTGAGGGATACTTACTCTTACCACAGTGCCGTCGTTTTCATCGCTTTCAATAGCAAGGACACCATCCATGGCTTTGGTAAAACCGTTCACAATGGGGATGCCAAGTCCGAGACCTCCGGCGGTTCTGGTCCTGCCGGAATCGGACTGATAGAATTTCTCATAAGCTCTCTCAATCTCCTCGGCACTCATTCCGATACCGGTATCCTTGACCTCGAGAACAAGATTGACTCCGTAATCTCTTTTTACGGGATAGATATGAACATAAACTCCGCCTTCTCTGGAGAATTTGTAACCGTTGCACACCAGATGCCACAGGATCTTCTTGATCTTGCTTCCGTCTCCCACCAGCTCTGCGGGAATGGATGCTTCCATATCGATGACAAGGTCAAGGCCGTAATCTTCGGCAAATGACAGCTGGACAAGAAGGTCGTTAACAAGGGAATTGATCATATAGGTCTCACGGCTTACCGTGAGCTTGCCCATATCGATCTCCGTGAAATCAAGAATGTCGCTTATCTGTTCCGATACTCTGTGGCCGGCTTCGGATATTGCTACAATATTATTAAGAATGCCGTCCGGAAGTTCTTCTTTTTCAAGGACTGCAGAAAGACCCATTACAGCGTTAACAGGAGTTCTGATCTCATGAGATACATTTGCAAGGAAGTTATCGAGTCTCTCGGTGGCACCCTTTAATTCCTCGATCTCCACATGGCTCTTTGCAAGGATCTTCTCCCAGTTATCAATGACCACACAGGATACCCATGCAGCCACCGAAACAACGATCACATGCAGAGCGGATCTGGTGATAAGAAGAGCATCAAAATTCTCACCTTCCATGATCATGGCAAATATGTCATATCCGAAGGTGATGTAATATGTGATCTGACACAGTCTGATAAGGGGTTTCGATCCCGTCATGGTAAAGATTATCATGGTAAGGATCATGATAAGAGCAGCGTCGAAAGCGCTTGTAAGATGAGTTCCGTAGAAGAAAAAGATCATCATGATCAGTACGGAATATATCCAGAGTCTGGCGGCAGGGGCTATCTTGGCCTGGACATGTACCCGCCATGCAAGGCCTATGCTGGCCAAAATCAAAAGGATCGCCCATTTCTCCCATCCCATAAGTATGGTCTCACCGATGAGAATAAACGAAAAGATCGTAAGGCAGACCAGCACCATAATGTGCGATGCATTAAAAAACTCGTTATCGTCTTTATTCTGATTCATGCCGGTCATTCCTCGCTGTGTTCTCTCATGTTGTATTCAACATCTTCGTCTATCATTGAGATCATGATATCGGCGAAATCCGGATCAAACTGAGTGCCTCTTCCCTTGATTATCTCTTCCCTTACAGTCTGCTGAGGAAGGACATCTCGATAACTACGCCTGCTGCTCATTGCATCATACGCATCCGCAACAGCAACGATCCTGGCCTCCTCAGGGATGTTCTTTCCCTTAAGGCCTTCCGGATATCCTGTGCCGTCATATCTTTCATGATGATGCTTGGCTCCTATCTCAAGAGCAGGCATTTCCTTTATCTTCTTGAGAATCCTTGCACCCATGACGGGATGGCTCTTTATGACTTCAAATTCTTCATCCGTAAGTTTTGCGGGTTTGTTGATGATGGCATCCGGTATACCGATCTTACCTACATCATGCAGCAGTCCGATCATATAGATATCTTCAAGGCGTTTATCCTTGTAGCCGTATCTCTTTGCGATCTCCCTGCTGTATTTTGCAACGCGTCCGGAGTGACCGTTTGTATATTTATCCTTTGCGTCTATTGCCTCCGCAAGGGACTGGACGACATGAAGGAACAGGTTCTTATTTTCTCTGGATTTTCTTTCAACCTCATCGCTTAAGGATCTCTGAAGTCTGTCCAGTTCTATGATATGGCGGACTCTTATGAGAAGGACCTCGGGAACAAAAGGTTTCTTGATGAAGTCCTTGGCACCGAGGGAAAGTCCCTTACTCTCCGATTCTTCATTATCATCTGCCGTAAGGAAGATAACAGGGATATTGGAAACCTCTCTTTCCATCATTCCCAGTCTCTTCATGGTTTCGAAACCGTTCATATCCGGCATGTTTATGTCAAGAAGAATGGCATCGGGGATATTGGTCTCAAGATACTCCAAAAGTGCATGGCCGGATTTAAGAGCTGAAACATAGAATCCGCCCTTACTTAAGATGTGCCCTGCCATCTGCAGATTTGCGGTATCATCATCAACTACGGCTATGCGGGCTCCTTCGGAAGATCTGGCTCTTTTTTCTCCCTGTCCCACAAATTCTTTTTCATAAGTGATCTTTACAGAATCGGCGTGACGTTCGGACCACTTCTTGATCAGATCCGTAACTACCTTATCCGTAAAATCTTCACGTATATCGGAAAGAAGAACAAAGAATCTGTTAGATCTGTTCCGCATGTAGAGATCGGATTTGCGAAGTGATTCTCCGATGTGCTCACCGAATTCATCGCACAGTGAAAGAAATGCTTCCTCCTCAATCTCCTGTCCGGGAGTCAGGGTAAACATTACCTTACATGCAGTTCCTCTGTTTCTGCTTATATATCGCATGATGTATTTGTATACATACGCGAAGGAATCCTTATCCAGCTGAAGTGCCGTGTTGGGAATGGAACGTTCTTCAAGGATCTTGGTCACGGTTTCAATGCCCGCTTCTCCTCCGTCATCCTCATCATCGAAGATGTCGGGGCTGTACATTGCATATCCGTGCTTTCCGCGCTTCTTTACTTTGTAAAGGGCTTTGTCGGCAAGTTTGGTAAGATCCTCATACTCACGTCCGTACTTGGGAACAAGGATGGCACCGATGGAAGTGCCCAGAGGGATATCCATGTTGTCACCCATGAGTTTCTTTGCTTCTTCCACCATCCTTACGTTAAGATTCTCTGCCAGTGAAGAGATTATCCTCTCATCGGTGGTATCGGTCATGAATGCTTCGAACTCGTCTCCGCCCATTCTTGCACATACAGTTCCTGCAGGAACCATTTCCGACAGCAATGTCGAAAACATGATAAGGACCTTATCCCCCATATCATGTCCGTAAATATCATTTACAAGCTTGAAGGAGTCGAGATCCAGCATGAGAAGCGCACCTCTTTTAGATGCGCAAAGAGATTTGAATTCATTTATTCCGGACATTTTATTCAAAAAGCCCGTGAGTTTATCGGTGGATGCTTCCACCTTAAGATTTAAGAATTTTTCCTGTTTGGAAAGAATATTGCCGATTCGGCGGAGCAATACGTCGGGATCGAAGGGCTTCTTGATGTAATCGGACACGCCCATTTCAAATCCCATGGTTTCAGAATCCGCAGTGTCGTCTGCGGTAAGGAATATTACGGGAACTTCTTCTAGCCCCTGGGAATTCTCATATTCCCTGAGCTTGGTAAGGGTTTCGAATCCATCCATTCCCGGCATGTTGATATCCAGGAGAATGAGATCGGGAAATCCCTTTTCTTTTACATAATCAAGCAGAGACTGACCCGATTTAAGGGCAGTAACCCTTTTGTCAGCCTTACTGAGTATGTGTCCGGCCATTTTAAGATTGCTTATATCGTCATCTACGACAATTATCCAATCGGCCATTATTGTCCCCCCAATTCGGAATTCTTTATATTATACACCGATAATATATTACGACAGAAACGGGGATTTTTCAATAAAATAAAGGGTTCCGGGCATGTGCCGGAGCCCTTTTTGTCTAATTTTATACTCCAATGGGTGATACGCCGATGGTCATCTCTTCTAGTACATCCAGAAGTACCCTTACGGTATCAAGAGAGGTAAATGTGGTGATCCTGTGCTCACTTGCACATCTTCTTATGGCCACACCGTCCTCATAGTGAACTCCGGACAGTATCGCTCTGGTATTGATGACATAGCTTACATATCCTGCGCTTATGGAATCCAGGATCTCGGTGCTTCCCTCACTGAGTTTGTGACGAAGTCTGCATCTGATGCCGTGATCCTTGAAATACAGTGCTGTCATGGTAGTTGCCTCGATATTGAAGCCCATGTCGTAGAAACGCTTTGCCAGAGGAAGTGCCTCGGCTTTATCCTCATCAGCCAGAGTGAAGGTTACGGTTCCGTAATTCTGAAGCTTGATGCCGGATGCCACAAGTGCCTTGTACATCGCACGTGAAAGCTGCTTGTCGTAGCCGATGGCTTCACCGGTGGACTTCATCTCAGGTGAAAGGTATGCATCCATTCCGGACAGCTTCGAGAAGGAGAACACGGGAGCCTTTACGTACCACTTCTCGCCTCTGGGAGGAGTCATATCGGTTATGCCCTGCTCCTTAAGCGAAATCCCGAGAGATACTCTGGTGGCAATATCGGGAAGTGCATATCCCGTTGCTTTTGAAAGGAAGGGCACGGTTCTTGAAGATCTGGGGTTAACTTCAATGATGAACACCTCATCATTCTTGTCGCAGATGAACTGGATATTGAAAAGGCCCTTAATGCCTATGCCCAGTCCCAGTCTCTTTGTGTAGTCCATAATGGTCTCTCTGACCTTGTCAGATACACTGAAGGTGGGATAAACGCTTATGGAGTCTCCCGAGTGGATTCCGGTTCTTTCAACCAGCTCCATGATGCCGGGAATAAATACTTCTTCGCCGTCACAGATGGCATCAACCTCAAGTTCCTTACCGCTTATGTATCTGTCTACAAGGACCGGTCTGTCCTCGTCGATCTCAACCGCTGTCTGGAGGTAAGTCCTCAGGTCCTTTTCCTTGGATACGATCTGCATTGCTCTTCCGCCGAGAACGAAGCTGGGACGGACAAGAACGGGATATCCTATGGACTCTGCAGCCTTAACACCATCCTCGATATTGGTAACCGCAAGTCCTTTGGGCTCCGGAATTCCGAGGTCTTCAAGGAGCTTTTCAAAACTGTCACGGTTTTCAGCCTTGTCGATGGCATCACAGTCTGTTCCGATAAGCTTTACTCCCCTTGCATGAAGAGGCTCCGCTAGGTTGACCGCAGTCTGTCCGCCCAGGGTTGCGATAACGCCTTCGGGCTTTTCAAGCTCTATGATGTTCATTACATCCTCTACGCACAGAGGCTCAAAATACAGCTTGTCGGAGGTGGTGTAATCGGTGGATACGGTCTCGGGATTGTTGTTGATAACAATAGCCTCATAGCCCGAATCCTTAATGGTCTTTACCGCATGAACCGTAGAGTAATCGAACTCAACGCCCTGACCGATCCTGATGGGACCGGCACCCAGAACTATTACCTTGGGTTTGTCGGAGATAAGGGATTCATTTTCTCCCTCATAGGTTGAGTAGAAATATGGAACATAACTCTCGAACTCGGAAGCACAGGTATCGATCATCTTATAAACGGGGAAAATGCCGTTTGCTTTTCTAAGATCAAATACATCCTTCTCGGTCACCCCCCAGATATAAGCTATCTCCACATCGGAGAAGCCCATTCTCTTGGCGGTTTTTAATGCCTCGGGATCATTCTTATGTTCAAAAAGGATACTCTCTTCGTCAATGATATTGGAGATCTTATCAAGGAAGAACATATCTATTCCGGTTTTAAGGGATATCTCTTCCGGTGTGATCTTACGGCGAAGCATCTCCGCTATGGCATAGATACGGTCGCCTGTCATCTTAAGAACGGGATCCCAGAGTTCCTCGTCGGACATCTCTGTGAACTTGCTCATGTACAGATGAACGGTTCCGCACTCAAGGCTCCTGACAGCCTTAAGAAGGCTCTCTTCGAAGCATCTTCCGATACTCATAGTCTCGCCGGTAGCCTTCATCTGGGTTCCCAGGCTCTGGTTTGCATCGGTGAATTTATCGAAGGGGAAGCGGGGCATCTTGGTAACAATGTAATCAAGTGCCGGTTCAAAACATGCGGGAGTATTGGCAAGCTGGATCTCTTCGAGATTGTAGCCAACGCTTATCTTGGCGGAAACCCTTGCAATGGGATATCCGGATGCTTTTGACGCAAGAGCCGAGGATCTTGAAACTCTGGGGTTAACCTCTATCAGATAGTACTGAAATGATTTGGGATCCAGAGCAAACTGAACATTACAGCCTCCGCATACCTTCAAAGCCCTGATGAGTTTAAGGGCTGAGTCACGGAGCATGTGATACTCTTTATCGGTAAGGGTCTGAGAAGGACATACTACAATGGAGTCTCCTGTATGGATTCCGACAGGATCCAGGTTCTCCATATTACATACGGTAATAGCGGTGTCATTGGCATCACGTATTACTTCGTACTCGATCTCCTTATATCCCTTTACACTCTTTTCAACAAGAACTTCACTTACGGGAGAAAGTTCAAGTCCCGCCGCAAGAAGTTCTGTAAGTTCATTTTCGTTATCTGCAAATCCTCCGCCGGTTCCTCCCAAAGTAAATGCGGGACGGAGCACCACGGGATATCCTATCTCCTCTGCAGCTTTCTTACCCTCTTCAATGCTGTGGACAACAATGGAAGGAAGCACGGGCTCTCCCAGTCTTTCGCAGAGTTCCTTGAACTCTTCCCTGTCTTCTGCCATCTCGATGCTTTCCGAATCGGTACCGAGAAGCTCGCAACGGCACTCTGCAAGAATTCCTTTTTTCTCCAGCTGCATTGCAAGGTTAAGGCCGGTCTGTCCGCCGATTCCGGGAAGGATGGCATCGGGTCTTTCGGTTCTTATGATCCTCGCAACATATTCAAGGTTCAGGGGCTCCATATAAACCCTGTCGGCAACTGACGTATCCGTCATAATTGTCGCGGGGTTTGAATTACAAAGTATTACTTCATAGCCCTCTTCCTTCAAAGCAAGGCAGGCCTGGGTTCCGGCGTAGTCGAATTCCGCAGCCTGGCCGATAACTATGGGGCCTGATCCTATTACAAGTATTTTGTTTATGTCTGTTCTCTTAGGCATTTTTCTTTCCTCTTACGGCAGTTCATTTATCCATCAGTTTTAAGAATTCATCAAACAGATATGAGCTGTCATGAGGTCCGGGAGAACTCTCCGGGTGGTACTGCACGCTGAATATGCGGTCCTTCTCACACTTAACTCCCTCAACGGTTCCGTCCAGGAGATTTTTGTGCGTAACAACAAGGCCCGTTCCCTCCAGTGAGTTTTCATCAACAGCATAGGAATGGTTCTGTGAAGTGATATCGGTCCTGCCGGTCTCCAGGTTCTTTACGGGATGGTTTCCGCCACGATGACCGAATTTTAACTTATAAGTCTTTGCGCCGCAGGCAAGAGAAATGATCTGATGTCCCAGGCATATTCCGAAAATGGGGTATTTTCCGCGGAGAGTCTTTACAAGCTCTATGGCTTCCTTAACATCCTCGGGGTCTCCGGGGCCGTTTGAAAGGAATATTCCGTCGGGCTTTACCGCCTCAATATCCTCGGGCTTTGCATTCCAGGGGAATACAGTGACGCTGCAGTTCTTATTGAAGAAGGAACGTAAGATATTCTCTTTCATTCCAAAATCGATGGCAGCGATATGATACTTTGAATTAACAGATATGTACTTCTCGATGAGAGGTCTGCTGACTCTGGGAACCTGATCATGACCCATAACAGTTTCTTCCAGGATCTTAAGTCCCTCTTCGGCTGTAGTTTCGGCATCGGTGATCAGGGCCTTTTTGGTACCGGTATTTCTGATCTTACGGACTATCTCTCTTGTGTCCACTCCGGTAATACCGGGAATTCCGAGGCTTTTGAGCACTTCGGAAAAAGTCTTTCCGCTTCTGAAATTGGAAGGCTGGTCGTTATAATCTCTTACGACAAATCCGCCGATGGTAGGATGCTTGGTCTCATAATCGTCTTCATTGATACCGTAGTTACCTATAAGAGGATATGCCATGGTAACGAACTGGTC
>JAEEGL011429835.1_pt1 | contig 28020 bp, 21 predicted proteins | sample 9134231 | NCBI WGS metagenome assembly JAEEGL01 (sample SAMN16246548, study PRJNA631951) | gut metagenome | biome: gut microbiome; feature: rumen; material: fiber-attached | host: Bos | place: Iran: Karaj | collected 2018-10
CTCATCACCCTTTGGCTGCGGTGCTTAGTGATGACCACGTAGATGAGGATGAGGTTAAGCGATTAAGAGATGAAGAAGAGAAGCTTTCGGCTGATAATTCGAAGGCTGCAAGTGCTGCTGCTGTTGCTAAGAGCAATCTTCAGAATCTGGAGGATTCGCTTATGCATGCAATCATGGAATGCATGGAGAATCCTTTGGAGAATTCTCTTGAGAATTCTCCTGTTGGTAAGAGCTGTGAGGGCATGTCGCTTGATGATGCTTATGATGCTGTTCTTGATGTGTCAGGTAAAGTGAAGGATTCTTATGACGAGGCGAAGGAAGAATATGCGGCTCTTTTGAAGGACTGCGAGAAGCTTGCAGATATGAAGAAGGCTCTTGAGCTTGCAAGAGGCAGGGAATCTGATGACTTAAGTGCGCGTAGCGAATACTTAGAGGATGAATATAAGAGTACTTTGCTGTCTCTTAAGGAGGTACAGGCTTTGCTTAAGAGTCTTGAGAAGCTTAAGTTCAAGGATTGGGAAAGTGCAAGTAAGGTACTTAAGGAGCTTTGCGATAAGAAGGATAAGCTTCTGTCTGATATAGAGAAGGCGAAGGTTAACCTTGATGCTGCCAAAGATATGGTGACTTCCTGTGAATCAGCGCTTAAATCAGAGAATGATAACCTTGGTGTTATAGAAGAGGATGTCGTTAGGCGGAAGGCTAATCTTGATGAGCGTCTTAAGGAATACGATTTTTCATCGGTTGAAGATATGCTTAAGTGTGTGGTTGGTAAGGCTGAACTAGAAGAGAGTGAAGCTTTGCTTAAGCAGTATGACAGTGATGTCGTGACTAACAAGAGGCTTCTTAAGGATGCTATCGATGAGGCTAAGGATAAGGTCTGGGTGGATGTCGAGGAGCTCTCTGCCCTGTGCAATCTTAAGAAGAATCGTACTAATGAATTGAGAAATAATACAAGTACTGAGCGAAACAGAATCAATACAAATAAGTCTAAGCGCGAAAGCATAGAAGAGGTCAGTGTTAAGCTTGAGGATGCCAGACATCAGCACAGCATCTGTGCGCGCCTGTACAGTCTTGTTAAGGGCAGTGCACAGAAGACTTCTAAGATAACCCTGGAACAATTCGTTCAGGCTTCAGGCTTTGACAGAATCATAGATGCCGCAAACAGAAGGCTTCTCCCTATGAGTGGCGGACAGTACGAGCTCTATCGCAAGAGCGATTCATATAGCGGGAAAAGCGGTACTTTCCTGGACCTCGAGGTGCTTGATAAGCACACAGGTCACAGAAGGCCTGTTGGCAATCTCTCTGGCGGAGAGAGCTTCAAAGCATCACTTTCTCTGGCACTTGGATTGTCGGACACTGTATCTGCAGGTAATGGTGGCATACAGATGGATGCCCTCTTCATAGATGAAGGCTTTGGAACCCTCGATAAGAAGTCTCTTGAAAATGCTATGGAAATTCTGGTGAACTTAACGGGAAGCAACAAGCTTGTCGGTATCATAAGTCATCGTGAAGAGCTTGTTGAGAACATACCACAGCAGATAAAGGTTACTAAGACCGAAAAGGGAAGCGTGATAGAAACAATATCCTCTTGACGTTTTTTGTGAGTGATGATATTATTATTATATGTGCTTTTTTACTCGTGGGTTTTTTGCGCCCTTCGGGTATGATATGGTAATTAGGAGATGAATGATGGAACTGACTATTATTATTGAACTGCTGGGGGGATTGGGATTATTCATATATGGTATGAATATGATGAGTCATGGTATCGAGAAGGTTGCCGGTAACAAGTTAAGAGGTATTCTCGCTGCCTTTACCAAGAACAAGTTCTTTGGCCTTGTGGTTGGATTGTTCTTCACGGCGGTTATCCAGTCATCGAGTGCGGCTACTGTTATGGTTGTCAGCTTTGTTAACTCGGGATTGATGCAGCTTGGCGAAGCCTGTGGTATCATACTCGGTGCCAACATAGGAACGACTGTAACAGCTCTTTTGGTTGCGTTCAGACTTAGCGCCATAGCTCCGCTTTTCGTGTTTGCGGGCGCTATTATGGTCAACTTCATCAAAAAACCGATAGTTAGAAAAAGTGGTGATATAGTACTTGGCTTCGGTGTGCTGTTTTTAGGCATCAGTACTATGTCGGGGGCTATGGCTGTTATAAGAGAGGTTCCGGCTGTTATTAACTTCCTTGCGAACTTTACGAATCCTTTTTTGGGAGTGTTGCTTGGACTTGTTATAACAAGTGTTGTTCAGAGTTCGTCTGTTACGGTCTCTATCCTCGTAGTTATGGCTTCTCAGGGTCTTGTTGATCTTCGTATATGTATGTTCGTTATACTTGGATGTAACATAGGTGCCTGTACTTCGGCAGTGCTTTCATCTATAGGCGGTTCTAAGAATGCTAAGAGAGCGGCTCTTATCCATCTTCTCTTTAACATATTCGGAACTATCCTTATGTTCGTTCTCCTCATGTTCTTTGGCGAGTATATAGAGATGATCATAAGAAGAGTGAGTGGTGGCGGCTCGGATGCCGGTACTCTTGGACGTAATATAGCGATGTCGCATCTTCTTTTCAAGGTGTTCCAGGTTATAGTATTCTATCCTTTCATGGATTTGATCATCAAGCTTACTTATGTGATAGTTCCAGGATCGGATGAGGATGAGAACACAGAGTTCCATCTTCAGTATATCAATCGTAATCATCTTCCTAATCCAGCGGTTGCGGCTTTCCTTGCTGTGTCTGAGATGGAGCGTATGGCAGAGATGGCTATAGAGAATCTTAACACTGCTGTTGAGTGTCTTATCGATGGCGATATAGACAGAAGTCAGATAGTATTCAAGACTGAGAAGTATGTAGATTATCTCGACGAAGAGATAAGTGACTTCCTCGTTAAGATCAACCAGAATACACTTCCTATTGCCGATGCTAATAAGATCGCGGCTTACTTCCACGTTGTATCGGATATTGAGCGTATATCTGATCATGCTGAGAACATAGTAGAGATCATACCGCAGGTTATAGAAGGCGGTAAGCTCTTCTCTGAAGAGAGCCAGGCAGAGCTTAAGGAGATGACTGATCTGTGTACTAAGATTCTCAGCGAATCGGTTGAGATGTTCGTGACAGGTAAGACAGAGAATATGCAGGAAATCCTCGATCTTGAGGACCAGATAGATCATATGGAGCGTATGCTTCAGACCAGACATATATCAAGACTCAGCATGGGCAAGTGCTCAGCACAGCTTGGTATCTTCTTCTCAGATGTTGTATCAGGTCTTGAGAGAGTCGGAGATCACGCTATTAACATAGCATTTTCACTTGTAGAAGCACAGAAAGAGAATTCTTCTGTAGCCTCTCAGGCATAGAAAGGAATATAGAACATGAATTATATTATATTTGGTGGTTCGGGATTTATAGGAACTCATCTTATTAAGCTTCTAAAAAGTGAGTGTGTAAAGCCTGATGATAAGATTTATGATCTGGATATTGTAATGCCGGGCGAAGAGGGCGTTGTGCCTGGCGTAGTAGAGAAGCTAGATGGCGTTGAGTACATCCGTAAGGATGTCAGACAGCCTATAGCTTTTGATTTTGTGTCTACGCCTGATGATATCATCTTTAACCTCGCTGCGGTTCACAGAACTCCAGGGCATGAGGATCATGAATACTTTGAGACTAATATTAAGGGTGCTGAGAATGTTACTGAGTTCGCTTGTAAGCACGGGATTAAGAAGATTCTCTTTACCAGTTCTATAGCTCCTTATGGAGCGGCAGAAGACCTCAAGACTGAGGATACTCTTCCTACTCCGAATACTCCATATGGTATAAGTAAGCTTGTTGCAGAGAAAATCCATATGGTATGGCAGGCTGCGGATTCTTCCAGAGAACTTACCATCTTAAGACCGGGTGTCGTATATGGTAAGGGTGAACATGGTAACTTCACAAGACTCTACTGGGGTATAAGAAAGAGATACTTCGTATATACAGGCAGAAAAGATACTATCAAGGCATGCGTATATGTTAAGGAGCTTGTCCGCTTCATGAAATACCGCATGATAGATAATGACTTTGCAGGAGTTGATATCTTCAACTGTACATTTGAACCGGCATATACGATTGAGACTATCTGTAACACTATGATGAAGGCCACTAAGATGAAGCGCAAGATACCGATGATTCCGGGCGGACTTCTCATGGGAGTTGCTAAGGTAGTAGGTCCTATAGGGGGTAAGAAGATAGGCATACATCCTGCGAGAGTTAAGAAACTCATGGTTTCTACGAACATAAGCGGTGTGAAGATGAATACCTGCGGATATAAGATGCACTATACTCTTGAAGAGAGTATCCGTGACTGGTATATAGATTGCAGGAAGAAGGGATTAAAGTAATGAGCGATATTAAGATCATAGTTGCCACACATAAGGCATATGAGATGCCTAAGGATCCGATGTATCTTCCGATTCATGTCGGAGCTGAGGGTAAGGATCTCGAGCTTGGGTTTACTAAGGATAATACAGGCGATAATATAAGTGCTAAGAACGCTAACTATTGCGAGCTTACGGGTCTTTACTGGGCCTGGAAGAATCTTAAGGCTGATTATGTAGGCCTTGCGCACTACAGAAGACACTTCACTATGAAAGGGGCTAAGGGCGATAAGTTCGCAAGGATATTGTCTACTAAGGAGGCTAAGAGGGTTCTCTCACTTACGGATATCGTTCTTCCGAAGCCTCGTAATTACTATATAGAGACTAATTATAGTCAGTATGTTCATGCGCATCATGCTGAGGATCTTGATACTACCAGAAAGATTATCGAGGAGATGTATCCTGATTACTTGCCTGCGTATGATTCAGTTATGAAGAGCACTAAGGGTCATCGCTTCAACATGTTCATCATGAAGAAGAACAGATTCGATGAGTACTGTGAATGGCTCTTTAACATACTATTTGAGCTTGAGAACAGACTTGATATATTTGATTACAGTGTTAATGATGCGAGAGTATTTGGCTTTGTAAGCGAGAGACTTCTTGATGTATGGCTTCTTACTACTCACTATGGTTATAGAGAACTCCCTTACATCTTCATGGAAGATGAGAACTGGCTCAAGAAGGGCAGTGCTTTCATCATGAGAAAATTCGGAAAGAAGTAATTATGTTATCTGTTGTTATTCCGGCCTACAATGAAGAGGCCATGATCAAAAAAACCGCATCTGTCATAGGTTCGATACTTAAGGATGCGCATATAGATTATGAATTGCTCTTTGTGAATGATGGTTCTAAGGATAAGACATGGAGTGAGATCTTAGAGGCATCGAAGACAGATCCTAAGGTTAAGGGTATAAGCTTTTCGCGTAACTTCGGCAAGGAGTCTGCTATGTTTGCCGGACTTCACAAGTCTATGGGCGATTGTGTTGCTGTTATAGATTGCGATCTTCAGCACCCGCCTGAAAAGCTTGTTGAGATGTACAGACTGTGGGAACAGGGCTATGAAGTCATAGAAGGCGTTAAGGCTACAAGAGGACATGAGTCTCTCATGCATAAGATAGCTGCTAAGAGCTTTTATTCTATGATAAGTGACGCGACCGGTGTCGATATGTCGAGAGCCTCAGATTTCAAGCTTCTTGACAGGAAGGCGGTCAATGTGATCCTCAACATCCGCGAGAAGAATGCTTTCTTCCGTGCCATGTCTTCATGGGTGGGTTTTGAGACGACTCAGGTTGAATATGATGTCAGAGAGCGTGAAGAAGGCGAGTCGAAGTGGTCTACGAAGTCCCTTATTAAGTACGCGATAACGAATATCACTTCATTTACCAGTGCGCCGATGCAGATCATATCCATGCTTGGTGTGATCCTTCTGTTCATGACCATAACTCTTACGGTAGTTACGCTTATCCAGAAGATTCAGGGCGTTGCGTCTGATGGTTTTACGACGGTAATAGTCCTGCTTGGCTTTATAGGCGCTGTTCTTATGATAAGCCTCGGTATAATAGGTTATTACATATCCAAGATATATGAAGAGGTCAAGGGGCGTCCGAGATTCATCATCTCTAAGACTGCAGGTGATGTGAAGGAGGATGTCGATGCTTAAGAAGTATTGGGATAAGTACAGAGAAATCATAGTATACCTGATCGTGGGCGTGATGACGACGATAGTAAGCCTTGGAACTTATTATCTGTGCGTGTGCACGGTACTTGATCCGAAGGATCCGCTTAAGCTGCAGCTTGCCAACATCATATCCTGGTGCGCGGCTGTCATGTTTGCTTACTTTACTAATCGACGCTTCGTATTCAGAAGCCATAACGAGAATAAACTCAAGGAGTGCACGCAGTTCGTCAGCTCGAGAGTTGCGACTCTCATAGTCGACATGGTCATGATGTTTGTGCTCGTGTCAGTACTTGGCATGAACGATAAGATCGCGAAGCTTCTTGTGCAGGTCGTTATAACTGTCCTTAATTATGTGCTCAGCAAGTTTCTTGTCTTCAGAAAGAAGAGTAGTGCTGCTGTTATCAAATAGGAGGAAATCCGGTTGGATATATCATTCATAATACCGGCTCATAACGCCGGAAACTATCTTCAAAGAGTGTATGAAAGTATCAGGGACATAGACCTTGATAAAGAGATAATCATAATAGAAAATGCATCTACTGACGATACTTATAAGGTCGCAAGTAAGATAGCGTCTGCTGACACCTCTGTTGTTCTGTGCGAAAGTAAGGCTGGGGTGTCTTACGCACGTAATGAGGGAATAAAAAAAGCAAGTGGCAAGTGGTTATGTTTTGTTGACGCGGATGACTTCTTGATTGAGGGCGCAGATAAGGTACTTAAGGCTTCTTGTAAACATTTTGCCGATGATGATCTTGTTGTGTTTGCTTTTAAGAAGGGTGAAGATATATGTGCGTTTGGTAAGAAGACTGCACGATATAGAGGCAATAATCTCATGCGCTTAAGAGGGCGCATGCTTGAAAATCCGACTGTCAGTATGACAGTGTGGTCGAAGCTTTACAGAAGGTCTGTTATAGATAATAATAATCTGTTTTTTGATACGAACTTGAGTCATTCGGAGGATAGTGATTTTCTTCTTAGATATACAGCTTTTTGTAAGAGTATAGTAGTTACTGATCGTCCTCTTTATAATTACTCAATTGATAATACTTCTACCATGAGAAGCTTTACCGGAGATAAGATCTCAAGCTATACAGAAGCGATGGAGAAAGCTTATGATTATGTGACAGAGAAGGAACCTAAGTTTGCTAAGCAGATAGTTTCTTATGTGCTCGTTCACTTTAACATAGCTTGTGTAAGAGAGATATATACTGCGAAGAATAATGCTTCATCAAAGGATAAGCTTAAGGCTCTTAAGTCTCTTGCCCGCGAGGATGTTTTTGATATATGTCTTCGCAAGTTGAAGATTACAAGAGCGCTCCCGAAGCCTAGGCTATGGCCAGTTTTGTGCTGCAAGCTTAAGCTTTACAGGGTCGCATCGCTTGCTTATAAGTTAAGAGCTTCATCTAACGATAGGAAGGAGAGCCATACATGATCAATGTTCTGATATTCGGACTCAATGAGAATCCAGGAGGAGTAGAGAGCTTCCTGTATAATTATGTTACCAATATAGACAAGACAAGAGTGCACTTTGATTTCTTGTGTAATTCTGATAGAGAAGTCGCTTATGAGAAGGAACTTAAGGCATATGGCTGTAGATTCTATCATGTTACACCACGTAATATTAATCCTGCAATCTTCTACAGAAAGCTTCATGCTTTCTTTGCTATGAAGGCAGACAGATATGATGCCATATGGGTTAACATAAACAGTCTTGCTAACATAGATTACCTTAAGTATGCAAAGAAGTTCGGCATCAAGAGGCGCATAGTTCACAGCCATAATGCTATGAACATGGATAGTAACTTTAAGGGTCAGTTAAGAGGTGTTCTCCATCATAAGAACAAGATAGGTATAGAACACTATGCTACTGACTTCTTTGCCTGTTCAAAGCAGGCCGCTAAGTGGTTCTATAAGCCGTCTCTTATTGATCAGGTAAGAGTAATACCGAATGCCATAGATATCAGTAAGATGAGATATGATAAGAAAGCGGCAAGGGAGATAAGAACAGAATTCGGACTTAAGGATGAGCTTCTTATCGGCAATATCGGAAGACTTCACTTTCAGAAGAATCAGAGCTTTGCTTTGGATATCTTCAAAAAGGTACTTGATGAACGAAGTGATGCGCGTCTCATGCTTGTTGGTGACGGTGAAGATCGCGAGATGCTCGTTCAGAAAGCAAAGGACCTCGGAATAGAAGACAAGGTCATATTTACCGGAGTAAGAAGAGATATACCTAAGATTCTGTCAGCTCTTGATCTCTTCCTCTTCCCATCTCTTTTTGAGGGGCTTCCTATAGCTGCTTTGGAGGCACAGGCTGCAGGACTTCCTATTGTTGCATCTAAGGATACTATACCAGATGAACTGAAGGTTAATTCTAACTTTGAATTCGTATCTTTGGATGAACCTGCCGCAATTTGGGCAGAGGATGTTGTATGGCTTTCAGACATAGGCAAAGAAGCATGGGATAATATCCAGGAAAACTTTGCGCATGCAGGTTATGACATCAAGGTGCAGGCTAGGAAGCTTACGAGATATTTTGAAAGTATGGAAGGGTAAGATATGAAAAAGTATATCATAACAGAGATTTCGGGTGATCTTGCTCATGCTGGAACAAAGGCTACTGCAGATATTGCTAAGATAGCAAGTGGTATGGGCTACAAAAGGATTAACGTGAAGATGAATACTACTAAAGAGGGTATCATACCGAAGATCCAGAGACAGATAGGATTTATGGCAGGATGGGATAACGCCTATGATCACATAGAGGAAGGAAGTCTTGTGTTACTTCAGCATCCATTCCACTATCCACAGCTTACCAGAAATCATATACTTAAGAAGCTGAAGGCAAAGAAGCATATCAAGGTCATAGGTCTTATTCATGATGTAGAGAAGCTTAGAGCCTTTAGATATAACGATTATTATAAAAAAGAATTCGAATTCATGATGGATTATGATGATATACTCATAGTTCATAACGACAAGATGAAGGAATACTTCTTGTCTATAGGCTGCCCTGAGGAGAAACTTGTAGTCTTAGATATATTTGATTATCTAAAGAGTGAGGAGGGACTTAAGAAGCCTTCGTTTGCCAAGAAGATAACAGTTGCTGGTAATCTTGATACGACTAAGTGTGGGTATGTCGGTGGACTTAAGGATATAGAGGGGGTCGATGTGACTCTATATGGTCCTAATTATGACGAGTCTATGAGTGAATATGATAATATCCACTATGAAGGAATAGTTCCTTCAGATGAACTGCCATCTAAGCTTACAGAAGGCTTTGGCCTGGTGTGGGATGGTTCTAGTATAGATGGCTGTGTGGGTGAATCAGGTCAGTATCTGAAGTATAATAATCCACATAAGTTATCTCTTTACTTAAGTGCAGGGCTTCCTGTGGTTCTCTGGAATGAAGCTGCTGAAAGTGGTTTTGTGAAGGAGAACAAGGTCGGAGTGTGTGTTGGTTCACTTACTGAATTAAAGGATGTGCTTGGTGGTATGACTTCAGAAGAATACGATGAGATGGCAGAACGAGCTAGTGTTGTATCAGGAAGACTTACAACAGGCTTTTATACTAAGAAAGCGCTTTCTAGCGCTGAGGGTCTGATCTGATGCTTGTTTTGTTTCTTATCATCACTTTGCTGTTCATGATTCTGAACTTTGTGGTATTTGACAAGGATTATATGCATCCGTCGTTTCTTTATTGCGCGGTCTTCTTTGTTGCGGGCTTTGTAGCTTTGCTTGGCGAAGAAACATTTGCAGTAAGGCTTCATAGTGAGACTGTTATAGTATTCTTTGTGACTTATGTGATATTCTTTTTGGTATCATTTTATATCAGGTATCGAGCGCAGAATAAGCAGATAGTGCATCTTAAGGATAACAGGATAGCTAATTCGTACATATATGTCAATGACGGTATAACGATTGCACTTATATTGCTTGAGCTTGTTACGATATACTTCTTTATCAAGTACCTTAAGGATGTGTCAATAGCATATGACGGCAATGCAAGAGGACTTAAGGAGTGCATAGAACTCTTCAACAACTTGACAAAGTTCTGGACTAGCACATGGAAAGACATGGATGTTGTGGTTCCTATGCCGTACAGAATAGGTAATCCGACGACTCAGGCTGCGAGCTACATGCTCATATATGTGCTTGTGAATAATTATATAGTTACTAAGCGCGTGAATATATGGCAGCTGATAGCAGTCATGCTTCAGTGTGTGCTTATAGTTCTGAACGGAAGCAGAAGTCCTCTTTTCAGGATTATACTTATGGTCTTCATACTCTATTATATCCTTGAGTATAAGTCAAGACCTAAGAAGAATTCTGATTATAAGTTCATCTTCAGGCTTATTGCCATGATTCCGGTTATGGCGATTGGATTTATGCTGATGCTCGTTCTTATGGGAAGAACAGATACATCGGGAAGTTTTTTTAGGTCTCTATATATCTATATAGGTGCACCTTTGGTGAACTTTGATTCTTTCCTTGTTAAGCAGATTCACGCTGCGCCACATGAATTGTGGGGAGGACAGACATTTGGTGGTCTCTATGCATATATAGGTAAGCAACTTGGGGATGATTCTCTCATGGTTGAGTCTATTAATTTCTTTACCTATAGTGACAATGGTATAGAGACGGGCAATGTTTATACTTGTCTGTACTTTTACCAATATGATTTTGGCTTTGTTGGAATTGTGATTTTAACCTCAATCATGGCATTGTATTACTCGTATACATACGAAAAGGTATGTACTGGTAATGGACGTAAGGTCTTTGATTTCAGGTTATATATATATACATATTTGTTCAACGATTTGGTTATGTCTATTTTTTCGGCGAGATTCTATACTACTGTGTTTGACGGCATATTTCTTAAACTATTGCTATTTAGCGCGATTTATTGTATAGTATTGTTTAATGATAAGATAGAATGGAAAAAGAGATACATTATAAAAAGGAGTTAATTATGAAAACAGTTTATACATGTTTTTCGACAGATGTTATTCATGAGGGACATCTGAATATTATTGCAAACGCTAAGAAGTACGGAAGAGTTGTGGTTGGATGCTTAAGCGACAAGGAACTTATCCGCTGTACTAAGTTCCCTACAATCAACGAAAATGAGCGTATGGAATTATATAAGGGTATAGAAGGTGTTGATGAGGTTGTTCTTCAGGATGATATGCTCTACACAGATATCATAGAGAAGCTTCGTCCTGATTATATCGTTCATGGTGATAACTGGAAGTCGGGACCAGAGAAGGTTATCCGCGATCATGTGGAGAAACTTTTGTCTGCATATGGCGGTGAGATAGTTGATATAGCTTATACATATAATGATCAGGTTAAGAAGGTTGATCAAAGACTTAAGGAAAAGCTTGCTATGCCTGAGTACAGAAGAAAGAGACTTCGTCAGCTTATAGAGATGACTCCTATAGTTAAGGTTATGGAGGCTCATTCGGGACTTACAGGACTTATAGTTGAGAAGACTGTTGTTGAAAATGAAGAGGGTAAGCTTGACCAGTTTGACGGAATGTGGGTATCTTCACTTTGCGACAGTACTGATAAGGGTAAGCCAGACATAGAACTTGTGGATATGACATCAAGACTTCGTACTATAGATGATATCATGGAAGTTACTACAAAGCCTATTATTCTTGATGGAGATACTGGCGGACTTACAGAGCATTTTGTATATAATGTTAGAACACTTGAGCGTATGGGTGTAAGCGCGGTCATAATCGAAGATAAGACCGGCCTTAAGAAGAACAGTTTGTTTGGAACTGAGGTGGTTCAGACTCAGGATAGCATCGAGAACTTCTGCGCTAAGATTGCAGCTGGTAAGAAGGCTCAATTATCTGATGATTTTATGATCATCGCTCGTATAGAGAGTCTTATCCTTGAGCGAGGAATGGAAGACGCGCTTGAGAGAGCATTTGCTTTCAGGGATGCGGGTGCGGACGGAATCATGATTCACAGCCGTAAGAAAGATCCAGCAGAAATCTTTGAATTCTGTGATAAATTCAGAGCTAATGATAAGAAGACTCCTATAGTGGTTGTTCCTACATCGTTCAATCAGGTTACTGAAGAAGAGCTTGCTTCGCATGGTGTTAACATAGTAATATATGCTAATCAGCTCATGAGAGCTGCATTTCCTGTTATGAAGTCTACTGCGGAAGAGATATTAAGAGCGCATAGAGCCAAGGAAGTTGATTCTAAACTTATGCCTTTTAAGGAGATAATAAGACTTATAGATGAATTATGATGTTGTGAGGAAACTTGGCATGGAAGACAGATATCTGATATTGTCTGATATACATGGCAATGTCAGCGCTTTTGATGCGGTGTTAAAGGATTGCGAAAATGAGAGTTTTTCGGGAATAATCATATTGGGCGACTGTATAGATTATGGTATGCGTTCCAATGAGATCATTGAGAAGATTATAGGTCTTGGGAATAATCAGTGGAAGGATAAGATCGTAGTCAATATATGGGGTAATCACGAGAAACTGGTTGTTGATAAGGATCTTGAGAGACTATCGTCTGACAGAGGGCGAGTGATGGCAAGATACACTGCGAATCAGTTGACTGATAAGTCAGTAGAATATATTAATAGCAGTATGGAAAAAAGCGGTATATGCGACTTTTATCTGGGTAATTACAGATGCCTTGCTGTTCATGGCTCTCTTGATGATTATTACTGGAAGGCTATAAGCCCTGATAATCTTAGGGGCGAATATGTGGATTATGACATAGTTATGAGTGGACATTCGCATTATTCACATATATTTACCAAGTTTTATGAAGTCGATAATCCGACGATGCGTAATAAAAAAGCTGTTATGTTCATAAATCCTGGTTCGGTAGGACAACCAAGGAATCATAATCCTTATGCTCAGTATGCTGTATTATCTTTGCCATCACGTAGAGTTGAATTGCGGGCTGTAGAGTATGATGTCCGATATGAACAGAGCTTGTATCCTGAAGAAATCGATGATTTTTATAAAACAAGATTGACACATGGTGTTTGAGAAAGGACTTTTCTTATGAAGATTTTGTATGCGATTAGCGGTGTTACTGGTATGACCGGTAATGAGCTTGTTAGACAGATATTAGTTGATGGTAGTGAGGACCACATCCTTGGTTTTGATAACTTTTATGCCTCATCCATAGATACTGTTTCGGACCATATCGATGACAGCCGTTTTGAGTTCTTTGAATATGATTTGAATAATAAGGATCAGATGGATGACTTTGAAAGCAGAGTCATGTCGCAGAAGAAGGATTATGATGAAATCATATATATTAATTGTGCGGCAGTCGTACATACAGAGCACTTTTATCATGTTTACGAAACATTTGAAACCAATGTTGAAGGTATGAATGATTTCTTGCAACAGGCAATAAGAGTTGGTGCTGACAAGTATATCAATTGCTCTACATCTGAGGTTTATTCGATGGATTCGTGGAATGAAGATGGAGGTGTGAAGGAAAGCGATTATATCACAATGGCTGTTGCTGAGCATAGTCAGAGAACAAGTTACGCAACAGGAAAGCTCCTTACAGAATTCTTCATGAAGGATGCCGTAGATGAAGGCAAGATAAAGGGATGCTCTATAAGATTTGCCAATGTTTACAGCAAAGACGAGAGATATCCTAAGCATATTATCCCTTATATTATTAATAGCCTGCGTGACAATGGAAAGGTTGTTCTTCTTGAAAACAGTAAGAAGAATAGAAGAACATTCCTCAATAATTATGATAGTTGTAGCGCAGTATTAGCGCTTGCGTCAACTGATTCGGCTCTTGACGGCACTGTCTATAATGTTGCAACTGACGAGGAGATATCTATAATAGATCTTGTTAAACTCTGTGCTAAGAAGATGGGAATAGATAATCCTGTTATAGAATTTGAGGGATATAGAAAGTCAGATCCGGAAAGAAGGCTTTTATCAACAAAAAAGATTAGAGAGAGAACTTCTTGGACACCTGCGGTTTCTTTGGATAAGGGACTTGATGAGTGTGTAACGAATTACCTTAAGGCATATAAGTAAGGAATGTTAAGATGAAGATAGCGATAATAACGGTAGCTGGAATATCGAGTAGATTTAACGATGGGATAGCTGAGAATGAGAAGAAGCTTAAGGCGGTATTTTATGAGGATAAGCCTCAGAATACTCTTATCTACCACTTGTTGAGAAAGTGCGATTTTGCAGATAAGATTATAGTTGTGGGTGGATATAAGATAGATTCTCTTAAGGAGTATGTTGATAGTCTTGAGGATGAAGTTAAGACTCGAATAGAGATAGTTTACAATGAACATTATAAGGATCTGGGATCTGGATATAGCTTGTATCTTGGCTTGAAAGAGGCTTTCGTACATAATCAAGATGAGGTTTTGTTTGTTGAAGGTGATCTTGATATAGATGATGAATCTTTTGCGAAGGTTGTTGATTCTAAAGAGAGTGTATTGACATATACACATGAACCTATCTACGCTAATAAAGCTGTAGTTTTATATAAAGATGCTGATGACAGATATCGCTATGCATTTAACAGTGATCATGGGCTTTTGACGATATCATCGCCATTCTCATGTATACTTAATTCTGGTCAGACATGGAAGTTTACCGATATGGATAAACTTAAAAAAGCTACAGATGATTTCTTCGAGAATTCAAAGGCTGATACTAATCTTCGTATTATACAGAATTATCTTGATATGGGTGTAGAGGCAGAACTTGTGGCTTTGAATAGATGGACTAACTGCAATACTAGAGAAGATTACAAAAAGATATTATCTTATTGGGAGGAAATATAATGAAGAGTCTTGTAGAAAGATTAGGAATAGTAGAACAGCACGTGAAAGCTGATAATATCAAGATTATGATTATAGGTCTTGGCAGTGTTGGCGGATTCTTGCTTGATTATCTTATCGCTAAGAATGATCCATCTATCAGCATAGTTGTTGTTGGCAGGGATGCTGATAAGATGCAGACAAGGGTTAATATCACAAGAGTAGCTGGGCTTATCAGAGAGGTGAATAAGTCTTCTGTTACAGTAGAAGGTGGCGTTGATCTTAATGATGTGGATTCTATTCAGAAGGCTATAGAAAAGTATTCTCCTGATTTCATAGTTAATTCAAGTCGTGCATATCCAGGACTTAAGTACGGAAGCATAAGTTGGAGTAATGTTCGTGCATATGGAATATGGACTCCTTTATCTATAAGATTCACTAAGAATATCATGGAAGCTTGTGATAAGGCTGATACAGATGCTGTAGTTATCAATACATCATATTCGGATGCAGTTATTCCTTGGCTTAAGAGTGCGGGTAAGGCTTATCCGGATTTTGGCTCAGGAAATCTTAATCATCTTGTACCAAGAATTAGATTTGCTGTTGCTGATATATTGGGTGTTGATGATTTTTGGAATGTCGATGTTATGTTTGCAGCAGGACATTTTCATGATGTGTGTATAAGTAAGGAAGGACAAACAGAAGGTGTAGAACTTCCGCTTAAGGTATATTATAAAGGCGTGTTACAGGATATTCCTCATGAAAAGATATACAAGGCTTGTCACATAGCAATGCCTGTTGATCAGACTCGAAATATGATGAACGCTTCATCTAACTACAGAATAATAACTGCTGTGATTGATGCTATAAGAAATCATGAAGAGCAGAGAATATTCATTCCAGGATTTGATGGTAATATAGGCGGATATCCTGTGCTTGTTGGATATAGAGATGGTAAGCTTGATGCATGGATAGATGAATCTGTATTCGACTTTGAAGAAATGAACAAAGCTGACAGAGCTTCCATGGCACTTGATGGTGTTGAGGATGTTGTTGATGGAAAGCTCATATATACAGATGCTTTGATTGAGAAAGCGAAGAAGGCTTTTGGAAAGGAACTTCCTAAGGAAGTGCCTTTTGAGAATATCGAAGCAACTGCGGAATTCATAATCAATGAAATCATACTTCCGCAGACCAAAGACTGATGCTGGAGGGAATATAAGATGAAGGTTGATAGATTAGTTGATATTATAGGCGCTGATTTTTATACAGGCGTTCCAGACAGTCAGTTAAAGGCTCTATGTAACTATCTCATGGATAGATATGGTATAGATCCACATCATCACATTATCGCTGCCAATGAAGGCAACTGTACGGCAATTGCTGCAGGATATCATCTTGCTACAGGTAAGGTGCCTGTTGTGTATATGCAGAATAGTGGTGAGGGAAATATCATTAATCCAGTTGCAAGTTTGTTGAATGATAAGGTTTATTCTATACCAGTTGTGTTTGTTATCGGCTGGAGAGGTGAGCCTGGGGTTCATGATGAGCCACAGCACATATATCAGGGTGAAGTGACGATTAAACTTCTAGAAGATATGGGTATCGAGACATTTGTCATAGGCAAAGAAACTACTGAAGATGAACTTATGGTTAAGATGGAAGGATTTCGTAAGGTCCTTTCAACGGGTAAAAATGTTGCTTTTGTTGTGAGAAAAGGCGCGCTTACGGATGCTCCAAAGGTTGAGTACAAGAATGATAATCTCATGGTACGTGAGGATATAATCAAGCACATCGTGGCAGCTTCAGGTGAGGATCCTATCGTATCCACAACAGGTAAGGCAAGTCGTGAACTTTTTGAGACTAGAGTGGCGAATGGTCAGAGCCATAAGTATGATTTCCTAACTGTAGGATCTATGGGACACAGCTCGTCTATAGCGCTTGGTGTTGCGCTTAATAAGCCTGCGCAGCGTATATGGTGTGTGGATGGTGATGGAGCTGTTCTTATGCATATGGGTTCTATGGCTGTTATAGGAGCAAATAAACCTGAAAATCTTGTGCATGTCGTTATCAATAACGGCGCTCATGAGACTGTTGGTGGACAGCCGACGGTTGCGGCTTCGATAGACCTTGTTGCTATTGCTAAGGCCTGCGGTTATCCTAATGCAGTATGTGTGTCGGATTTTGAAGAACTTGACAGGGAACTTGAGAATGCCAAAAATAGGCATGAATTGTCATTGATAGAGGTTAAGTGTTCGATAGGGGCAAGAGAAGATCTTGGCAGACCTACAACAACAGCTCTTGAAAATAAGCAAAACTTTATGGATTATCTTAAGACTTTGTGATTAGTGTGGAGGAATATGGGAAGATGTTGCCTATCAATATAGAACTTGAGGAAGGGTATCTTGAAGATGAAACAAGAGATGGATATCTTGTTAAAGCATCTCAAAAAAAATTGTGGGCTTGCCTACTTGATCTTCTGATTCAGTTTGATACAGTATGTAAGAAAAATAATCTTAGATATTATATTGATTCAGGTACGCTTCTTGGTGCGGTTAGGCATAAGGGATTTATCCCATGGGATGATGATATAGATGTTGTTATGCCAAGAGAAGATTATGATAAGCTCATGTCTTTGCCAGCAGATGCATTTGGCGAGCCGTATTTTTTTCAGAATTATAAGACGGATAGTTACTTTACACATATTAATCCGCAGTTACGTAATTCTAATACGTGTGCTATATTGAAGACGGAAGGCAAAGGATATCACTTTAATCAGGGTATATTTCTGGATATATTTCCTTTGGATACTGTTTCCAAATACAAGGTATTTAGAAAAGCACAGTATCTTATGCTTAAGTTTACACATAAGCTTTATGAGTTTGCGGCATATAAGAAGACGAATGGTAATGCTATAAAGCGTTTTTTTGCTAATTGTATATATGTAGCATTTCATAAGCATGGCTTTAAGAAATTCTGCGGTTTGTTTGATTTTATCGCAGCGCATCCTATTATGCCGGGTAATCGTTTGGCTCCAGTGACATTTGCGACTATTGCCTCTTTTGATGTTATGGATAAAAAAGCTTTTCCAAAGAATTATTACAATGATACAGTGTTGGTTGAGTTTGAAAAACATATGTTCCCTGCTCCGAAAAAGTGGGATAAAGTTTTAAGGAAAATGTATGGTGATGAATATATGACACCTGTGAATGCTGCAAGCGCACATGGTCAGATGCACTTTGATCCTGAAAGATCCTATAAAGAGTTTGTTTAAAGATGAAGAGTAAAAGCATAAAAGTCAATGTTATATTAAATATGTTATATCAGCTTTTGCTGGTTGTTGTGCCTTTTGTTACCGCACCATATATATCAAGAGTTATTGGTTCTTATGGAGTCGGTATATACAGTTTTACTGGATCGATACAGGTTGTAGTTGCTTTGTTTGCGACATTAGGTGTTGCTGAGTATGGAGCTAGAGAAATTGCTAGAAATAGAGATGACAAGGCAATCTATAGCAGGCTTTTTTGGGAGATAGAAGGTCTTACAATTGTTACTGGATTGATATGTTTGATTGGATGGATGATTTTTGTATTCTTCACACCTCAGTATAGAATATACTATCTGATCTTGTCTCTTAATATCATCAATGCATTTCTTGATATATCCTGGTTTTTCAGGGGTATTGAGGAATTCAAGTATACTGTAGGGCAGAATTCGATTGCTAAGATTCTTGGCATGATTCTTTTGTTTACATGTGTTAAAGGCCCTGATGATTTGTGGCTTTATATATTCATCATGTGTATAAGTACTTTGCTTGGAACTTGTTCTATGTGGATATATCTTCCAAGATTCTTATGCCGTGTTAAGATGCGGGATATCAAGATTGGAAGGCACTTTAGAGAAACACTTGTTTACTTTGTTCCAACGATAGCTACGTCTATCTATACGATTCTTGATAAGACTCTTATAGGAATAATAACTAAGGATTCTTATGAAAATGGCTATTACGAACAGGCAACTAAGATTATCAATATAGTCAAGTCGCTTACTTTTACGGCTGTCAATGCTGTAATGGGGTCAAGAATAGCATATCTTTTCAAGGAAAATAGAAAAGAAGAGATAAAGCAGAATATAAGAAAATCGATGGATATAATCATGTTTATGGCTATCGGATGCTGTTTTGGCCTATTGGTGGTGAGTGATAGATTTGTACCGATTTTCTTTGGCGCCGGGTATGATCCCGTGGCTTTTATGATTAAGGTCATGAGTCCGGTGGTAGTGATAATAGGCGTAAGTAATTGTATTGGAACACAGTATTATACCCCTGCTGGTTTGAGAAAACAGAGTTCTGGTTATCTTATCTTTGGTTCGGTTATAAATCTCATATGTAACTGTATATTTATACCTCTATATAAGGCTAATGGAGCCATTGTGGGAACTTTGATAGCTGAGTCTGTCATAGCGTTCTTGTATGTGAAGAATGGTAGAGAATATATAAGTGTTCGGAGTATATGGGGATGTATATATAAAAAAATGATAGCCGGAATAGGTATGGGTGGTATTATGCTTGTATATGAGCATTTTGTTGCTACTGGTACACTTAGCTTATGTGTAGAGATTATTCTTGGCGTTATAATTTATGTGAGTGTGCTTTTATTGATAAAGGATTTTTCGGCCGAATATATAATGGGCATGTTTTTTAAGAAAAGGAGAAAATGAAATGTACGATTATCTTGTAGTAGGTTCAGGCTTATTTGGAGCAACTTTTGCTAGAGAGGCAACAGATGCTGGTAAGAAGGTTCTTGTTATAGACAAGAGACCTAATATAGCAGGAAACATATATACGGAGAAGATTGAGGGAATTCATGTACATAAGTATGGTGCTCACATCTTCCATACCAATCTTAAAGAGGTGTGGGATTATGTGAATAGATTCGCTACATTTAACAGATTCACTAATTCTCCTGTTGCGAATTATAAGGGCGAGCTTTATTCGCTTCCTTTTAACATGTACACATTCAACAAGATGTGGGGCGTGGTTACACCTGCTGAAGCTGAAGCTAAGATAGAAGAGCAGAAGAAGGCTTGTGGTATCACAGAGCCTAAGAATCTCGAGGAGCAGGCTATCTCTCTTGTTGGTACTGATATCTATGAGAAACTTATCAAGGGCTATACCATGAAGCAGTGGGGAAGAGAGTGTAAGGATCTTCCTGCATTCATCATAAAGAGACTTCCTGTTCGTCTTACTTTTGATAACAACTACTTCAACGCTCTTTACCAAGGTATTCCTGTTGGTGGTTATACTAAGATGGTAGAGAATATGCTTGATGGAATAGAAGTAAGACTTGGTGTAGATTATCTTGAGAATAAGGCAGAGCTTGATGCACTTGCTGATAAGGTTATATATACAGGCGCTATAGATGCTTACTTTGATTACTGCCTTGGTACTCTTGAGTATCGTAAGGTGGAATTCAAGAATGAGGTTCTCGATATACCTAACTTCCAGGGCAATGCTGCTGTTAACTATACTGATTCAGAGACTCCTTATACTAGAATTATCGAGCATAAGTGGTTTGAATTCGGTAAGGATGATGATGGCAACGACATACCTAAGACTGTTATCAGTAAGGAATATTCTTCTGAATGGAAGAAGGGGGATGAGCCTTATTATCCGGTCAATGATGAGAAGAACGGTGAACTCTATAAGAAGTACAGAGAGCTTGCTTCTAAAGAAGATAAGGTATACTTCGGCGGACGACTTGGTGAATATAAGTATTATGATATGGATGCTGTTATCGCTTCAGCACTTAAGTTTTGCAAGGAAGAGCTTGTATAAAGTCTAGGAAGGATGGTAGAAAATACGGTATGTTCGATAAGAGAGAACGTAAGATATATATCAAGAATCTGTTGCTTGATATATGCATAGGTTGGAAGCTGCTTCTTATTCTGGCGTGTTGTGGTGCTATAATCTGTGGAGCTTTATCGTATGTGAAGAATACAGCAAAGGATGATAGGCTTGCTTATTCGAGAAGCTTTTTTACTGATATGCAGTTATACAGCATAGAAAGAGCTGTTGCTAATTATCAGATGCTTACATACTACAGACATTATAATGACAAAAGCGTACTTGTGAAGCAGGATTTTCTGGGGCGTGAAAGATATAATCTGCAGTACTTTGTGTCAAGTCAAGATTTAGAGACGGATTATGCAGATAGTCTTGTGTCTATATACAGAGAGTATATAACCAATGGTTCGATGGCTAAGGATATTATAGATGAACTTAAGCTTGATATTAAGCAGTGGCAGTTGAACGAATTGATAATATACAATCAACAGGCTCAGAATAACGTCAATTTTGATGATAGCAGTACTGTTATAACAAGTAATGATCAAACTATTTCCTTTGGATTCATACTGAGTGATGGCTTAGAGGCTGAAGCTGTTCGTAAGGCTATATCGACAGTTCTTGATAAAAAGTGTGAAAGTCTTCAGGCTATAAGCTCTCATAAGCTCGTAAAGGTAAATGAATCCTTTGGCGTATATGATGATTTTGATCTTACTGAAAAACTATTTGAGCATGCGCATGAACTTGCTAACTTCGAAAAGTATTATTATGAATCTACGACAGGTCTGTCTAATGATGAAAAGGAATACATCTGTCAGATACTTGAGAAGGAATATGATTATGATGAGCAGGATCTGGAGCTTGCACGTAAGCTTCTTAGGGTTGAAACAAGTGATGATAAAGGTCATGATGTGAAAACGGTTGTGGTGGGACTTCTTGCAGGAGTATTCCTTGGGGCGCTTATTATCATCATAAAGAGTCTTTCATCAGATAAGCTGTATGTGGCTGAGGATATGAGTAGTGTATATGACCTTGAAGTGCTTGGAGTTGTTTCTGGTGATAGGAAGAAAGATGCGATATCGAGATACTTCTATGCTAAAAAGCACAAGATAAAGAATAGGACTAAGGTTGTAGATCGTATTGCAACCCGTATTGCCGATGAGTGTAAGATTAAGAACACAGATTCTGTATGCTTTTACAGCACATGTGGTGATAACAAAGAGATTGCTTTGATATGTGAACAACTTAAAACGCTTGGTATTAAGGCTGTATATACAGATGACCTTAAGGTTATCGCTGCATCAAAAGAGCTTGTTATCACAGAGTGTGTAGGTAAATCGAACTATGAGGATATGGCTTCTGCTGTTACTCTTTACAGAAAGAATTCTATAGATATCATAGGAACTGTAGTAGTGGCTTGAGGATGGATTGTTGTTATTATGAAAAAAAGTATGTTTGAGTGTGTTAGGAAGGGTGCGGCGGTTACTCTTGCAGGTTTGTTTACCTGTTCAACGCTCTTTGGAGTTGTTGGACTTCCTTGCAATGCTTCAAAGGTATATGCAGGTCAGATGCTTGGTCAGACTGACTTTGATGATGGAAGCGGTTTGCCTTGGCATATAGTTGAGTCGGGCCCAGGCAAGATGGAATTCGCTATAGAAGACGGTGTATATAAGGTCACTATAGTTAATCCAGGAGGACGTTCACGTGGTGGTGAGGATCGTTGGGACTGTCAGTTCAGACATAGAGGTCTTAAGATAGTAAGTGGTCATCAGTATAAGGTTGAGTATGAGATCACTGCTTCGAATTCCGGCAAGTATTATACTAAGATAGGTAATCTTGAGGGTAATATAGAAGTATGGCACAATATGAGTAATGGTAACGACCTTGGCAATACATGGGATCCTATCCCTATAGCTGCCAATGAGACCAAGAAGGTAAGTCTTACTTTTACTGCAAATCAGTCTCTTGATGTTGCTGAGTGGGCTTTCCACTTAGGTGGCGATGGCCAGTATACGAACGGAGATTGCTTCCCTGCCGGAACTGTCATAACATTTGACAATATGTCGCTTATAGATATGACTTCCGATGAGAACGATTATGTTCACGAGGAGCCTTGGGTGAGATCGGGTATTCTTACTAATCAGCTTGGTTATCTGACTGAGACTGTCAAGAAGGCGACTTTGCTGTCTGATTCGAAGTCTCCTGTTAAGTTCTCTCTTCTTGATGAGAGCGGCAAGAGTGTATATGATGGCAAGAGTACTGTCATAGGCTATGATGAGGATTCTGGTGACAATGTTCACGTGCTTGACTTCTCTGATTATAAGAAGGAAGGTACATATAGCCTTAAGGCAGATGACTGCACAAGCCGTAAGTTCAAGATAGGCATCGCTAAGGATTATTCTGCTCTTCTGTATGATTCTCTTAATTACTTCTATCAGAACAGATCAGGAATCGAGATTAAGAGTGAATATATAACTTCTGGTGATACCAAGGCTCTTGCGCGTAAAGCGGGACATGCAAGCGATGTTGCTCAGATTATGAGTGACTTTAACGGCACAAAGTCTGGCAAGACGCAGGATGTAACTGGCGGCTGGTATGATGCTGGTGATCATGGCAAGTATGTTGTGAATGGTGGTATATCTTTGTGGCTTATGCAGAATCAGTATGAGATGGCTCTCTATACAGGAAGTGAGTCAGCTTATGCCGATAAGACCATGAACATACCTGAGAATAATAACGGTTATCCAGACCTTCTCGATGAAGCGAGATACGAGATGGAATGGATGCTGAAGATGATAGTGCTTGACGGACCATATAAGGATATGGTATATCATAAGGTACATGATATCAAGTGGACTGGACTTGGTCTTGCGCCTGCTGATGATGAGCAGGAGAGGATAATCATGCCACCGACTACTGCGGCAACTCTTAATCTTGCTGCATGCGCTGCGCAGAGTTATCGTCTGTGGAAGGATCTTGATAAGACTTATGCTGACAAATGTCTTGACGCAGCCAAGGCTGCATATAAAGCAGCGTCAGCTAATCCTAAGATGTTCGCACCACTTGAGGAATCAGGCGGTGGTGGAGCTTATGGCGATGATAAGGTTGTAGATGAGTTCTACTGGGCTGCCTGTGAACTTTATCTTGCGACAGGTGATAAGCAGTATCTGAATGATATGAAGGATAATGATTATTATCTCAAGATCGATACAGTACTTAAGGGTGGCGAGAGTGTTGACGGATATGCTTCATTTGACTGGGGACATACAGCGACACTTGGTAATCTTTCGCTTCTTCTGAATGAGCCTTCAGGTGTCAAGATGGAAGAACTTAAGGCTAATCTTAAGTCTGTAGCGGATGATTTTTTGAAGACTGAAGATAAGCAGGGATATGGACAGCCTCTTAAGGCAGGCACCATATCTTATAAGGATGATGATAAGGGCTATATCTGGGGCTCTAATTCACTTGTGGTTGACAATGCGATAGTGCTTGCGTATCAGTATGTGATGTCACAGGATGAGAAGTATTATAATGGCGTTGTATCAGCACTTGACTATATACTTGGACGTAATCCTATGGATTACTCTTATGTGACCGGATACGGCACTCATGCTGTTAAGTACCCTCATCATAGATACTGGTCTAATCTTATAGATTCGGCATTCCCTCTTGCACCGAGTGGTGTTATGAGCGGTGGCCCTAATTCGGGTATGGAAGATCCGTGGGTTAGAGGAAGCGGATGGAAGAAGGGTACGATAGCACCTGCTAAGTGCTTCCTTGATCACATAGAGGCGTGGTCGGTCAATGAGTGTACGATTAACTGGAACGCACCTCTTGCCTTCACAGTTGGATTTGTCACTGCATTTGACAAGGAGGGCATAACTATCGGAAGTACTTATGAGGCACCTGTGCAGACTAAGACGAATGACAGTGCCAAGGTCGATGAAGTGGATAAGCCAGCTTATAATTCCGAGAAAAAATCGGATGAGAAGGTTGATGTACAAGATACGAAGAATGGATCAGATTCAAAAAAAGATAGTAAGGATAATACAAAACTGTATATAATCATCGCGATTCTTGTGACGATCATAGTTATAGTTATATCTTTGGAGATATTCTTCTACAAGATGTATTCAAAGATGCATCCTACTTCTAAACAGGAGTGATTGATATGTATTACAATCAAAAGAAAGATTCTTGGATTAAGCATCTGGATTTTATCGTACTTGATGCCATATGCGTGGAGATATCTTATCTCTTTGCTTATATGCAGAGGCGCGATACTATCCATGCCAATGCATCCTTAGCGGATGTGTATCAGGAAGCGGCACTTTTCCTGCTTCTTGTTGTTCTTATAGAGGCTACCTGTACCAATGCGTATAAGGGCATACTGAAGAGAAGTGATATGATCGAGGCTTTGTGTACACTTAAGCACACAGCAATCCTCATGGTCATGTTGATACTCTACCTCTTCCTTAATAAGCACAGCACTGAATACTCTAGATATGTGTATTCTATGACATTTATCATCAATTATGTGCTTACATTCTCTGTGCGAGGTCTATGGAAGCGGGTATTCAAAAAGCTCTTTGCTAAGGCTAGTATAGGCAAGGATTCGATGATCCTTGTGACTGTTAAGTCTGAAGCGAAGGTTATGATAGAGCACTTTAGGAATGACTTTGAGACTATGTACAAGCTCCGTGGCGTAATTCTTATGGATGGCGGTAGAGTCGGAGATATGGTAGACGGCGTAAATATTGTGGCTACTTACGACGATGTTTACGAATATCTCTCAAGAGAATGGGTGGATGAAGTATTCTTATATGTTCCTTCGGAATATAAGAACAAAACCTCTGAATTCATATATAACTGTATGCTTATGGGGCTGACTGTTCATGAGAATATCTCAAGCAGCTATGAGGGCGTAGGTTATGTGAGAACTATAGGACGTCTTGGCGGATATACTGTTATATCAAGCAGTGTAAATCGTATAACTATGGGTCAGGCTATCGTTAAGAGAGCATTTGATATAGTTGGTGGTCTTGTTGGACTCTTCCTTACTGCGATACTCTTTGTGTTCATCGCGCCTATGATATATATCAAGTCACCTGGACCGATATTCTTCAAACAGCGCCGTATAGGTCGTAATGGAAAACAGTTCTATATATACAAGTTCAGAAGTATGTATCTCGATGCCGAAGAGCGTAAAGCTGCTCTTATGAAGGAGAATAACATCAAGGACGGTATGATGTTCAAGATGAAGAATGATCCTCGTATAATCGGTGGTGAGAATGGCAAGGGTATAGGAAACTTTATCCGTAATACTTCTATCGATGAATTCCCTCAATTCCTGAATGTGTTGAAGGGAGATATGAGCCTTGTGGGAACAAGACCGCCTACGCTTGATGAGTGGAACAAGTACAAGCTTCATCATAGAAAGCGTATGGCTATTAAACCGGGTCTTACCGGTATGTGGCAGGTAAGTGGCAGAAGCAACATAACTGATTTTGAAGAGGTTGTTAAGCTCGATACCCAGTATATAACCAATTGGAGCCTGACTTTGGACTTCCTCATACTTCTTAGAACTGTGAAGGTAGTTTTGCTTGGAGAAGGCTCTTGTTAAGGATTAAGTATGAAGAAGATTACATTGGGAATACTCGCTCATGTAGATGCGGGTAAAACAACGTTGTCTGAGAATATTCTATATCGCTGCCGGGTGATCAATTCGCCCGGCAGAGTTGATAATAGGGATACTTTTTTAGACACAGACCCTGTAGAGAGAACAAGGGGTATAACTGTATATTCAAAAGAGGCAAGATTCACATATGAAGGAGTTTCCTATACTCTCATAGATACGCCGGGACATTCGGATTTTTATAAGGATCTTGAGAGGAGTCTCTATGCTCTGGATGCTGCTATACTTGTTATAAGCGCAAGTGAGGGTGTTCAGGCACATACGAGGCTTTTGTACAGTGCCTGCAAGAAACTATCAATCCCTGTGTATATATACATCAACAAGATGGATATGCCAGGCGTTGAGAAATCGCGGATCATGACTGATATAAGACAGAGCCTTATGATAGATAATCCTGTAGATATGTCGCTTGACTATATGGAGGAATTCTCTGTTGTGTCAGAAGAGTATATCGAGAAGTATCTCGATGGAAGATTTTCAGAGGATGACGTGGCAGATATAATCGAGGATGGCTTAGCAGTTCCTGTGTATGAAGGAAGCGCTCTTAAGGGGCTTGGCGTCGAAGAACTGCTTCACGGTCTGTCTTTGTACTCAAGGCCTCATGATATAACTGGTGCGGATTCCATAGTTATCAGGATCAAGCGTTCAAGTACTATGGAACGCATGACTTATGTGAAGGTGTTGAAGGGGTCTGTAGAAGTCAGAGGTGAGTACTTCGGGGAGAAGATATCTCAGATAAGGCAGTATAATGGCGAGCGCTATGAGTGCGTCGATCGCCTTGAGGCAGGTGATACAGGCTATCTTCTGGGACCTGAAAAACCACTTGCAGGTATGTGCATAAGAGATGGCATCGAGGATATGTATGGTATATCTATGGCAACACCTGTTATAAGTGTTGCTGTGACTTCTAAGGATACAGATGATATCCTTCTTATGAGATATCTGAAGGAATACGAGGTTGAAGAGCCTTCCCTAAATGTATCTAAGGGAAGCAACAATAAAGACATAATCATAGATGTTATGGGCAAGATGTACTTAGATGTTCTTAAGGGGAAGTTTAAAGAGCGTTTTCACATCGAGCTTGAGTACTCTAAAATAAGAGTGTTGTATAAGGAGACTATAAGGGGAAGTGCCATGGGTCTTGGGCACTTTGAACCTCTTCGCCACTATGCACACGTAGAACTAGAAGTCATAGAAGGAGCTTATGGAAGCGGAATAGAAGTAGTATCCGAGGTGTCTGAAGATATCATAGATAAGAATTATCAGGCCAATATCCTTAATTCTCTTATGAGATATAGACATAAGGGAATTCTTACAGGCTCGCAGTTGACAGATGTTAAGATAGTGCTTCGCTACGCAAGGGCGCATAAGAAGCACACATCAGGGGCGGATTTTTACGAGGCATCAAAAAGAGCTGTAAGATGTGCTCTTAACTTTGCTGATAATGTCCTTCTTGAACCTTATTATGACTTCGAGATAGAGCTTCCTTTTGAGGCGCTTAACAGATTGACCTTTGACCTTAACAATATGGGAGCAGAGACTAATATCGGGGTAGAAGGTGATATTGCCATAGTTACAGGAAG
>JAEEGL013210240.1_pt1 | contig 28020 bp, 20 predicted proteins | sample 9134231 | NCBI WGS metagenome assembly JAEEGL01 (sample SAMN16246548, study PRJNA631951) | gut metagenome | biome: gut microbiome; feature: rumen; material: fiber-attached | host: Bos | place: Iran: Karaj | collected 2018-10
ATACAGCCACAATTAACGAACTTATAAAACTCGGATTCACCGAAAAACAAGCCAACAATCTCAACAATTACCGCAACAACGGCGGCAAATTTCGCGTGCCTGACGACTTGCGCAAACTCTACGGAATGAGGACAATGCAATTCAAAATTCTGAAACCATACATCGTAATTGCCGGAGCACAAACCACCGCCGAAAACAAAAATCAGCACCAAAAATTAGACGATAAAAATGCTGAAAATTACACTGAAACAACCACAGAAAAACCGTCAGAAACTCCCCAAAAAGAATACTTCAATTTTGACCCGAACACAATTACCGCCGAAGAAATTCAGCGGCTTGGTTTTAGCGAAAAACAGGCTGAATCGTTCATAAAATGGCGCGACAAAGGCAAGAAATTCTATGTTGCAAAAGACTTTGCGTCAACATTTTTCGTGGATGCAAAACGCTATCAAGAACTCGAACCGTACATAAAAATCGATCTTGAAAATCTTTTCAACGGCAAAAAACTTTTGGACATCAACACCGCCACAGACGCCGACCTCCGCGCCCTTGGTCTCTCCGCTGACGAAGCCACTCGCGTGATAGATTTCCGCGAAAAAGTCGGATATTATTTTGCAAATTGGCAGATAGAAGACGCGCTTACAAACAAGAAACGCGCCAACGAATTAAAGTCGAATTTCTACGTCTGCGCAAGCGTCGAAATCCGCAAAATCAACATCAACACCGTCAGCCTCGACAACCTCGAAAAACACCCATATTTTTCGGCACAGCAAGCCGCCGCAACAATTAAACTCCGCGAAACACAAAAAATAAATTCCATCGAGGATTTAAAGAAGACTAATCTGTTTACAGACAAGGAATTAAAAAGGATTAGCAATTACATTTTATATTAATTATTCCATCGAATAATTAATATAATCCAAAATCAGATTGTTGTCCTCCGTCAAATCCTTGCCTTCGTCGTCTTTGTAATCGGCGGCGATGGCTTCGGCGAGGTCTTGCATTTTGTAATCCTTGCAACCTATGGCATTTTTGTAATGCTCCACGGCATCCTTTAAGTTGCCGAGTTTGCGGCAGTTATGACCCGACAAAACATGAATTTCGGGACTTGCATCCACCGCCAAAAGTTTCGCGCAATACTTCAAAGATTGCTCGTATTTGCCCGTGGAATAGTTGCACCACGCAATCGGCGCGAGAACCTTGGTGTTTTTGGTGTCGAGATACTCCACCTTATAATAATATTTGAGCGCGTCGGCATAATTTTCCAATTCGAGGTGGCAACGACCAATCGCAGTAGCCACACTGAGGTCGTTAATATCTTGAGCCTCTGCGAGTTTGTAATATTCGAGAGCCTTGGCGGGTTCGCCGAGTTTGCGGTAACACCATCCAACCTTTTTGAGATTCCAAAGTTGCTTGTCTTCAAAGAGTTGCGCCTTCAAATAATTGTCCAAAGCAAGACGAATATCGCCGTTTTTCTGCGCGGCGTAACCCATCTTTTGGTAAATCTCAAAATTGGGCGCGACAAGGCTCAGTTGCTCAAAAATGTCGTAGGCAGAACCATAATATTCGTTGGCAAAGAAAAACTCGCCCACATTGCGTTTCTTGTTGCCGTCAGCAAAAGCCATGTCAAAAAGCATCGTACCCGACGGCGAAAAACCCTTGCTGAAAACGTCGATGAAATCCTTGCCTAACGTATTGAGTTTGAAGAACCTATAAATATCCTGAATGTACTGAATCAGAGTTTTGTAACTGTATTCCTCGCGATGCAGAAGTTGTTCCTCCTTGGAAATTTCGTTCATCTCGTTAAACTCCATGCCGACATATTTGCCGAGAGTTTTGCGTTGGTCAGGCGGCATCAGCCCCACGCTCAGACAAAACGAATATTTGTCAGAATTGCAAATATAAGGTGTCTTGGCGATGTTGCGGGCAAATTTCATGAGGTCAAACTCCTTGCCCGACGCGCTCTCCGCCATCTCCCTGACCACAGGATTGCTGGCACTGAACGGCAAAAACCAATTTTCGATGCTGTTGAAAAAGGCGTAATGCTTCAACTGCGCAAAAGAATTGATGAAAACGTCGCTACCTTCGAGTTGCAGTTTTGTCATCTCTGTCATTTTGTCAACAAGATCCTTGTTTTCGAGGATGTAATCTTTCCACGCTGGATTTTTGTCGTCGAGGATTTCGCTAACAGTGGCGTCCGCCTTCATTCTGTCCTTGATTCCGGGGGCTATTTTCGTAACCTGCGGTATGATTTCCTCGTTGATTTTCTTGGTGATTTTGTCTGTTCCAATTGCCCTAATCATCTGAATAACAGTGGCTTCGTAACGCGCCTGAAACTTGTCGGAACCAGTTAACATCGCAATAATTTTTTTCGCCTCTGGAAACAGACGGATGCGCTTATTAAAATAATACGACAAAATGGCAATGCCCACCAACGCCCGCTGCCAAATCTGTTCGCGGTTTTGGAGGTAGATGTTAACGAGAAGCCTGTACTTGGCCATGTCGAAAAATATCAAGCAACTGAGAGTCAGCGCACTAACTATGAGCGACTGGTCGGAGTAGTTGCCCTCGTTGTCGCCGCAAAAACTTACAAGCGTGTCAGACGTGTCCCGCGCCACATTCTCGCTGCGGAGGATGTAGTCGAACCACTTGCCGATATTGTCGTGGCAGGGACTTTTGGTGGGCATCACGAGCGGCGCAAGACTAAAAATCTGCGACGGCAAGTGCTTCTTCATCAGCGCATTACGCACCGAATCGGCTATCAACAACAACGACACCTGCATCTGCCTGAAAATGGCTGCACGGTTGGGGTCGTTCATGCCCTCCACGGTGTATCGGAGCATCATTTTGTAAGTTTGCTCCACGATGGCGAGCGGCGACGAATCGTCGTTGACGTTCACAACGCCCTGCGCCTTGATTAACGACATCGCATCATAGAGCCTGCCCTGATATGTATATTTAAGTATCTGCCTGTGTATCTGTTTAATCTGATCCTTGTTCATTTTTAGCGAAGTAAGGTTTTTGGATAGTTGCAACAATTTGCAGACCGAACACGCCGAAACTGACAAATTGTCATAAAAAAAGTATTATCAAAAAAATACAAAAAAAATTTACATTTTACGATTAATATTATTAATTTTGTCGCATACAAAAACTTATCATTAAAAAGCAAAAAAACATGTCAGAAACAGTAACAGTAAAACAGAAGAAATCAGGAAGTTCGTTTTGGATTTGGCTTCTTGCAGCCGCCCTCTTAGTGGCTTCGGGCTTGTTTATTTGGGACAAAATCAAATCCAAGAACCGGATAGAAGACCTCGAGGCGGAAAAGACGCAGATCGCCGCCGACTTCCTCAAATACCAAAGCGAAAACGAGAGCATGGCGGACAACTACGCCGATCTCCAACGTCGCTACGACGCTCTTAATGAGCAACTTGGCGGCAACGCAACGCAAATCAAGGAGTACCAAAAGCAACTCGCCTCCAAGGATTCGGTGCTCAACGCCCTCAAAAACTCGCTCAAAACCGCCCTCGTGGATTTCAAGAGCGACGAAATCAAGGTGGAGAACCGCGACGGCAAACTCTACGTAATCATGCTCGACAAACTCCTCTTCAAGTCGGGCAACGCCGAGGTGGAGTTTAAGGGTCAGAAGGCTCTCAAAACGCTCGCCAAGGAACTCTCCAACAATCCCAACGTCGGCATCATGGTGGAGGGCCACACCGACAACGTACCGATGAGCGGCAAGTCGTACAAGGACAACTGGGAACTCAGTAGCGCACGCGCCTTGTCGGTAGTTCGCTGTCTCTCCGACGGCGGCCTTCCGCAAAAGAGGCTCGCAGCAGTTGGTCGCGGCGAATTTTATCCCGTTGCCTCCAACGCCACCGAAGCCGGCCGCGCTCAAAACCGCCGCACAGAAATCATCCTCACGCCTTTCTCCGTGGACAAGGCTGTGGCTAAGTAAAAAATTTGTTTTTTTGATTTATTTTTGATTTAAGACTACTCACCACGTAATTGTTTTTATGTGGTGAGTTTTTTTATAATCGCGGAAATAGACTATCCCCCTATTCCACCACCTCAAACCACCTACTCACCCGATTGCCCTCTTGGTCGGTAATCGTAACCAAATGGCGACCGGCAGACAAATCGGCGGAAATGCGGTGAATGTCTTGGGTTACAGCAACATAATCGTTGTCTATGTGCCAAAAAAGACGGTTGCCAGCGATGCGGCTCGTTGCCTCAAAAACCATGCGCTGACGCTCGCCATCAAAACCTTTTGGAAGGAAAATTTTGGCGTTGCTTTCGGGATAAATAATCTGGATTGGAAGGTCACCGTCCGAATGATTCATGCAGTCGCGACGCATGGGCGGCAGGATGCGGTAGTCGCTGTTGTGTTGCTTGTAATAATATTCCATCGCGGGCGGAAGTACAAACCATTTTTTGTGAACAATGTTGTCGGGCGATTCGCAGTCGGCGGTAACACGGTATTTCTCGGACGCATCGAGATGTATGGTGCGGCAATAGGGGCAAACAGTGGTGTTGATGCCAGCGGTGGGAATCTGCACGGTGTCGATGGCAACACAGTTTTCGCTCGCGAGGTGTCCGCTCTTGTGGCAAATCGCCGCCGTGATGAGGTCGTCGTGCGGAGTTGGAATCGAGGGATTATGACTGCGCGGAAGCAATTTAATCACATCAAACAGAATAGGTGCCGACGCCTTGATACCCACGATGTTAGGGCGACCCTCACCGTCGGCGTTGCCCGTCCAGACACCTACCACATAATCGCCCGTAACGCCTATCGCCCAAGCGTCGCGGAAGCCAAAACTCGTTCCCGTCTTCCACGAAACCACACGGTCGGACGCAAACATATCGTGCGACTGTTCGTCTTCTGGTCTTTCTACCATAGTTAACGCTTTGAGCGTGTGATAGATAGCACCTGCCGTAAAGAAACTGTGGTTGGTGCGCTCCGAGTGTTTTTCCACACTATAATTATATATGTAATTGGGCTCGTGGTAGTCGTCGGGGTTGTAAAAATTTTCGTTTGCCACATAATTGCGCAGACTCCGCGTCATGGATGCGTATGCGCCGCAAAGTTGCCACAGAGAACATTCGCAGCCGCCAAGAATCAGCGAAAGTCCGTAATAATCAGCGGATTTGGTAACGGTGGTGATGCGCAGTTTTTTGAGAATATTAATCAGTTTTTCGCCGGAATATTGTTGGAGCATTTTAACGGCGGGAATATTCAACGACCGCGCCAACGCCTTGCTCGCCGGTACTGCGCCATCGTATGTAAGTCGGTAATTTTTAGGCATATAGCCAGATATTTGCATCGGAATATCGGCGACCAAAGTGTTTGGCAGCAATTCGCCCTCGCTCAGCATCGCGCAATACAAAAAAGGCTTCAAAATGCTGCCCGTGCTGCGTACAGATTGGATGATGTCAACGTCGTTGCCGTCGTCGCGCCCCTCCACGGCATCGGTGTTGCCCACGTAAGCGAGGACGTTGCCGGTGCTGACTTCCATTACCAATACCGCGCCGTTGTAAACGCCGTCGATGCGGAGTTGGCGGGCATGGCGGGCAAGAATTTCGCGATAGCGGTTTTGAAGGCGGGCGTCAATGGTGGTGCGCACAGGCTTGCCGTAATTGGATTTGTTGGCGGCAATACGCTCCACGAGATGCGGCGCAACCTGCGGATAAGGTCTTGGGGACGTTGGCAGTGGCTCTTGCTTGGCAAGGTCGCAGGTTTCGTCGTCTATAATGCCTTGTTCCAACAACTTGTCTAATAATGCGTTACGTTTCTTAAACAATGCGTCCCTGTTGCGACTGAGGTGAATCAACGAAGGGTTGTTTGGCAGGACGGCGAGCATGGCGGATTCTGCCCACGAAAGGGTGCTGGCGGGTCGTCCAAAATAACGGTGCGACGCGGTTTCGAGACCCACGGTGTTGCCGCCAAAAGGCGCGTGGGAGGCGTACATCCGCATTATTTCGTCCTTGGAATAACGGATTTCGAGCCTGAACGCTTGGATCGCCTCGATGAATTTTTCGAGGAAAGTCCTGTTTTCGCGGCGGCTCAGGCGGATGGTCTGCATGGTTATCGTGCTGCCGCCGCTGATGATTTTGCGGTTTTTGACATCGAGCCACGCCGCCCTAAAAACCGCCAAAAAATCCACGCCGTGATGGCTCAAAAAACGTTTGTCCTCATAGCAGATGATGCACTGCCTGAACTTGCAAGGCACACTGTCGCCCTGCGGAAAACGCCACTGTCCGTCCGCAGCAATCCTTGCGCCGAGGAGGTTGCCGCTACTGTCTGTTACCACCAACGAATACGGCGCGTCAAACGGATATTGCGGCAGCGAAAACCACACCGCAAACGCCAATACAAGAACCACAACAATGCAATTGACAATTGACAATTTAGCATTGACAATTTTTTGCCGCAATCTGTCAATCATATTTTTAGAGTCATTTCCCATTATCAATTGTCAATTGTACATTGTCAATTAATTGAAGATAATCGTCTTGTTTTTGAAAGCGAGAATCTTGTGTTCAATCTGTTTTTGGACGGCGTGGGACAGCACGATTTTTTCCAAGTCCTTGCCCTTGGTAACGAGGTCTTCCACGGTGTCCTTGTGCGTGATGCGCGTTACGTCCTGTTCGATGATGGGGCCCGCGTCGAGGTCGGCGGTTACATAATGCGAGGTCGCGCCGATGAGTTTAACGCCACGGGCATACGCAGCATGATATGGTTTTGCGCCCACAAAGGCGGGCAGGAACGAGTGGTGGATGTTGATGATTTTGTTTGGGTACGCCTTAATCATGTCCTCCGAAATTATCTGCATATAACGGGCAAGGACAATGAAATCTATGTTGTTGTCTTTCAATAGTTTCAACTCCTGCGGCTCCAATTCTGCCTTGTTTTCCTTGTTGATGGGGAACACGTGGTACGGGATGCCAAACCTCTCGGCGGCGGGGCGTAAATCCTCGTGGTTGCTCACGATGAGCGGAATGTCAACAGCCCACTCGCCCGACGTGTAGCGCGCAAGCATGTCGTAAAGGCAGTGCGACATTTTTGACACGAAAATAGCCATCCTCGGCTTCCTGTCGGTAAAATATATCTTAAACTGCATCTGATGCTTCTGCGCATAAAGCGTCTCAAAATACTCCTCAATCTTCTCAGGGGCAATGAGAAACTTGTCGAGGCTCCACTCCATCCTCATGAAGAAGACCTCCTCTGTGTGATCGACGTATTGGTCGAGATATACGATGTTGCCGTTGTTGTACGTGATGAAGTTGGTCAACTCGGCAATAAGCCCCGGCTTGTCGGGACACGAAAGCAAAATAATCGCTGTGTTCATTATATTGTCTGTTTTCTATAAAATAACGGCGCAAAGTTATATAAAAAAACTGATAACTGCAACATTAGAACAGGACGTTCTTAATGTTGCAGTTTTAGTTGCAAAATAATTAAAAAAACAAATTAACCGAAAAATTCTTAATGTCTCGTGATGTCGCTTGCGCCCGAACTGCTGATGTCCACAGCACTGGGATGTCCGTAGTAGTCGATGTCGGATGCGCCGTTGCAATTTGCGTGGATTTCCTGAAAGGCTGTTACCTCGATGTCTGACGCACCCGATGCATGGACGTCGGCGATGTTGGCGTTGATGTTCTTTGCGGAAACGTCTGACGCTCCTGCGGCACGGATGGTGATTTTGTCGGCGATGCCGTCTGCCCTGACTTTGGACGCGCCCGAAACGTCCATCTTGATTTCGCCCTTTGCGATGATGCCGTAGAGGTCGATGTCTGATGCTCCTGAAGCCTTTATGTAAAAATCTTCGGCGGCAAATCCGGTAACATCCACATCACAGGCTCCGCTTGCATCAACAGAATAGAGCGTCGGCACGTTGATGTTGACCTCGATCTTGCGTTTTTTACCCCAAAAAGTGTGCCTGCCGTCGAGATAGATACTGAGTTCGCCGTTTACCACTTCGGTCTTGATGTCGTCAATAAGCGACTCGTCGGCCTTGATTTCCAACGTCTGGACGTCGGCACAGACGATGTTGACCGTCATCGCATTTGACAATTTCACACGGTCGAATGAGTTGACGACGCGGGTTTCGATTACAATGTCGGACTGATTGCACTCGATTGGGTCTGCCATGTAGTTGCTGGCCATTACTGTTGCCGTACCCATAATGATGGAGATTGCGGCTGCAAAAAAAATTGATGTCTTCATGTTTTTGTATCTTTATTGTTTTATTTCCTTATTGTTTTATAGGTAAGACGGACGTATGGCGGATAAGTTACAGACCGAAGAAAAAAAAATTGAAAAAAATTTTTTAAATAAGAGAAAAACACTAATTTTGGCGTTGTTAAACATTAACACAGTCATCAAATAATGAAACAGAAAAGATTCATGCTCCCTGAGAGCGAGATACCTACACATTGGTACAACATTTTGGCAGACATGCCCAACAAGCCCATGCCGCCGCTCAATCCTAAGACACGCCAACCCATGAAGGCGGAAGACCTCTTCCCGATTTTCTGCGAGGAGTGCGCACGTCAGGAGTTCAACGACAAGGACGCCTGGATAGAAATTCCCGCCGAAGTCCGCGAAAAATACGCCTATTACCGCAGCACACCGCTCGTAAGGGCTTACGGACTCGAAGAGGCTCTTGGCACCAAATGCCACATCTATTTCAAGAATGAGAGCGTATCGCCCGTCGGCAGCCACAAACTCAATTCTGCCCTTGCCCAGGCTTATTACTGCAAGCAGCAGGGCATCACCAACATCACCACGGAGACCGGCGCAGGTCAGTGGGGTGCGGCATTGAGTTATGCAGCAAGCGTATTCGGCATCGAAGCCGCTGTTTATCAGGTGAAAATCAGTTACGAACAGAAACCTTATCGCCGCTCCATCATGCAGGTATTTGGCGCACAGGTAACGCCGAGTCCCTCGATGTCAACTCGTGCTGGCAAGGACATCATCACACGCGACCCCAACCACACCGGCTCGCTCGGCACGGCGATTTCGGAGGCTGTGGAACTTGCTACAATGACTCCCAACTGCAAATACACGCTCGGTTCGGTGTTGAACCATGTTGCACTGCATCAGTCTGTTATCGGTCTCGAAGCCGAAAAACAGATGGCTCTCGCTGGCGAATATCCCGACGTGGTAATCGCTTGTTTTGGCGGCGGTAGCAACTTTGGCGGCGTGGCGTTCCCCTTCATGCGCCACAACATCCTTGACGGCAAAAAGACCCGTTTTGTGGCAGCAGAGCCGTCGAGTTGCCCCAAACTGACCAAAGGTGTCTTCAAGTACGACTTCGCTGACGAATCGGGTTATACGCCGCTGTTGCCGATGTTTACCCTCGGTCACAGGTTCAAACCTGCCAACATCCACGCGGGCGGTCTCCGTTTCCACGGTGCGGGCATGATTGTTTCGCAGTTGATAAAGGACGGCATGATGGAAGCCGTTGACGTGGACCAAAACGAGACCTTCAAGGCGGGTGTCCTCTTTGCAAAGAGCGAGGGCATCATCCCCGCGCCCGAATCTTGCCACGCAATCGCCGCCGCCATCAACGAGGCAATGGCGCACAAGGACGAGGAGAAGGTAATCCTCTTCAACCTTTCGGGACACGGTCTTATCGACATGACCGCCTACGACCGCTACCTCGCTGGCGATTTGCAGGACTACGCTGTAAGTCAGGAGGAGGTCAATAAGAACATCGAGGCAGACAAGATTGATTAATCATTGCTGATTGTTTTTACATAATTAATACACGGGTGAAATGGAAGTGTCTGTTTTTTCCGTGTATTTTTTAAATAAGAAAAAACGCCCCAATTAGTTACTAAGAGGGACGTTGTAATGTGTATCTTATGCTTTTACAAGTGCGGTGTTTAGCACTTTGCCTTCTTTGTCGCGGAAACCGAAAAGAAGAACTTCGGTGATGGGGCTGCCACTTTCTTGGTTGTAGCCTTTGGCGGTGTGTTCGTCTGAATTTAACGGGTCGCCGATTTGTGGCTCGATGAGTGTTATTTGCTGCGCTTGGGTGTAAAATTCAAACACCATTCGCAGCATCGCCATTAATTCTGGTGCAATGTTTGTGCCGCCGCTTTTGTTGACGTTTGAACGAATGTATTTGTAGAAGTTCATAACATTCTTTTCCTGTAATGCGGTGTAAATCAAGGCATTGTTGTTGGCGCATGGGAAATAATAACTTACTTCCGATTTGGTGTCGTCATCCAGTTGATTGTAGAGGGTCAGAAAATCGTAATTGCGAAGTTGATTTTGCAATTCGGCTTTTTCCGCTTCCAATTTTGTTTGCGTTGACTCCAATTGCTTTGTTTGGGATTCCAATTTTGCCTTTTGCGATTCCAATTGCGTGGCCTTGGATTCCAATTGCGTCTTTTGGGATTCCAAATTCGCTGCGTCGGATTTCAATTGGCTGTTTTCGCGAGTCAAATCATCCACCTGTTTTTGCAGGTTTTTGATTTTACTTTTGAGCGCATCAATATCCACGACAGGTTGGGCTGGTGGATTGCCAACCTGTCGCTTCAACCTCTCAACATCCTGTTTGAGCGTCTCAATGCCAAGCATTTGAGAGAGACGATCTATGTTGATAATTTCGTTCATTACTATTTCATTTTTAGGGTTACTTTTTTGATGAGTTTAGCGATTTTCTTGTCGCTGTCATCAGGTTCGTTGTCGGCAACAACGTATTCGATGGTGTCTGACGAGATGGCTCGTATAAATACGGTGCTTTCTGCGTCAACATCTTCGATTTCGCAGGTTACGCACATTGCCGAGGTGTCTGGCAGTGTGTCGCTGAGACATTCGGGGCGGTCGGTGTAGTACAATTTGAACATGGTTTCGCCCTCCTCCACGTTGCGAAAGTTGTACCATTGGTTGAGGTTAGGCTTGCCCTCTACGGTCATTTCTGTTCCGTTGCCGTCAAAATGCACAAACTTGTGCTTCTTCATTTTGCCGATGTAGAATACGAAGGTGTCTGCCTGTTGTTTGCGGCAAATCTTGATATGTCCGCCTTGTTGGGTTTCTATCAATCCGAAGGCTACGCCCGTTTTGCCCGTGGGACGTATTTCGTCTGCCTGAAACTTGATATTTTTTTCTTTGAGAATATTGTTGGCATCCTCTGTACCGAGCGGTGGGAAAATATCGAAATGGCGTGGATTGTCTTCCATGTTCATGATTTCCTCGTCGAAAATCTCACGCACGTATGGCGATTTGCACGAATTGCCAGCAAGGAAGATGTTGATGTCGTTGCTTCGGTAGTCCACTATCCTGTTAAGTGCCGAGAAGAAGTTGCGTACTGCCTCGCGAATCTTGTTTTTGAAGAAATCTCTTACAAACTCTTTGGTCGCAGTAATGGCAAAACCCTGCATAGGTGTGCCGTCGATGCAATAGAATTGTGTGTCCTTGAATTCTATGGGATTGTTGTCGCCATCTTTGTCAAGTTTTTCGGCAGAATTTTCCCAATATTCGCGGAGAGCCTCCATCATAATGTGCATGTTTTTGCCGGCTTCTACAGATTCGGAGATATAGCGGTCGGCTTCTGCAAATATTTTGGAGTTGGGGCTGTAACAGAACTGGATGTTCTTGCCGTTCTTGTCTTTCTGAGAAAGGTTGGCAATGTTGTTTTTGAAGATCTCAAATGCCAAATCTTCCAATAGGTTTTCGCCGCCCATAGTGGGAAGTCCGTTGCTGCCAAACGTCTCTATTTCGTAGTCGTAGTTGTCGCTGTCTGATTCTTTCCAAATGCCGAAATTGTAGTCGGTGGTGCCGCCGCCAAAATCGAAAATGGCGTAGTTGACATCGCTTTGATTGTCGTCATCGAATGTAAAACCGTACTCCTGCAATGCACATGCCGCGTATGCAAGCGGTTCGGAGCAATCGCCGTTGACGTAGAATCCTTTCATGATTTTTTCGTCTTCGAGGATTTGCGACGGCAGCGATTTGCGGATGCCCCTCTCGAAACTCTGCCTGATTTTTTCTTTGGTGGCGTTTTCCACAGTGGCAGGGAACGAGAGGTAATAGTGCAGATGGACGCCTTTTATCATGTCGTTGATGTACGAACCGATAAAATACGCATAGTATTCCACGGGATTAATATCGTCGTCGGAAATGTTGAGGAGCGATTTGAGTTCGTAGATGTTGTCCTCTTGTGTGGGCTTGATTTTGATTTTTTGGTTGCGACCAAGTGCCCACTGCTTGATGTTGTCCAAGTAGGCGTTGAAGTCTTTGCCTTCCGCATCCTTGAAGTTCTTTTTGGCGCAGTGCGACACGTTGAGGTCGTTCCACGAGGTCTGCGGACGACCATATTTCTCGTTAGTGGCCTCGTATGCTTTGCAAAACTTATCCAACGACGCGAAACACATTATTGTGGGATTCTCGTAGCGATCCTTGCTGAGGTCGGCACTGCCGTTGTCGCCGATGGGCATGGGGATGCGGACGCTGTTTTCGTCTTGATAGCATACTACGGTGCTGCGCGTTCCAAAGTCGATGCCTACTACGCCATCCCTGATGTCCTCTTTCGGGTCGCGGGGATAGAATGTTTCTCCGTCTATCTTCTTTGGCTCTTTAATGTCCCAATGTCCCTGCTTGGGATTGTTGAACATGTTTTTGTTGTACGGAGCAACGTCAATTCGCTTCTTGTCACATTCGAGTAGTGCTTGGAGTTCAGGATTCATTTTTTTCTCAGTTTGCGGTTTGGGTTCGTTTTTTTCTTGGGACGGAGAAACCGTCTCGTTTTGTGGCATGTCGTATTTTGCAAGCACTTGGTTGATTAGCGTCCATTGGCATTGCTTTGTGAACGCCATAACCGTTTGGTCTTCAATAATGTAGAAGGTAATCTGTCCCTTTTGATACAATTCATGAATCAAATCGAACCCTCTGTCGATTTTGTTATTGATTTTTGGTTGCACTCCGTTTAAAATAAGGAAACGGAATACTTCACCAAGAGAATCGCCAATATACCAACTATTTGTGATTCTGTTTGATGCGTATCCTCCGGAGAACGTTGGCGAATACATACGTCCGTGTTCAAGGTAGTAGTCAATACTATTGCCGTTGTTATGTATTTTATGAAATTTGTAGTTTGCATTTGGAGAATAAAAAACGATTATATAATCGGATGTAGTCGCCAAATACTGTTGGATTGTGCTGCGAACTCGGTTGAGATGTCCCAATATTTCTGCTTGTGTCGTCATCGTTTTGTATTTAATGATGATGTCCAAAATTTTGAATTGAAAATTTTGGACACCATCGGGGTTACTGATTATGCGTTGATTGTTTCATTGCCCTTTTCCATTTCGGCGAGCAAATTGTTGATGTCGCCGAGGATGCTCTGGCGAGTCAAAATCTGTTGCTGTTCGGCTTCAAGACTTGCATATTCGCTTGCGCGGATTAGGGCGGCGTTGTTCTTGATAAAATCCCTGAAAGCGTCGCCGTTGATTGCAGCGATGATGTTGGCGATGTTGCCAAATTCGAGGGCTAGGAACGCTTTTTCGATGCTGATGGCGTTGAGCACCACGTCGTGAAGTACGTCGTGAAGAATGGCGACATCTTGGTTGATTTCTGATATTATCGCGTCTTTGTTCTTGTCGCGCTTGCCAAGGAAATAGCGTTCATACGCCTTTTTGTTGAGGCTCAAATCTTCTTTGATTTGCTTGGTCATGGCTTCAAGACGGTTTGTGATGGATTTTTCGTCCATGTTGCGCAAATTGTTGTTTACAAACTTCTTGACGTTTTCGGTCGTATTGGGATCGAGGAACGCCTTGGCAATGAGTTTGGGGATGGGACCTGTGGGCAGGTACTGCACTACATTGCCAATTTTTGCAAGAATGTCTTTGTAATCTTGGCTTGTTTCATACGTGCCACCAACTTGATCGGTCTGGAACAGCAACTTGGAGTACAGTGGCTGGTTCTCAAAGTCGGCATCTTTTTTCTTGTTGATGTCAAACATCGCCAACGCCTGAAAATTGGCAGCGTCATTTTCAAATTTGTTCCACCTGTCCTGACTGCCCAATGGATTAATTATCAGGATTTCAAACATATCACGTGAGAACCTTTCGATAAGGCTGCGGTAATATCCGCGACCGTCGTAGGCATCTTTGTGCGCGTTGATGAAATCGTAGATGTTCTTCTTGATTTGTTCGCTGTTGGCGTTATTGGGCGCAACATCAAGACCGTTGAGGATTATTTCAACAATCTTGTCATCACATTCCTTATGTTTTTGGTCGGCAACAGACACAGTACCGTCGGTGAATGTTTTGTATATTGTTTGTTCCTTGGCATCACGGAGGTAGTTGTCAACTTTTTCGGGACTTTCGTTGGTTCCAATCATACCTACGCGGTTTTTTGCGTCGGTGTATTCTTCGTCTGTAACTCCGAACTTATCGATTGTGATTTGAGAAACCACCTTTTCTATCACTGCGTCGGAAATAGGTCTGTTGGGAAGGTTGTTTTCAGTCTTGATTTCGGAGCGGTATTTTTCCAATGCCTTGACAATCGATTCTTTTTTCGCAACTATGTCGAGCATTATTTCGCCCGCTTTGTTAAGTGCGAAAGTTGTGGGCGTGTCTTGGTATTTGGATTGAAGTTCCTTGAAGATTTCTTGGATGTCGCTCTGAAGTTTGTCGATACGACGTTTGAGAATTTCAAAACGCTCGGTTTCGTTGTAGGCCGTTAGCATCTTGAAGATTCTGTCTATTCCATCGTCCAATCCCTTTTCCTTCAATGTTTTGTATGCAATATTAGTTGTTAGTTTGCCATCTTTTTCAAGTGATGCTTGTGCAGAACCTGGCACAACGCGTCCGAAGTTGCTTGCATCCATAATCCTGAAACGTTCAAGATCTTTTTTGATGATTTCGATGTTTTTTTCGAGTTCCTGCGCCATGTCGCATTTGTTGGCGAAAACAAACATCTTTGAGCCAAACTTGATGCCGTCGTAATCAGAATTCTTTTGGAATAGGTCAACGATTGGACCAACCAAATTTGGTTTGTGCGCCGAAGCAATGAGAATGATTACGTCTGCATTGCGCATTTGCTCCACGGTCTGTTCCTTATGTATGGCTGTGGGAGAATCGAATCCTGGCACGTCGTAGATTATGGCGTTTGGCATTTTTTCGAGTCGCGACGAGTATATCGAAATCGACTTCACTGCCAATGCATACCGAGGATTTTCGATGTATTTTTTCAGTTCGTTGGTGGCAAGTTCGTCGCCAGCAAAATTTTTATTGCCTGCTGTAATACATTGATTGATAGTATTTTTGTATTCGAGGCACATCGAAACGTCTTCATTGACGTTGCTCTGATATTTTTCGCGTGTCTCGTCGTCAAGTTTATCAAACATATTTTGGTACTGAGCGAGACTCACCGATTCGTAATTGTATGAATCGGCGTTGGGAATCTTCATTGTTTTGAGTTGGTCGCGGAACTTTTTGTTGAACTCGTCGGCAGTGAAGAATTGCACCTTTGCAGTATCGTCGCCGGAGCAAATTCTTGTGGAAGTGTAGGTGCAACGCGCTTCCTTGGACGGCAGAATGTCGTTGCCCATCAGTGCGTTGGCAAAGGTGCTTTTGCCGGCCTTTTCGAGACCCACGATAGCGATTTCAAACTCGTTTTTGTCGAGTTTGTTTTTCAGAAATTCGGCTTTTTTCCTGATTTTCTGAAGGTTTTCCTCAACCGTCATGTCAATAAGTCCACAACTTTCGATGTTGAGGATTTTGTTGATGGTTGAAATCTGCCTTTCCAACTTTGCGGAATAGACAGACTTTTCCTCGTCGTAATTTGACATAGTTTTCTGCGTTTTTGAGCCTTTGTTATCTGTTCAGTTTTTTGTGGGAGGTTCGCGTATGGGCATAAAAAAACGTGGTTCTGACATTATCCACGCTCCTTAGGCCCTGAGATTGCCCACAATAATCCAGATAAGTCAGCCCACGCAAAAGCGCAGACATTCGACCTATTCGTGGATTATTGTATCATCTAAAATTTCTCAGGTTTTAGGGGCGATACCGAATAAATAGCAAACGCTATGTTGTTAATTGTTTTTCAATTTTGTAAACCGCTGCCTTTCATAGATAATTTTTCCTATGGAAGACGTCGCAAATTTACTATTATTTTTTGAATGGTAAAATTTTTTTCGAGTTTTTTTTTGTGGCGATATTCTATTTAAAATTTTTAACGAACATAAAAATCGCAGAGTTGTATTCGTTAAATTCGTAAAATTAAAAAATAACTTGTTGATTTTTAATTTATTAGTTTAACAACCCGATGTGCGGGGTTAAATGAAAAAGCCGTTAATTGCCGTGATTTTTCCTGTTTTTTTTGCATGAATTAAAAAAATATAATTATCTTTGCTCCGATTTGGTGTATAACCAAATCCCGAAAATCCTTAACCAATAACCAAGAAATATTATGCTAAATATTTTTTTTAAAAAAAAGAAGGTCAAAAAGGATACGAGTTTCGATTACGATTTGACGACAGAAAAGGCATTTGTGCACAGAGAAGCCGCGTTTCAGCATCAACACGATGCTCTCAAATTCAGACGAGCGACAGAAGCCGATAGGATAACCCTTGGCGAAATACTTGTCAAATTGTTTGACACAGACAAGGAATCTGTCATCTCGATGGCTGTTATGTGCCGCAGCACAGAACCCGACGCGCAAAAAGAACAGAGCGTAATTAACAGTCCGGATTCCGTATGGAATTTCGATGTGTTTTCGTGCATTCTTAAAAATAAGACACCCGAAGGACACTACGTTGACGAGTCTAATTTCGAAACCTCGCTTGTTGTCAACACAAAAAGCAAGACCTACGTTTTTGCACTCACTGCGCTTCCGTGCGGTATCAAGACCGTCAAATACATGCGCGTATCGTTTTTGTCGCCCGACAATTCCGCCACCGACGACGGACGCACAATGAAAACGTCTAACGAACCAAGTGTATGCAGTTTCATTTTGTCATACGCAGAAACCGACTCCGACTGTGTATTCGACCGATACGCAGAAGTGGCGAGCATGTTAAAATACAAAATAGACAACCACATCGAGCGCAACGAAGTGGATCGTGCTTTTATCAACGGACAGTTGGAATATGCCATCGACCATTTTGAAAGCGGCATCGCCCAATTTGATGTTGGACGTTTCTACGACGCATACACCATCTTGGAGCGCGAATACAATTACCTTGTATCGCAAATTAACGTTGGGAACGACGAAATACGAGACCAATACTACCACGTCTGCAACGTATTGGGATCGTGCCTTTCGCACATGAATAGGGAAGTCGAGGCCTCGTTTTATTACAGACAAGGCGCCGACGGTCTTTCCCCTTCCGACTTGGACAAACTCGCCTTCTGCTATGCTGCCCTCGGCAATCCTATGGCCTTGGACAGAATGACAGACAATCTCTCAGCACTTGCAAAACTATACGCTGAACAACCGAAGTATCTGTCTGACATAGACCAAGCAACCGTTGTAATTCCGTCGTTGCTGACGCAATACAAAAAAAACTTCGACCAGCAAAACGCCTCTTTCCGCGACGGCATTACAATAGGATACGCGCTCAAAGAACTTTGGGGGCTTGACACCAAGAACATCGTTCCCTGCATGTTCGTATTCGACATCAAGAAAAACGAGTTTATTGACAGGATAGAGGACTCCGCTGCAATCTTCGACCATCCTCTCAGTCCTGACAACGCGGCTGACAAGGTGTTTGTATTGTCGTGCAGCCACGACTCTTGGATAACACAAGACCAGAAAGACCGTTCGACCCTCTGCCACAATACACCTATCGTAATAGCCACACATACGGTAAATGGTGCGGACAACACACCGCGCATCCGCATAGACATGATGCGGCACAATTTTGCCAACGACGACGACAAAAGGGAACTTGTGGCAATCAACACCCCATTGAATACAACATTCACAATCTGCAATCCCGAAGGCGTTACATACCAGACAATCAAAGAAAACATAGTAGCCGCCATAGACAAAGCAACAGATTGGATGCACGAAAACCGCTATATGGAAGCAGCGAAACTATCCAAGTGGGCTTTTGAACTTGCGTCCAACAATCTTAAAGACAAGTCGGGGCTCAAATACGATTCGGACGACGAACAAATGTGGGAAAACTTCTATGAGGCAGCCTACGTAACAGGATATTGCCTTATGGAACTCCTAAAAATGACTACTGCCGAATATTACCTCTATATCGCGGCGCAAAAACTGAATGTAACATACGTCCATGAATACATCAACTGCTTGGCAAATTCTAAAAATCCGGCTGCTCTCAGCATTGTGGATGAGACAATCAAAAATTCGCCCAAACCGCAATCGGAAGAGTACATCGACGCTTGGAATCAGCACATCTCCTTCCTCAAAAGACGCAAAGCATACATCTTGATAGATATGCAACGGTACTCCGAGGCTCGGCAAATGCTTGTGGAAATGCTTGACAATCCATACAGCAACAGATTTGCCGCCAACGAACTCCGTTATCTCGACCAATTGGAAAAAGACCAATAAAAAAGCCGCCCTTGCCACGGAAGTTGCTTGGCTTCCTGACAAGGGCGACTTAATTGCTTGTGAGATTAGGATAGGAGTTGCAGGCGAGCCGCCAGCAACTCTATCACTCAATTAGTCCGTTAGTTTTCGCCGGTTTTTGCCTCGATGAGGGCAACTGCCTGTTCGAGGTTGTCGGTGATGTTGAGCACGGTGTCGAGTTGCGAGATTGAAATCAACCTCTCTACTGCCGACTGCAAGCCGGTGAGTACGAATGTGCCGCCCGCGTTCTTGCAGAGTCTGTTGGCAACCAATATTGCACTCAAACCCGAACTATCACAATAGCGAGACTGCTTGAGGTCGATTATTATGTTGCTGACGCCCTTGCTTGCCATCTCAATCAGTTGAGACTTGATTACCGGCGCTACGTGAGTGTCAAGTTTCTCCACTGTGACGTTGATCACCGAATACTTCTCATTCTCACTGAGTACAAATTGTCTTTCGTCCATTTTGGGTACTGATTTAATATTAGTTAAACAAACATTTGCCGTGTCGCAATACATCGTCCGATATGCTACTCGGCGTTATTGCTCTTGTCCATCAACTTCGAGAGATCCACGAGGTCGCCGAGAGTGGTCTTTTCAAGGCTGATTTTTGGAGCCTTGTCGCTGCTCTTGTTGCTGCCCGAAGACTTCTTATCCTTCTTGGGAGAGTCGTCCTTGTCGCCCTTCTTGCTCTCTTCCCATGTGCGGGTGTGCGAGAGAATGATGCGCTTGGCAGCCTTGGAGAACTCGATGACCTTGAAGGGGAGTTTCTCGTCAACCTTGCAAGTGGTGCCGTCTTCCTTGAGGAGATGACGCGGTGTTGCAAAGCCTTCTACGCCGTAGGGAAGTGCTACGATTGCGCCCTTGTCGAAGATGGACATGATGGTGCCTTCGTGTACGGTGTCAACTCCGAAGATGTTCTCGAATGTATCCCACGGATTCTCCTCGAGTTGCTTGTGGCCGAGGCTGAGACGACGGTTTTCCTTGTCGATGTCGAGCACTACAACCTCGATGGTGTCGCCGATGGAGGTGAACTCGTTGGGGTGCTTGATCTTCTTGGTCCAAGAGAGGTCGCTGATGTGGATGAGACCGTCAACGCCTTCCTCAATCTCTACGAATACGCCAAAGTTGGTGAAGTTGCGAACCTTAGCGGTGTGGCGGGAGTCAATCGGGTATTTCTCCTCGATGTTAGCCCAAGGATCGGGTTTGAGTTGCTTGATGCCGAGCGACATCTTGCGCTCCTCGCGGTCGAGGGTGAGGATTACGGCATCCACTTCGTCGCCCACTTTGAGGAACTCCTGTGCCTGACGCAAGTGCTGCGACCAAGACATTTCGGATACGTGAATCAAACCTTCTACGCCCGGAGCAATCTCTACGAATGCGCCGTAATCTGCCATTACAACTACGCGGCCATGCACCTTGTCGCCCACTTTGAGGTTGGCGTCGAGAGCGTCCCACGGATGGGGAGTGAGTTGCTTGAGGCCGAGGGCGATGCGCTTCTTCTCCTCGTCGAAGTCGAGGATAACCACCTGCAACTTCTGGTCGAGTTTGACAACCTCTTCCGGATGCTGTACACGGCCCCAAGAGAGGTCGGTGATGTGGATAAGACCGTCCACGCCGCCGAGGTCGATGAATACACCGTAAGATGTGATGTTCTTGACAGTGCCTTCGAGAATCTGACCTTTTTCGAGTTTGGAGATGATTTCCTGTTTCTGCTGTTCGAGTTCTGCCTCGATGAGAGCCTTGTGGGAAACAACAACGTTGCGGAATTCGGTGTTGATCTTGACAACCTTGAACTCCATGGTCTTGCCCACGTAAATATCGTAGTCCCTGATGGGCTTAACGTCGATTTGAGAGCCGGGCAGGAATGCCTCGATGCCGAATACATCTACAATCATGCCGCCCTTTGTGCGACATTTGATGTAACCTTTGATAATCTCGTTGTTTTCGAGTGCCTCGTTGACGCGATCCCAAGATTTGAGGGAGCGAGCCTTCTTGTGAGAGAGTACGAGCGAACCGTTCTTGTCCTCCTGGTTTTCCACGAATACTTCTACGGTGTCGCCTACTTGAATGTCGGGATTGTAACGGAATTCGTTCATGGGGATAACGCCTTCCGACTTGTAACCTACGCTAACTACAACCTCACGGCTGTTTTTAGCAATTACTGTGCCTTCCACCACTTGGTTTTCAACGATGGTGGAGAGAGTTGTGTTGTACTTGTCTTCGAGTGCCTTGCGCTCCTCAGCGGAGTAGGCTGCACCCTTCTTGTTGCTAACGCTGTCCCAATCGAAGTCCATTGTGGATGCGTTGCTCTTGGCGGAGGTCTTCACCACTTCAATAGGCTCTTCGGCCTCGGTGTCTGCCTCTGCGGGCTTGTCTGCTTTCAGGTTGTCGATTTCGAGTTCCTCATCGTACTCCTGATTGTTTTTCTTCGGTGTCATTTAAAATTTGTTTGTTAATACTATAATTAATGTGTTAGACTTTATTTATAGAGATAAATATCGTATCGGCGGCAAAGATATGAATAATTTTTTGAATGGTGAAATTTTTTTCTAAGTTTTTTTCAAAATATTCCACAGCGTAAAGAATATGTTGCTTTTGCAAATCTACCAAAACGAGAACGACCGCCTTGATGGCAGTCGTTCTTTTTTTATAGGTAGAGGATTAATCGTGTTCGCAGCAATGCCCCTTGCCAATCGTCCTTGCAAACGCATTGATTAACAGCAAGACAAACGCTCCCGACCAAATCCAATCCCAAACCGACAAGTCGTGTTCGCAGTGTCCGTCAGCAATTGACGACGCCACCGAAAACCATTCTGCCGGCAGCAAATAATCTATCGCCAATCCAAAACCAACCGCACCAATCACAATCGAAAGGATGTAGAGCCATAATGTCCGTTTGCCGAAAACTTTGCCAATTACCAACATTGATGCGCTGTTGACTGCCGGACCCGCCATCAGCAAAACCAACGCCGCGCCAGGTGTCAATCCTTTTGCCATCAACGACACTGCAATCGGAATACTGCCCGTCGCACAAGTGTACATTGGAATTGCTATCAGCAAGACAATCAACATATTGAGCAACTTGTAATCGTGCAATGCCGCGAGCCATTCGTCAGGCACAGCAACTGTGATCAACGCCGCAATCAACAGACCAATCAACAGCCATTTGCCAACGTCCTGCAACATCTCGACGAAAGCATAACGCATTGACGCATTTTGATACGAAAACGCCGAAAAATTAATTAGGCATTTGGATTAATTAATTTAGCAGTTTCGCACGCCTGTTCGGGCGGATAATTTGCGAGGATTATTTTTTGTTGGGGGGGATGACGACCTTAGAGAAAATCTACGCTCCATTTCGTATATATTTGGTTATCAACGCATATAAAAAAAGTGCAAAAAAAGTCGAAAAAATATTTTGTTTTGTAAAAAATGTTTTCGATATTTGCGATGTTGCTTCCGAAGCCCACACGGGCGGAAGGGGTAACATACGTATAATAATAGAGGCGTTACAGTACGCTTTGTCTTTTTGACATCCTGAAACTTGGCCGTTTCTAAATTCCGTCAATTAGCAAAGCAACACGTAATGCCTGCGGGCTATGTATTGATGCAGACCCAAAGGTTTGTTATATACATATTGCGTGGGCTTCGGTGTTGCTCGTTTCGACGGAATGGGCAGGCCAAGGCCTAAGGATGTGGGACGAGTGGACAAAAGAAATCCCACGTTTTCTGTTTTTATATGGGCTGCAATCAAATAATTACTAATATTTCTGAATTTCGGGATTTCGCAGAAACTATCAATGAAAAGAAATGATAAATCTCGAAAAAGGACAAAATGCCAAAATCAATATGGACATTTTCCTTGTTGGTCTTGGATGGGATGTAAATGAAGACGAATCGTCTGGTTACGATTTCGACCTTGATGTTTCTGCATTCCTTATTGGCGAAAATAAGAAAACACCTACGGAGGAATACCTTGTCTTCTACAATTCAGAAAACAGAATCAAATGGCCTGATAAAAATCAAAAATTTGTCAAATGGGACAAAACACTTGATTTTGTACGATGCAACAATGAAACAGGTAGTCCGTTTCGCTCCAACGAGGCTATGCGACAAGAATCGCGACCTGTTGACCCCGACTTGTCGGTAGTCGGTTCAATTGATGACGAAGACGGTCTGACATCTGAGGACGGTGACGATGAAATAATGGATATCAATCTATCAAAGGTCAAACAAGAAATCAAGGAGATTGTTATCACTGTAAGTATCCACAAATGGAAAGAACGCCGTCAAAATTTCGGACAGGTGGAGCGTGCTTACGTGCGGCTCTACAAACCCGGACAAGCCGACGGCGAGGGCGAATACATCTACGACCTCACCGAAGATTTTTCCACATGTGCATCTGTTGAATTTTGCCGCTTGTACCGCAGAGGCAGCGAATGGAAAATTCAAGCCCTTGGTGTGGGACACAAAGGTGGTTTGGAAGAATTGATTAATAAATACATCTACTAACCTAAATGATACTCAATTATGGCAATAAATCTCGAAAAAGGTCAGCGCATCAACCTCGAAAAAAGCAGCGGACAGAAACTTACACGTTTTATGGTCGGCTGTAATTGGGGCGCGTTGACAACAACGAAGAAAGTGGAAATTGTTGATAGCGAGGGTTTCCTTGGTATCGGCAGGAAAACACACTTTGAGAACGAGACTGTGGAAGTGGACTTGGACATCGACCTTAGTTGCGTAATGGTGGATGACAATGGTCAATTGGTAGATACTCTATATTCTCCGCTGTACAACAGGTACATCTATCCCAAAGAATTTGCTCCACTTATGCACGAATTGCCGCTTGGCAGCGATTGGAGCAGCGACAAATCGATGTACCACACGCCCGACGACACCGAGGGCGACAAGGGCGGCGACGACGGCTTAGACAACGAAATCATAACCGTTGACCTCACCAAAGTGAACCACGCAATATCGCAAATCTTCTTCTTTTTGGATATTTACAGCCCCAAGGGAGTCGATTTTGCCAAAGTACCATACGCTGCAATCCGTATGTGCGAATACGAAGGTACACAAGAAGACATCAAGCGCATCACAAATGTCTTTGCGCAATACGATGTTGCAAAAGAACCTCAGTTCGCCGACAAAAACGCCCTCATCTTGGGCAAACTTTATCGCAAGGATGGCGAATGGAAATTCAACGCCATCGGCGATGCCTACGACCATTCCTGCGCATCAATGCAGAACTCAAACCTTTGTTTGACAATCAAGAAAATTCTAACTTCATATACCAAATAACCATGAGAAGACTACCAGTTTATCTCCTATTGGACACCTCCGGCTCAATGTATGGCGAGCCGATTCAGGCTGTCAAAGTGGGCGTGGACACTCTCGTTACATCGCTGAGGTCCGACCCGCAGGCGTTGGAAACCGCTTATTTGAGTGTAATAACTTTCAACAGCAACGCACAACAATTAACTCCTCTTACCGAACTTGCATCTTTCCAAGTTCCAAGCATCGATGCAGGAGGCTGCACAGCTCTCGGCGAAGCTCTCGCGCTTTTGGCGAAAAGAGCCGACACCGAAGTAACAAAGACAACCGCCGAGCAAAAGGGCGACTGGCGTCCGTTGGTGTTCATCATGACCGACGGCGAACCAACCGATGATTTCAACCTCGGACTCTCCGAATTCAAGAAACGCAAATTCGGAATGGTGGTGGCGTGTGCAGCCGGTCAGAGTGCAAACACTAACATTCTCAAGCAGATAACGGAGAATGTCGTACAACTCGACACTGCCGACAGCACCACAATCAAGGCGTTCTTCAAGTGGGTTTCGGCTTCGATTTCAACGAGCAGCAAATCGGTTGACCAAGGCGGCATCAACCTCGAAAAGATGTCGGAGCTTCCGCCGCCGCCTCCAGAAGTAAACATCGTTGTATAAAGGAGGAAGATAATGACACGACGACTACCAGTTTACATATTGATAGACACGTCAGGTTCGATGAAGGGCGAACCGATAGAAGCGGTAAAAGTAGGTCTTGCCGACATGGTGGCAACACTCAGGCAAGACCCTTGCGCCCTCGACACCGTGTGTATCAGCATTATAACTTTCAACAACGAAGTAAAGCAAATTTTGCCTCTTACACCTTTGGCAGACCTGCAATTGCCCGAAATCACTACGCCCGAATCTGGCGCAACCAATACTGGAGCGGCTCTCAAAATGCTCTGCGAAATGTACGACAAGGAAGTAATTCGTGGCTCAAAAGAGAAAAAAAGCGATTGGATGCCGCTTCTGTTTGTCATGACCGACGGCAAACCTGCAGACATAATGGATTATAAAAATATAATTCCAGTTGTCAAAAGCCACGCCTTTATAAATATCGTAGCATGTGCGGCAGGGCCAAAAGCAAAGACCGAATATTTGAAACAACTCACCGACAATGTCGTTTCGCTCGATACGATGGACAGCCAGACATTTAGAAAGTTTTTTGAATGGGTGTCGATGCAAGTGCAGACAGGCGGCAAGTCGGTTGGAACCACGGATTCCGTGGAACTTCCACAACCGCCGGCAGAGGTTAATATTGTGATTTAAAACTCTTTTTTCAATGTCAAGGATGATGGAAAAGATAATTGAAATTATAAAAAAAATCAGCGGTGAAGTGCCTCAAAATCTGATTGAAATTTTTTTGAGCGACACCGTTTCAAAATTTTGGAAACAATACGTTATGGACAGAGAAACCGTTATTAAAAACAGGGTTGAAAGTCTCAAAATCGTCGTCCCAAACGCCATGGTCAACAAGGAGTATAAAATCGAAATTTCATTTGACATAGAAGGCGTTTCAGAATATTCTGTTGATGGTTTGGACGACACCGGACTTGCCGTTGAAACACAAGAAAAGAGTTTTATAATAAGCGGAACACCAACAAAATCAGGAACTTTTTCTCTTTCGATAAAATATCGGCACGATGTAAGTTTGCTCGGCGAGTACCTCGAACGTAAAGTGGATTTGATTGTCAACCCCGACCCAAGGACTTTGTGGGAAGATTTGCCCGTACCCGATGGCATCGAATATCCAAAGGAAAACCAACAAGCCGAATACGTGAAAGTTACGGCAAAAGACGGTACGCCGCGAAAGGACATCGTTGCGGCATCAAAACGCGGACGCTCGCACGCTAACGAAGGCAAGCCGAGGGACGATGATTTTCGTCTATATCACAACGACGAAAACGACTGGTACATAATCGCTGTTGCAGACGGTGCGGGCAGTGCAAAATATTCGCGAGAGGGTTCGAGAATTGCCTGCGAAACAGCCGTCAATCATTGCGTCAACGAGCTAAAAAACTGCGAAAAGTTTGAAGAAAACATCACTCAATACAATTTGTTTAAAGACGAATCCGAAAGCGAGGCTCGCAAATACGTTGGCGACGACATTTACAAACTCATTGGCGTTGCTGCATTCAAGGCTCACAAAGCCATCGACAGTGAAGCCGAGAAAAAAGGCGTTGCATCCAAACTGTACGCCACGACATTACTTTTGGCAATCGCAAAAAAATTCGATTTCGGTTGGTTTGTCGCAACATTTTGGGTGGGCGACGGTGCAATCTGCCTTTACACCGAGGATAAAAACGGTGAAAATCCGCAGTCTGTACTCTTGGGCGTTCCAGACGAGGGCGAGTATGCAGGGCAGACAAGATTTCTCACGATGCCGGAAATTTTCAAAGATTCAACATCGCTTTACAAACGCTTGAGATTCAGAATTGTTGACGACTTTACTGCGTTGTTCCTGATGACCGACGGCGTTTCAGACTCGTGGTTTGAAACCGACAGCAACCTCAACAATCCCGAAAAGTGGCGGACGTTTTACAAGGAAATCCAAGACAACAAGGATCATCCCGTTAACTTGGAAGACGACAACGAACAAGCCAAAGACGAACTTCTTGGCTGGCTCGACTTTTGGTCGCCCGGTAACCACGACGACCGTACAATCGCAATCTTATATTAACAACTTATGGCACAGATAATCAAAATTAAAGCGGAAGACGGTAGCGACGTTGAGTTTTACGACGAAATAAAAGCACAAGGCGGAATAAAGGACGTGTATTTTTCACCGTCAAAAAAATACGTTGTCGCTTTTTACCGCAAAACACTCAAAGAACTAAAACCAAGCGAAAAAGACCGTCTGCAAAACATTGTAGGACTTTATCGTCAAAAGATTTTCATTGCAAACTCCGATGGCGCATATTGGAAAAACCTTTTTGCTTGGCCTGAAAAAATAGTTGAATGGAACGGCAAGATTGGACTTGTAGTTCCGTTTTACGATAGCAAATTCTTCTTCTCTGGTGGCAAATTCAAAGGTCAGGAGAAAAACGGCAAATGGTTCGCTTCTGCAAAACTTCGCAACAGATTTCTCGAACCCGACCAAAAGGGCACTTGGCTCACTCATATTCACGTATGCATAAAAATTGCTCGTGCTATGCGCCGTCTTCACGCAGCTGGTTTGGCTCATTCCGACCTTTCGTACAACAATGTACTCATCGACCCCGTTAGTGGCAGTGCCTGTATTATTGACGACGACGGGCTTGTTGTCCCCGGCAAATATCCGCCCGATGTGGTCGGTACGCCCGATTTTATTGCGCCCGAAGTGTTGGAAACCAAAGGTTTGAAACTCGACGACCCTAAGCGCAAACTTCCGAGCCGATTGACCGACCTACACGCATTGGCGGTGTTGATTTACATGTACTTGCTATATCGCCATCCTTTGCGCGGCGGCAAGGTTTGGGATGTTGACGACCCTTCCAAAGACGAAGAAATGTCGATGGGGTCAAAAGCGTTGTTCATCGAGCATCCCACTGACAGCACAAACCGTGTCAAAGTCAAAGATTTGGACCAAAGTCAATTGCCCGAAGGCGACCCGTCAAAACTGCCTTACACTATATGCGGTCCGTACCTAAAACCGCTTTTCGACCGTGCTTTTATCGACGGACTCCACGACCCTTCCAAACGTCCGAGTGCACAGGAATGGGAAGATGCTTTGGTAAAGACCACCGACCTTGTTCAGCCCTGCCAAAACCCGAATTGCAAGGCTCATTGGTTTGTTTTCGACAACAGTACAAAACCCAAATGTCCATTCTGCGGCACAGAATACAAAGGACAGCTACCAATTCTTAACCTCTACTATTCGCCGCGCCACGGAAGATTTATGTCTGAAAATTACCGACTGATGGTCTATGACAAACAGACACTTTATATGTGGCACGTAAACCGCAACATCGGTGCAAACGAAAAGACTTCCGCAGAAGACAAGAAACCTGCGGGCGACTTTCATTTCCACAACGGTCAATGGATTTTGATTAACCGCCGCATTCCCGATATGTACGAGATACTCGCCGACGGCAACAAAAAACAAATCTACGTAGACGGATTCCATCCCCTCACCGAACGCCGCAAAATA
>JAEEGL014552693.1_pt1 | contig 28020 bp, 24 predicted proteins | sample 9134231 | NCBI WGS metagenome assembly JAEEGL01 (sample SAMN16246548, study PRJNA631951) | gut metagenome | biome: gut microbiome; feature: rumen; material: fiber-attached | host: Bos | place: Iran: Karaj | collected 2018-10
CAGAGCGTCAGCGAGGACGCGAAGATGCGCACCGTTGCCTTCTACTCGCCCAGCAAAGGCTTCAACCTCTCCGGTCTGTGGAGCAGCTATCATATCGTTTACAACAAAACGCTGCGCGACCGGCTGCGCCTCGTGGGCGAAAACACCCACTACAACAACCTGAACGTCCTGTCCATGCACGCCACCGTCGGCGCCTACAGCAGCGAAGGCGCCGCTTGGCTGGAGGAACTCCGGCAGGTGCTGCAGGAAAACATCGATTACGTTTGCGGCTTCGCAAAAGAAAACCTGCCCGGCACGGCCATTTCCCGCCCCGAAAGCACCTACCTGATCTTCATGGACTGCCGCGCCTACTGCGAGCGGACCGGCCGCAGCATGGACGAGCTGATCGCCGCCTGCTGGCGCGTCGGCGTGGGCCTCCAGGACGGCCGCCCCTTCTTCGAGCCCTACGGTCTTCGCCTGAACCTGGCCCTGCCGAAAGCAAGGGTCGAAGAAGCCATGCGGAGGCTGAAGGAAAAGGTGTTTGTGTAATCTTGCATTTTCGGGACGATGATGATATAATGCCTTCAGCCTTCCGGACAGGAGGGTTTATCGGTGTTATCCGAAAAACAGCAAAGAAACAGGAGAGATCACGGTCTCTATGGAAGAAAACAAGGCAAAAAAAGCCGGCGGCAAGGAACGCGTTTCCCGCAGCCGCGAGGCAGCCATCAGACGGAAGCTGCGCTTTGACCTGCCGGGCATTCTGGTAGGCGGCGCCTTTATCGCCATTGAACTCTGGTTCTTCATCAGCCTGCTGCGCTCCAAGCTGGTGGCCACGAAGTACGTTGTCCTGATCGTGCTGGCCCTCGTCCTTTTGGGCGTGGCGGTCGTTTTCCTGTGCCGGAATTTCAAAAAGAAAACCCGTTTCATCATTGGAACGGTGCTGGCCGTGGCGGCTTCCATCGGCCTTCTGTACGGGACAAAAGTGATCAATCAGGTCAGACAGACTATTGAAGATTTTATCGTGGATCCCACCACGACCGCGCCGGAAGCGACGCTGCCGCCGGATGGCTCCGTCCCGCCGGAACTGAGCACGGAAGCTCCGCTGGTCAGTGTCGGCATCTACGTGCCGGCAGACGTGCCGGCGCAGGCCATCGACGAGGTGCAGGACGGCCCGTTCGCCATCCTTCGCGAAACGCACCGGGCGTCCACGGACCTGGAACTGGAAAGACTGGCAAAGGAATTAGGCGTCACTTTCGAGGTGGGCCGGAACGTCACGGAATATGAAACGCATTTCGAAGCGGTCCGGGCCGTTCTCTTAGGCGACGCTAAGGCCGCGATCCTGACGGAGGAGGACCTGCATGACGCGCTGGCCTTCCTGGCAGAGATGGAGATCCACGACGAAAAGTTCCGCGAACTGATCGTGCTTCACGGCGAGAAGAAAGAAACGACGCCGGAGGAGACCCTGCCGGAAAGCTCGGAAGACGCTGAAACGGTCGACGAAACGACGACCGAAGAGGAAACGACGACCGAGGAAACGACTCCCGAGCCGACCACGCCGGCTCCGACGACACCGAAGCCGACGGATCCGCCGAAACCGGCAGAACCGCTGCTGACCAGCCCGAACGCCCAGCGGATCTTTACCGTATATATTCAGGGCATCGATAAAAACGGCCTTTCCGCGAAGTCCCGTTCCGACGTCAACATCATTGCGGTGGTCAACGTCAACAGCAAGCAGTGCCTGCTGATCAGTACGCCGCGCGACTACTACGTGCATATGCGCGATCTGGGCTACCGCCGGGACAAGCTGACGCATAACGGCTGGTACGGCGTATGGTCCGTTATGGACACCATGAAGGATCTGTATAACGTCCAGATGAATTATTACTTCCGCTGCGATTTTAGCGGCTTTCCGCGGATCATCGATGCGGTGGGTGGTGTTACCGTCTGGGTCGATAAAGATATTACAACTAAAACCGGAGGCTATAGTTTTACCAAGGGAAGCAACTATATGAACGGCGCGCAGGCGCTGGCATACGCCCGGGAACGTATGGCTTTTGGCGGCGGAGACGCTATCCGCGGCCGTCATCAGATGGATATCATTAAGGCAGTACTGAACAAGGTCATGTCCGGCTCGGCGCTTTCCAATATCAGCGGCGTTTTAAGCTCCCTTTCCGGCGCCTTTGAGACCAATATGTCTTACGATTTGATTGCTTCTTTGGTACGGGCCCTCCAGACGGGCGGCTGGAACATCACAAGCTATACTGTGGGCGGCAGTGGTTCGACTGAGTACAGTCCCATGGCTGGCGGCAATGCTTACGTCATGTGGCCGGACTACAACATGGTCAACTATGCCAAATCCATGATCAAGCGGATTTACAACGGAGAATGGGTCACGCCGTAAGCTCTGAACGAAACAAGAATTACAGAGGTCAGTCTGATGAACGAGACAAAGACCAAACGAAAAAAGAAAAAACCGATCGAGCACTGGCAGATCATCACCTGCCTGATGATGCTCTTTGATGTCGCTGCAATTCATGTGGCTTATTTTCTGGCGCTGTGGCTGCGTTTTGATTTCGTCTATTCTTCCATTCCAGAACGGTATTTGGCACCGTATAAGCATTTCATCACACCGTATGCAATCGGTTGTGTGCTGATCTTCCTGACCGCCCGCATGTACCGTAGCATCTGGCGCTTTGCCAGTTATATGGAACTGTTAATGACACTTGCCGCTTCGGCGTCGACTGCTGTTTTGCATGCGGTTCTAATCACGCTTCTTCTTGAGCGAATGCCGCTCTCTTATTATCTGGGCGGTGCGGCATTGCAGTTCCTATTCCTGATTGGAATTCGTTTTTCCTACCGCCTGTTTCTGCTGCTTCGCCGGTCAGCCCGCGAAAGTGAAGGCCCAGTGGAACGGGTCATGCTGATCGGTGCCGGCGCCGCCGGACAAATGATCCTGCGGGACATCAACCACGGCGGGGAAAAACGCGCGAAGGTCGTCTGCCTGATCGATGACAATCCGAACAAGTGGCACCGCTATATCGATGGGGTCCCTGTCGTGGGCGGGCGGGACGATATTCTGCCGATGGCGGAAAAGTACCGAATCAACAAGATCTATTTTGCCATTCCCAGTGCTTCCAGCGCGGACAGAAGAGAGATCCTAGGCATCTGCAAGGAGACCGGCTGCGCCTTAAAGCAGCTCCCCCGGATGTATCAGGATACGGACAGTCCCGTCACGACCCTTTCCCTGCGCAGCGTTTCCATGGAGGATCTTTTAGGCCGGGACCCCATAGAGACCAACATGAACGGGGTCTTCAAGCAAATCAAGGGAAAAACCGTTCTGGTCACCGGCGGCGGCGGTTCCATCGGCAGCGAGCTCTGCCGGCAGATCGCGGATCACCGGCCCGGCCGCCTGATCATCTTTGATATTTACGAAAACAACGTTTACGATATTCAGCAGGAGCTGAAGAAAAAGCATCCGGAACTGGATCTGCGGGTGCTGATCGGGTCCGTACGCGACAGCCGGCGGGTTTTCGACTTGTTCGAAACTTACCGGCCGCAGATCGTCTATCATGCGGCCGCCCATAAGCACGTGCCGCTGATGGAGGATTCTCCCTGTGAAGCAATCAAGAACAACACGCTCGGCACCTATAAGACGGCTTATGCCGCCATGGTGCACGGTTGCGAGCGCTTTGTGCTGATCTCCACAGACAAAGCTGTGAACCCGACCAATATCATGGGGGCAAGCAAACGCCTGTGCGAGATGGTTATTCAAAGCTTTTCCGCGATGATCCGGGAAGGGCGGGCAGCCGAGATCCCGCAGCTCTTTACCCATGAAGGCAATCACCGCACAGTGGACCCGGGCTGTTTTGCTTTCGGTAAGATTAAAACGGAATTTGCGGCGGTCCGCTTCGGCAACGTGCTGGGCAGCAACGGCTCCGTGGTGCCGCTGTTCCGTAAACAGATCGAGGCCGGCGGACCGGTCACGGTCACGCATCCGGATATCATCCGCTATTTCATGACTATTTCCGAAGCAGTCAGCCTGGTCATGCTGGCGGGTACTTATGCCAGGGGCGGCGAGATCTTCGTGCTGGATATGGGCAGCCCCGTCAGCATCGATTCGCTGGCTCGGAATCTGATCAAGCTTTCCGGCTATCGGCCGGACGTGGACATCAAGATCATTTACACAGGCCTTCGCTCCGGCGAAAAGCTGTATGAAGAGAAACTGATGGCCGAAGAGGGGCTGCAGAAAACGGAGAATGACCTGATCCATATCGGCGCACCGATCCCGTTTGATAAAGAAGAGTTCTTCAGGCAGCTGGAAAATTTAATGCTGGCCGCCTATAACAATAAACGCAATATTGAAGAACTGGTGGCCGAGATGGTGCCCACCTACCATCTCGAATAGCACCGCAGCTAAGAAACAGGGCTTCGGCTCTGTTTCCGCATTCTGTAACGAAGCCGGAAACCGGACCGAGTCACTTGCCGGACGGCGGAAACGCTTCCGTATAATTCAGGATCAGGATGACCGGGCATTCCGGCCGTCCCGGCGAAGCCGTACCCGGAGGGGATCATGTACAGCTACTGTCTGTTTTGCGAAACTATGAAATGCGCGTCGCTTAAGCGGAAGATCGAGCAGTTTTCAGACTGCCACGTGATCCAGCCCAAGGTGGTGCAGCATACCTGGTCCGGCGGACAAATGATCGACCGGGAAAACGACCTGCTTCCCGGATACCTTTTTCTGTACAGTGAGGAACGCTTGGAAGAATTCTATCCGCTCAGAAGATTGGACGGGGTGCTGAGGATCCTCGGAAACCGGGACGACGGCTATGCCTTAAACGGAGCTGACAGGCAATTTGCCTTGGTCCTGCTTTCGTTAGGCGGCGTGATCGGCAAGACACCGGTATATGAGGAAGGGCAGACGATCCGACTCGCAGACAGAGCCTTTGCCGGAATTGAAGTGAAGATCCTGAAGGTAAACCACCGGAACAAACGGCTGCAGATCGAACTGCCTTTTGCAGATACGCTGGTGAAAACCTGGATCGAATATGAGATGGTGGAAACGGATGTTTCAGCTGAACTGAATGCTTCAAAGAAACCGCACGAATAAGAATAAACAAAACGAAAAGAGATCTTACCATGACAGCAGAAGAAATCAGAAATGATAAGAGATTTGAAGGAATAAAGCCTTTTTCCTCACGCATCTGGCTTTCCAGCCCGACCATGCATGGAAAAGAGCAGTTCTGGGTGGACGAAGCCATCCGCACGAACTGGGTCTCGACCGTAGGCGAAAACATCAACGAGGTAGAAAAGCTCTGTGCCGCGAAGATCGGCCGGAAATACGCCGTAGCGCTTTCGAGCGGCACGGCTGCGCTGCATCTGGCGATAAAGCTGGCCGGCGAGAGGCTGTACGGACAGCCCAAGACCGGTCACGGTACGCTGGAAGGCAGGAAGGTCTTCTGCAGCGACATGACCTTTGACGCGACCGTGAACCCGGTCGCTTACGAAGGCGGGGAAGCGGTTTTTATCGATACGGAATATGATACCTGGAACATGGACCCGGCAGCCCTGGAAAAGGCTTTCGAGATCTATCCGGAGGTCAGGTTGATCGTCGTGGCGCACCTGTACGGCACGCCTGGCAAGGTGGACGAGCTTCGGGCGATCGCCGATGCCCACGGCGCGCTGATCGTGGAAGACGCGGCCGAATCATTCGGCGCGACGTATAAAGGTGTCCAGACGGGCACGTTCGGGGATTACAGCATCATCAGCTTCAACGGCAACAAGATCGTCACGGGCAGCTCCGGTGGCATGTTCCTGACGGACAGCCTGGACGACGCCAACAAGGCCCGCAAGTGGTCCACCCAGAGCCGCGAAGATGCCGCCTGGTATCAGCACGAGGAGCTCGGCTACAATTACCGCATGAGCAATATCATTGCCGGCGTGGTGCGCGGGCAGCTGCCGTACCTGGAAGAGCATATCGCGCAGAAAAAAGTTATCTACGAGCGGTACCGGGAAGGCCTGAAGGACCTGCCGGTAAAGATGAATCCGGTCGATTTTGCAAATTCCGAGCCGAATTACTGGCTGAGCTGCCTGATCCTCGACGAAGAGGCGATGTGCCCGACGGTTCGTGGCGAAAAGACGGCTCTGTACCGTTCGGAACCCGGCAGGTCGTGCCCGACGGAGATCCTGGAGGCGCTGGCCGCGTTCAATGCGGAAGGGCGTCCGATCTGGAAGCCGATGCATATGCAGCCGATCTATCGGATGAATCCGTTCATCACAAGAAACGGCAGCGGCCGTGCCCGCAGCAACGCGTATATCAAGGAAACGGGCGCCGTAGACGTCGGCGCTGATATCTTTAGACGCGGGCTTTGCCTCCCTTCCGATAATAAGATGACTCCGGAGCAACAGGATCGGATTATTGAGATTATTCACAGGTGTTTCCTCTAAAAAACTACATTGGTTGACAATGAATCAGGGGCCGGAACGTATTTGCTGAATATGTATACGAAGTATCAGCGTATTGGCTGAAAAATGGTGTCATAGACTGAGCAAATGAATTAGATGCATTTTTGATCGTTAGTTACAAGGGAGATTTGGATTAAAAGCCACACAGGGAGGATAAAGCTATCACCCCTGTATTTGGGCTACTTGATATCCTAGTGATATTACACTATTTCTGTAATCCTCAGTGTTGGAGTTGACTGTAAACAAAGATGGGAAAGTTTGCTAGTTGGATATGTGTTTTTTCTTCTTTCTGAAACGGTTTTGAAAAGAAGCCATTCGGAGGAGAACACTTCTACTTACAGCGCTTATAGTCGTGGAACAATGGAGTGTTCAGAAGACACAAAGACTGACAAATGTGGTTATGCGCATCCCGGTTGGAGTGTTTACCTATTGGCTATGGAAATGGAATAGATTTCTCGCTGCAGCTGGGTTTAGCATTACGATAGAGCTTTTCCAGTTACTCACGGCCAGAAAGTTAATGGAATTTAATGATGTACTCCACGACATGGTCGGCATTGCAACCGAATTTTGGATTGTAATAGCCGATAGACAAAAGGTGGAAAGGAACATGGTGGAACAGTAAATGATCTCGGTGATCGTCCCTGTGTATAACGTTGAAAAGTATCTACGGCAATGTTTGGATAGTGTGGTTAACCAAACTTACCGAAAATTGGAAATACTAGTTGTAGATGATGGATCAACAGATAGTTCGGGTGCGATTTGTAATGAGTATAAAGACGCACGCATTCAAGTTTATCACACTGAGAATCACGGCCTATCCGCTGCAAGGAACTATGCACTTGATAGAGCACATGGTGATTACATAGCATTCCTTGATTCAGATGACTGGCTTGAAGAGACAGCACTGGAACAGTTTGTTACGATAGCTGAAACTACTGGTGCGGACATCGTTGCTTGCAGATTCTTCCAAGAATATGTTGACAAAACAATCAAACTTGGAGGAATGGATACTGAGTTCGTAGTTAAGGGCTCAGATGTCCTCAGCACCATGATAATCGACCGCAAGTTAACTGAAGATGTGTGGAACAAGTTTTACAAAGCTAGTCTCTTTGACTCCATTCGATACCCAGAAGGAAGGATCTTTGAAGATAAAGCGACAACGTACAAACTGCTCCAGAAAGCTTCAGCCCTCGCCTATACACCGGCTTATCTGATTCATTACCGGAATAGGGTTGGAAGTCTCTCGAATATCCACTCGATGAAGAGCCTGGTTGATTACTGGTGGGTGTACCGGGAACGGCTTGATACAATTGGCAGTATTTCAGAGCAATATTATAGAGTAGCCCTTTCTGCGTGTATCGGTGCAATCAGCCGCATGTGGCGTTGGTATGCAGGGTGTACAGAAGAGGAGAAAAAAGGAGCACAGAAATATCTTGGTGAAATGCAGCGATTTGTGGAGGCACACAGGAATGAGATTCTGAGCGAAACGTATTCAAGACATGTGAAAGCAACATGTTATTACGCGAAGTATCAGAACTCTTTGATTTTCAAACTCCTTCACTGTATGAATACACTATATAGAAACAGGAACAAAAACACGTATTATGAGTAAAAGACCAAGGGCTCCACAGATGAAAACAATAATGATTATTGGCGCGGGCAAAGCTCAAATGCCATTGATTGAGGCGGCAAAAAGGGAAGGATATTATACCATTACTTGTGACTGGAATCCTGAAGCACCGGGCATTCAACTGGCAGATGAGTTTTGCAAGGTCAGTACGAAGGATAGATTTGGTTTATATGAGACCACAAAAGAGAAAAAGATTGATGGTATTGTAGCCAACTCGGAATACGCAATGTGTGATGTTGCATTTATCAGTTCTGAGCTGGGGCTGGTAGGAAATCCAGAAAGTGCAATAGCGGTTCTTTCTTCAAAGAGCCAATTCAGAAAATTACAGAAACAGATCGGACTGTTTACACCGATAGTTGTGGACATAGGAGAACTAGATGGCTTGAGCTATCCTCTCATCATCAAGCCGGACATGAACTCAGGGACAAGAGGAACAACAGTTATAAAAAATGAAACAGAGAGAGATAATCTGAAGACAGCAATTGAAACCTGCTCAAGATTGTCAAGAAACGGCAAGGCCATCGTCGAGGAATATATTCCGATATCACCGGAAACGGTTATTGAGGGCGAAATCCTCGTTCACAATGGAGAGATATTATGGGACGGACTGTTCAGATCAATCCGAAGTGAACTAACTCCAATGATTCCCATGACCTATGTTTTTCCGCTGGTTGAAGAGCGAAAAAGGCGCCTACAAGATGCGCTGGAAAAAGCGTTCTGTGCCGCTGGAGTTTGCCATGGTGAATACAACATTGAGGCCTGTTTTGTGAATGATAATCCGTTTATCATTGAAATCAACCCGAGACAGGGGGGAAATGATCTCCCGAGATATGTTCAGGAACACTGTGGTATTGACTACTACAAGTTGCTCGTTACGACAGCTGTCGGAAATGATGAGTACTGGGATAGTCTCGGAGGTCTCGAAAGGCAAAACAACAAGATCACACATCATATGCTTTATCCCAGGAAAAATGGACGCTTCAGAGGGGTCTGCATTTCCGACGAGGTTAAGGACTGCATCTTCCGTACTCAGATAAATGTGGCTGCCAGGGATGAAATAAAGAAAGCAGACGATGGCTCAGCAAGCATTGGCTATGTGGACTTGATGTTTGAAGATTTACAGAAGCAGATTGAGATTAGTAGGAGATTAGAAGATCTAATAAGGATTGAAGTTGATGAGGATTGAAACATTAACTATTGAGAAGGCTGAAGAATACCATAATGAGATCGCTCAGTTATATTTTGATAATGTGCGCTCCAATGCTTTTCATGAACACTACATTCTAAACGAAGCCTATGAGAAGATTGGAAGTTTGATTGATCATTTAAGAGATGATACTGCTATAGTTTATGGAGCGTTTCATAATACCGAGTTAGTTGGCTTCATCTGGGCGTATGTCCATCAATTTCGGGAAGAACCACGGATGTACGTGAGCGAGATCCGTGTTAAGGAAGAATACCGGAAGAGAGGAATAGGAAGTCAGTTGCTTAGATTGATAGAGGATAGGGCGAAAGAAAAGGGACTTCCAGCTATATATCTTCATGTGGAAGCAAGAAACAGAGAAGTCAGAAGACTATATGAAGCGTGTGGATATGTGGAAGAGCGAATTCAGATGAGGAAAGGAAATGAGTGAAACAACACAACAGGTAGTGGATATTGCGTTCAATGATGTGCTTTTCATTATTGCTTGTGTTGCTGGGAAGCACGTAATGTACAGGTATGAAACTTAGCTCGCTTTCAATGGTTCAGCAATTGCTGCTTATCGGAGAAAATGTTTGGTGGAAAGTAAAGATAATTATAGAAAAGCAGATGGAGAATAAAGATGTGGAAAGGCGCTAATGGAATTTACAATCGCTTTTTAAAACGGCTGTTGGATATTATTTGTGCAGTACTTGCTATGACGATTTTTTGCTGGCTTTATGCTATTGTTGCCATTTTTGTCCGCATCAAACTTGGTAGTCCAATTATCTTCAAGCAAGAGCGTCCCGGTAGAATCGACAAGAAGACTGGAAAAGAGAGAATCTTTAGTTTATATAAATTCCGTTCTATGAGTAATGCAAAGGATGAGAATGGGGAACTGCTTCCAGATGCACAGCGTCTTACAAAATTTGGGCGTCTTCTTCGTGCTACTAGTCTCGACGAGCTCCCAGAGGCATGGAATATCCTAAAAGGAGACATGAGTGTTATCGGTCCACGACCGCTTGCAGTGCAATATCTCCCCTATTACACAGATGAAGAAAGAAAACGTCATACTGTACGCCCAGGATTGAGTGGTTGGGCACAAGTTAATGGACGGACAGCAGCGAACTGGGAACAACGGTTCAAGTATGATATTGAATATGTGGATAATCTATCATTTTTGTTTGATGTAAAAGTAATCTTGGAGACAGTTAAGAAGGTTATAAATCGTTCGGATATCGTGGAAGCAGGGAGTCAAGGGGACTTCGATAAATACCGCATCAAGCAATGGAAAGAGCAGGGAGTAAAACGTTGATTATCTTCGGTGACAAAACAATCCTAAGAGCGGTTGAGGAATCAGACAATGCAATGCTTCTGTTGCTGATCAATGACCCTGATACGGAGATGATGCTAGGCGGCAGTTCATGGCCTGTCTCAGAAGCGGAACAACTTAAATGGTTTGAACATCAAGAAAGAAGTAGGGATGTTCTTCGATGTATAGTTGCATTGAAAGAAAATGGCAAGGCCATAGGTACAATTATTCTTTCGGATATTGACCAGAAGAACGCCACTGGGCATATTCACATCAAAATGAGCAAAGACGGTGGTCGTGGCAAGGGCTATGGAACAGATGCGGTGAATACGCTTGTGAGCTACGCATTTGATGAACTCAGACTGAACTGTATCTATGCCAATATCCTTGCTTATAACGAAGCATCTATAAAACTATTTGAGCGGTGTAGATTTAAGCGGGAAGGAGTACTCAGACAAAGAGTTTATAAGCAAGGTCGGTTTGTTGACCTTCTGGCGTATTCAAGACTGATTAATGATTAGTTTGTTTCAGTTGAAACATGCAAGTTGAGAGGATCACATTATGAATAGAGAATTTGAAGGAAAGAAGCTTTTGATTATTGGCGGGACAACCACAGAATGTGATATTGTTCGATACGCAAAAGCAAAAGGCGTGTACACCATTGTCGCTGATTATGACCCTAACGCTCCTGGCATGAAGGTGGCAGATAAAGCGGCTTTAATCAGTGCAAGAGATGTTGACGCCTTAGTGGAGTTCTGTGAGCAAGAAAAAGTGGATGGCGTCATTACAGGGTTTGTAGATATTCTTTTAAGACCGTATATGGAAGTTTGTAAACGACTCCATCTTCCGTGCTATATCACCGAGAAAATGTTAAGCATGTCTACTAACAAAGTGGATTTCAAAGAAACTTGTGAGAAATATGGAGTGCCAGTTCCACATACGCATCTGGTAGGCGGTAGCATCGATGCGAATACGATTAAGAAAATATCTTATCCTGTCTTTGTAAAACCATTAGATGCAAGCGGATCACGGGGAGCTGGTGTGTGTAATAATGAACAAGAGCTCAGAACCAGATTTATTGAAGCGGTCGGATATTCTTCTGGTGGGAATGCTATTGTTGAAGACTATATCACAGGAAAGGAATTTTTGCTGGATTACGTGGGTGTTGGCGGAACGTTTAGATTGCTATCTATCTTTGATAGGTATGTGGCTTCCGATAGGGGGAGCGCAGTTAATTACTCTACGATAGCTATTTCACCATCGCGCTCTGTTGACTTTTATCTCAAAAATATAAATGGTAAAGTTATAAATATGTTTAAGGATCTCGGCTTTTCTGATGGTCTCATGTTTTTGCAGGGTTATTATGACGGAAGCAAGGTTACTTTTTATGAGATGGGCTGTCGCTTGGGAGGTTCATATTTTGCCCATGAGCAGGAATGTCTAGGGGACAATGCCATTGATATGGTGGTAAGATATGCGCTGACGGGGAAAATGGTCTATGATCTGTCATCGATACCAGAAGATGCAGCCAGATACAAAAAATATGCGGTTGATTGTAATTATTTGGTTAAAGGGGAAGATGAAACGGTTGCAAAGATCATTGGGCTTGAGGAGGTGGGAAAGCTTCCAGGTGTGATTGAAATTCTAAAATACCATGATGTCGGATACCATTACGGAAAAGACAAACTAGTAGATAAGCCGATGTTTACGGTTGAGCTAGTCGCCGATACAAAAGAAGACCTAATTGATAAGATCAATTATGTAAATCAGACGGTTGATGTATTGAATGAGGATGGCGTCTCATTGCTTATGGAAAAACTTAACCCGGAAATACTATTTGCCTAACTATTGTGAAGTCATTTAAGGCTAGAGTAATTGAGAATTTAATTTACCTAGATAGCTAAAACATGATTGTGAAATGATTGAATTGCAAATAATTAGGAGATAGTAGATATGACTAATGATGAAATAGAGTTAAAAAGAATATCATACGCGGAATTGAAGGATAGTACATTTGATTTGGTAGGCGATGATTATGGTATTGTATCTGGATATTTTAATAGTACAACAAGGGTGGCATTATTATCCAATCCTAATCTCACTAATTATTCAAATACAGTACTCGGTATTATTTATATTAATGGTCAGATTGTTGGCCGACATATGCTAATGCCTACAAAAATATGTATCAATAATGAAATTACCACTTTACAGACTGGTGGCGGCCATGAAGTAGTAGACAGTTACAGAGGAAAAGGGTTGGGTACCAAGCTAGTGAGAGAATGTATTTTTAATAGCGAATATCCAATTTACATTGGCCAGTATTATTCGACTGCTGCGGTTTCTATTCTAAAAAAGCTTGGAATGACCTTTTTTGAAATACCTCAATTTATAAAGATATGCAAGGCGGAGCCAATACTGCGAGAAAAAGGAATAAAACACCCAACAATTATTGCTAAGATTATTGATGTTATATTAATGATTTTAGATTTTGGTAACACCATGAAACTTAAAAAGCTAAACAAAAAGTATAAAATAACTAAAGAAAGAATAGTGCCAGAATGGGTAAGTGAACTTGTTGCTTCAGAGGATCACAAATATTATGAAGTGCACGACCGAGATTGGTTTCAATGGAATCTTGATAACAAATTCACTTCTAATCCGAAAGACAAAAATTCGTTTTATTCAATTTATGATAACTCCCAAAAACCTGTGGGCTTCTTTTTTACGAAGGAACGGTTTGAAGAACATTTAGAAGGTAATTACTGGAACACTTTACGGGGCACAATTTTAGAATGGGGAATTGATAGGAAGTCAGATTTATCGGAAGTGGATATTAATCTGCTGGCATTAAAGACTTTTTCTTCTGATGTTGATAGAATCATTACTGTGATATCAGATGTTCAGGACTTAAGGTCTATAAAAAAACTGCGATTCATTCGTCATGGTAATTTTCAAATGTCGATACGAATAAATAAAGACTTTCATAAAGACTTTCCTGAAGATATTTTAGAGCAGGAAAATTGGAGAATTAGATATGGCGGATGCAATACTGCGCTAGTGTAATTTAGTTATTGTCATCGAGTATCTAATATATATATATCGAAGGGATGTAATACATAATGAAAAAACAATTAGTGGTATGTGGAGGCGGAAACAGCGCTCATGCTGTAATTCCTTTGTTGAGGGGGTCTATTTTTGATGTTTCGATCCTTACCTCTCGACCTGAAATGTGGTCGAAAACAATTAAATTAGAATGGCATGATCCTGATGGTAATGTACAAGGAAAGTACTCTAATGAACTGAAGACAATTTCAAGTAATCCGAATGAATTAATACCATTTGCTGATTATATCTTTTTATGCATGCCTGTACATAAGTATAGAGTGTGTCTCCATCAAATAGCGCCATTTATATCTTGTAATAAAACTGTAGTTATCGGGGTAGCTTATGGTCAAGGTGGCTTTAATTGGATGGTAGAAGAGATTCGAAAAGAGTATGGATTATCAAATGTTGTAGAGTTTGCATTTGGTCTTATTCCTTGGACCAGTAGAGCCGAGAAATTAGGACATAAGGGGATCATGTTTGGATTCAAGGAGCGACTTTGTGCTGCAGTATATCCTAAGGAGTATTATGATCAAATAAATAAAGAGTTTTTCAATCAAATTAGCTATAAATGGTCTGGGAAAGGCAAAGTCGAACAATGTGATAATTTTCTTTCGCTTACACTTTCTGTAGATAATCAAATTATACACACGTCTCGATGTCACGGATTGTATAAGGTCTATGGGAAATCGTGGAAGAAACATGAAGATGTTCCTTGGTTCTATAGAGACTATGATGATATTTCTGCCCAGGAACTAGCTGATTTAGATGCAGAATATACTCTTATTCGAAATGCCATTAAAGCGTTGCATCCTGAAAAAGACTATCATTTAATGATGGATTATCTTTCATTAGATCACTATTCATTTAATGCAGATGAAAATGAAAGTGTAAAGGATTCATTCCTTAATTCCGTTACGCTCGGTACAATTCAAACTCCAGTAGTTCAGAATGCGGATGGTGAGTGGGAAATTGACAAGAATTATCGTTTCTTTATGGATGATATCTACTACGGGAATTGCATTGCGAAATGGCTTGCGGAGCAACTTGGAATAAACACACCCAAAATTGATGAGATAATTCGATGGGCGCAGGAAGTACGTCAAGAAAAACTTATAGATGATGATAATCACCTTTTGCTTGATAGTCCAGATCTTAATGCACCCTATAAGTCGGGTTTGCCTTGCTACTATGGATTTAAGACGATAGAGGACTGCATTGATTAATTGGATTGATGAATAGTTTCGATTTTTAAAATGATCTCACTTACTAACTACGGAGATTAGAATGAAAACTAGGAATGAAGTGTATTCAGAAATTCTCCGCAGGACTGGAACGACTGACGTTGGCAAGTTGCCTACTGAGCGACTACTGTAAAAGATATAGAAGATTGAGGTATTGCTCTTACTGATGAAGAATGCAAAGGTATAGAAATAACTTTAAGCAGACTTTTAGGATGGCAGCTACATCTTACGCTTTCTCATTGATTGATCTTGACAATCATTATGATCCGATTCGTAAACAGGCGATTCCTACCGTTGATGAATTATAATTTGCTTCACATGAAGATGCAGATCAGATGGAATAATGACAGAGGAAGCCAAATAGTTGATTTGATTAGATTATTATGATGTGAAAGGGCGGTGAGACTGTGACAAGAGAAATCGGTAGTGAATTTCATAAAATGTTTTTTGACTGTGGTCATGGCCTCACCGTTCCGGTTCCTGGACATTTCATCTTCTCTGGTAGAACAGCAATTGAAACAGTACTGAAGGAACTGCCGGAAGCAAAGACGGCTTTTCTTCCATCCTACTGCTGTGACTCTATGATTCAGCCGTTTAGAGATGCAGGGATTGAAGTCGAGTTTTATCCGGTGAATTATGAGGATGGATTAAAGATTGCAATAGAAAAAGATGCAGATATCCTACTTTTGTGTAACTATTTCGGGTTTAACATTCCAAGGCCTGAGTTAAAAGGCTTCCGTGGTGTGGTAATTGAGGATGTTACACACAGTTTATTTTCTGTCCATCCCTACCACCCACAAACTGATTACTTAGTAGCTTCCCTGCGTAAATGGGAGCCGATTAACTGTGGTGGGTACTGTGCGGCGGTGAACGGTGTCCTTCACCAAATTCCAATAACCACACCACCACAGGAGTTTATAGAGAAGAAAAGTGCAGCAATGGCATTAAAGACAGAGTATCTGTCAGTTTTAGATGAAGAAAAGAAACCACGCTTTCTCTCCATGTTCAGAGAGAGTAATCACTGGCTCGCACAACATTATTCAAAGCTTTCCATCGACCCATGGTCGCGTGAATATCTTGACTCAGTAGATATGGGAAAGCAGCGGGAAACAAGACGGAGAAATGCAAAAGCATTATACAAAGGACTGAAAAACGCTCAGTTCCTCTTTCCGGAAGAAGCCATAGACTGCCCACTGTTTGTGCCGCTTCTCTTACCGAATCGGGATGAAGTGAGATGGATGCTCACAGAGAATTCGATCTACTGCCCAGTTCATTGGCCAAAGCCAGAAGGTGCAGAGTCGAATCTGTATGAAAGGGAGTTATCCCTTATTTGCGATCAGCGTTATAACGAAGAAGATATGGAGCGGATCGTGACAGTTCTTAAACCATTACTATAAAGAATTCCTGTACTTGAGCACGAAGAAGATAAAAGGCAAAAGAGAGAAAAAGGAGCAACCATGAAAACAATTTTGATTACTGGTATTGGCGGATTAACACCCCGCTCTATTGCAACTATCATCAAGGAAAACCACCCTGATTATAAACTCATCGGCTGTGATATTGAGAAAAAAGCTATGGGTTTCTTTATGAGGACAAAAGATGGCAGCAATCTTATCAATGAATATTATGTTGCTCCGAGATGCGATGATCCCGGATACTTCCCGTGGATTGAGAAGCTGGTTAAAGACAAGAAGGTTGATTATGCCTTCGTGCAGCCAGAAAGTGAGATTGTGGCATGGGGCCAGTATTTTGAAGACCGTGGAGCATTCCCGTGCCCTGTGTTTATGGGGTGCAAGTTGCTCTCCGAGAGTTTGAGAGATAAATCTATTATGGCTGATTTGTTGGAGGGCACAGATTTTATTCCAAAGACAATTAAGGTTACGCAAGTAAATCCGCGCTTTGAAGATGTGGAGAAGGAAATAGGATTTCCATGTTGGATCAGAGCAACAGAGGGAACGGGAGGACTTGGCTCTCTCCGTCTTGATAATGTTAGCTCCTATCGTTCGTGGCTTTTCATTAATGCCCGAATCCCGGAGTTCACAGTCTCCGAGTTCCTCACTGGACGTCACCTTGCAAATGAAATGCTCTATTACAATGGAGAGTATGTAAAAGGAGCGGCCTTGGAGTGCGTTGAATATGTCATGGCAAACACTGCGCCATCTCATGTTACTGGAAACACTCACTTCGGACGATTCCTCAATGAAGACAGGATCAACAAATTTTGTGATGACTGCATCAAGTATCTGGAGAAAAAGCTGGGTGTTCCTGCACATGGCATTTTGTCCTTTGACCTCAAAGAGGACAAGGATGGCAACATGAAGGTTACCGAGGTCAATATCCGACATATGGCGTACACCGGTGTTATGGCTCATGTGGGTTTCGACTTGATTGAAGACACTATTCGAATCATGGAAGACGGTAATGCGGATAATATCGTTCGTGATCAATACCATCATTACGAGAAGCCCTATGTTTTCCTGCGCGATGTGGATGTTGAACCAATTGTTTTGGACAGTGAGGAAATATTTGATAATCCGAAAGCAACACTATAAGGGAGATATAAAAGAATGCCTAAAAAGGTTATCTGGCTCGTAAATGAATATAATTTTCCGGATTATGAAAGATCCAGACAGACAAACCTTTGTCGATTACTGGATGAACGTGGGTATGATGCTTACATAATCAGCGGTAGCTCTATAAATAAAAGCGTAGCAAATAAGATAAATGATAATAGAAAGTTTGTTTTTGTACAGGCACCTGAAGCAAAGGGATACATGATTAAGACATCGAATTATAGTAAGACTTATGAGCGTGTTTTGGTGGCTCTACAATTTCAGCATAGATTATGGAAGCTTCGCAAACAACTACCTAAACCAGATGTAATTGTCAGTGATTTTGCAGGGCTATTTGGAAATGAATTCCTTAAGTGGAAGAAAAAATACGGGACAAAGGTTATATACGACATTCTCGATTTATGGCCGGAGGGATTTGTAGATTTAGGCTATATCAAGGAAGACTCTGCTATTGCGAAGATTCTTTACAGAATGGAACATAAGTCTTATCGGGAAGCTGACGGTATTATTTTCTCCATGCAAGGAGGACGTGATTATATCATTGATAAAGGCTGGAGCAGGGAAGTTGGCGGCGATGTGGATACCAGCGACATAGGGTATTTAAATAACGGAGTAAATCTGGAAAAGGTTGACGCCCAAAAAGATGTATTTGTTTTGGATGATTCCGATTTAGATTCAGATAAATTTAAAGTTATTTACCTTGGGTCAATTAGTGCGACAAATGGGCTCGATGTCCTTGTAGAAACAGCAAAGGTGTTGCAGGAAAGAAAAAATGACAAGGTCGTCATATTAGTATATGGTTATGGAAACCAGGAAGAGAAATTGAAAAAGATGGTTGCCATTTATGGCTTAAAGAACATTTTGTTTAAAGGCGAACTGGACTATAGATACGGTCTAAATGTTTTATCCCGGGGGGATTTGAACTTATTCACATTTAGAGACTCCCCTTTGTGGAAATATGGTGTTAGCCCAAACAAGCTATTCATGTACTTTGCAAGCGGAAAACCAGTTCTCTCGATGATAAAACCGGCATACGATCTTGTGGAAGGAAAAAAGGCAGGCATTTCAGTTGAGAACGATCCAGAAATTGTAGCTGATGTAATTGAGCGATTCTGCGTGATGAGGAAAGATGAATACGAAGAATATTGTAAAAATTCCAGAGCGACAGCGGTAGAGTATGACTATAAGAATCTTGTACAGGTATTGATTGATAAGATTGAGGGATAAAACTGTGAACATACTTGTAATTACACAAATGTACTCACAACCAGATGACGCTGGCGAGAATAAGCCAACAAAGACGGTTAACTATTTTGTTAAAGAGTGGGAGGCAATGGGACATAATGTTGTTGTTATGCATTGTCCCAGCAAATTTCCACTGGCACTTTATCTCCTCCCAACGGCAGTTAAAGAGAAATTTGCCAGACGCATTTCCACGATGGTACCGCCAATCGAATCAAGGAAGGAACTTGAAAGGGAAGAGAATGGAGCAAAAGTCTATCGGCTGCCGATGTTAAAGATAAAGCCAGGACAGGCTTACTCTGCCTCTGGTATGAAGAAACAGGCTATAAAGATAGAAAAGAGACTTGAAAAGATATCGTTTATACCTGATCTGGTGATTGGGCATTTTGCAAATCCAAGCCTTGAATTAGTGGCCAATGTGGCAGAGCACTATAATGTGAAATCGTCAATTGTATTTCATCATGACTGTACCGCAACAGGGATTCAGAAGTACAGGATCAAGGAGAATATCGGTAGAGTAGGAGCAATTGGCGTTAGATCAATTATTGAAGCACACCAAGTACAGCAACGGCTGAATCTAAAGACGCTACCGTTTGTGTGTTATTCAGGTGCTCCTAATGATGCCGTACAAGCTGCAAAGAAGATTTGCGACAAACAGGATTTTACCGATGGCATCCGTCATATTTATGTAGGGAGTCTTATAAGGCGTAAACATCTTGATGTTGTGGTAAAGGCGTTTTTGAATACAGCTGGCGAGAAGGATACTCTCACTGTTGTTGGGGGAGGTCCGGAAGCAGCAAATTTGAAAGATCTGGTTAACGAAATGGGCGCTGGTGATAAGATTACCTTTACTGGACGCGTATCACGTGAGGAAGTCCTCAAGAGAATGGGTGAAGCTCAAGTCTTTACGCTAATCAGCCATTATGAGACATACGGTATGGTCTATATAGAGGCAATGCTACAGGGGTGCTTAACGATAGCATCCAAGGGCGAGGGATTTGATGGAATTATTAAAGATCGAGTGAATGGTTTCATCTGTGAACCGGGAGATCAGAAGGCACTTGAAGCAGTATATAAGAGGATTGCTTTAATGTCTACAGAGGAACGCAACCAAATAGGGCAAGCAGCTATTGATACTGCAAGTCATTATTCTGAACGAGAAGTAGCAAAAAAATATTTGGATGATATCTTAAAGAATCAGAGGTGAGATGATGAAAATACCGTTTGTGACATTCCTTCCGATGGAAAAAGAACTGAATGACGAACTTAGAGGCGCTTTTGATCGCGTGTTCACACGCTCCTGGTATATTGAAGGCGTTGAGGATGAATCTTTTGAAAAGGCGTTTGCAAAATATTGCAATGTTGATTATTGTATCGGAGTAGGTAACGGGCTTGATGCTTTGATGCTTATTCTGAAGGCTATGAATATCGGTGATGGAGATGAGGTTATCGTTCCATCCAACACGTATATAGCCACAGCCTTAGCAGTCACTTATGTTGGAGCAAAACCCGTGTTTGTTGAGCCGGATATTAGAACCTTTAACATTAATCCTGCGCTTATTGAAGCTGCCATTACGGAAAAAACAAAAGTCATCATGCCGGTCCATCTCTATGGGCAGGCATGTGATATGGATCCGATCATGGCAATCGCAAAGCAATATGGCCTAAAAGTTGTCGAGGACTGTGCGCAGGCTCATGGTGCTACTTATAAAGGAAAGAAAATCGGTTCCTTTGGTGATGCTGCGGGCTTTAGCTTCTATCCGGGGAAAAACCTCGGTGCACTTGGCGATGCTGGTGCTGTTGTAACGAATGATAAAGAACTTGCGGATAAAGTAAGAGCACTCGGCAACTATGGCTCTGATTATAAGTATCACCACATTTACAAGGGTAACAACAGTCGTTTAGATGAACTCCAGGCCGCTCTCCTTACAGCTAAGCTTCCTCATCTTGAGAGGATGAATGTAGAGCGTAGGAGGATTGCAAAGCTTTACACAGAAGGCATTACGAATCCGAAGGTCATTACACCTTTTGTTCCGGAAGAGTGTGTTCCTGTGTGGCATATTTATGGCATTCGGTGTGCAGAGCGCGACGCGCTTGAGAAATATCTAAATGAAAAAGGTGTCGGGACGAATAAGCATTATCCCATTCCTATACACCTACAGGAATGTTATAAGGACCTGAACATCCCTCATGGAAAACTTCCTGTCGCAGAGGAAATCAGTTCTACGGAACTCAGTATCCCGATGTACTATGGAATGAATGATAAAGAAATACAATATGTTATTGATGTTATTAACGAATTCTGAGAAGGTGGACGCCTATGTATCTGAGAAAGCTTGAATTGAAAGATGCGCCTCTAATGTTTGCTTGGATGCACGATAAGAGCGTAACAGAAAAACTGCGCACAGACTTTTCATCTAAGACACTTCAGGATGCAGAGAATTTTATAAGACTCAGCTGGGAAAACAAAGGTGATTTGCATTTAGCTATTGCATCTGATGAAGATGAGTACATGGGAACAGTAAGCCTTAAGCATATTGAAAATGGTAGCGCAGAATTTGCGATCACAGTACGGGCAGAAGCTATGGGACGAGGCTATTCTTGGTTCGGAATGGAAAGCATAATTGAAATGGCATTCAATGAACTTGGTCTGGAGAGTGTCTATTGGTGTGTGTCCAGAGAGAATACCAGGGCTATTCGTTTTTATGATAAACACAATTTTCATGAGATTATCGATGTCCCTCAGAAAGTGCTTGACCGTTATGAAGGCTTCGATAATCTGAAATGGTACTCTGTGCTTAAAGGTGATGAATTCAATATCAGGAGTGTTGTTGCTGGTTGTAGCGTAATTCATATAAAGACCATACCAACTGTTAATGCTGGTGAATTGTCATTCTTTGAGGGAACTCACGAGATCCCCTTTGATATTAAACGAATCTACTACATTTCAAAGGTCCCAGAAGGTGTACGGCGTGGGTTTCATGCACATAAGGAACTCAAACAATTTCTTTTTTGTCCTTATGGGAGGATACAGCTGGTGCTCGAGAATAAACATGGTAGAGAAGAAATCGAATTGAGTGATCCGAGTATTGGTGTTGTCATAGAAGAATGCACATGGAGAGAAATGTTATGGTTGCAAAAAAATTCTGTGCTTTGTGTCGCAACATCGGACTTTTATAAGGTTGAAGACTATATTCGGGACTATAACGAATTCCGACAGTTTATTGGAGGCTAAAATGAAAGGCATCACTCTTGCTGGTGGAGCGGGATCAAGACTATATCCTCTATTAATGGAAACAAGCAAACATCTTTTTCTCGTATATGAGAAGATGTGATGGTTTTTGCACTTGAGGAGATAGCATTTTGTAAGGGATGGATTGCTAAAGAAGAACTGCTGAAGTCAGCAAAACAATATGGAAGAGTTTCTATGGAGAGCATTTGAAAAATGTTGCAGATGGCAGTTAATATAGAGTATCGCTATAAATATAATTAAACCGAAGTATAATAGGATGGTAGTGCATGATATTATTTGTAACTAACGCGTATAAAGAAAACAGAGAAGACTATGCAAACGGGTTTGTCCATACACGAGCTTTAGCCTATAAAGATAAAGGATATGATGTACAGGTATTTAAACCAAGTTCGAAATATAAACGGTATACGATTGAGGGCATCCAAGTAACAGCAGGGAGTGGAGAAAATCTCAGGGAAATAATAGAGCAGAGCCAAGTGGATACAGTTTGTGTGCACTTTATTGGTCCGTACGCTATCAATCCATTTAATCAAATAGACAGAAAACTCAATGTTTTTGTTTTTGTGCATGGAAATGAGGTACTGCATTGGTATGAAAGAATATTTACAGGAACAATTGTGAGCCTTCATTCTTTTCTGGCTTTCTTAAAGTATTCATTACATAATGTAAGGAATATGAGGGTAATCCGTAACTTTCTGCATTCTACACATCATTCGATCAGACTTATAGCGGTGTCCAAATGGATGGCCAATATAGGGATAAAGAACTGGCGAACAACTTCAAAATGGGAAATTATACCAAATTATATTAACGAAGAACTATACCCATTTGAAAAGAAATCGGCTGGGTTGAGATATAATTTCTTGTCTATTAGACCATATACTTCAGGTAAATACGCAAATGATATAACCGTCCAATTTATTATAGAAATGCGTAAACACCCTGCATTTAATAGTATGAAATTTACCGTTATTGGTCAAGGCCCGTTATGGGAAAAAACGGTTGCTCCTTTAAGACAATTTGAAAATGTAAAGCTCATTAACAAGTTTTTGAACTCGGATGAAATTAGGGAATATCATGCGCAAAATGGGTTTATGATATGTCCAACAAGGCAAGATGCTCAGGGCGTGTCTATGTGCGAAGCAATGAGTAGTGGACTTGTCCCACTTACATTAAATAATACAGCAATTCCTGAATTTCTCCCAGAAATACCGGGAATACTATGTGATAATGTTCATGAGATGTATGAGTTCGCCGCACGATTGATTGAAAATGAGAAATTGTTTTTAGACATTTCAGAAAAATGCAGTCTCGTTATAAAAAGCAAATGTGGGTCATCAGCGACTATAGATAAGGAAATAAGTATGGTGACTTCACGAAATATGCGCTTGTGAGGATATGATGAAAAAGTCTGTTATAACTATAAGACATCAACAATCAAGCAGCTACGCAAAAAAGATACTACCTATAGTGATTATTTGTTGTAGCATTGGTAATCATATACATTTTGCTGGGATTAGTATATCAATCATATTGTTTGCAGTATATTTATTCGCGCTTTTTATAGATACTGTGACAAATCGCATATCTAAAGTAATGGGATTGGTAAATACACCTAGCGGTGTCAAACTCAAGAGAATTATATACTTGTGGATAGGATATGGAATTCTTCAAACGGTTTTTTTGATAATCATAAAGTCAGATCTAAGTATTTTGAAAGAATTGTTTTCATACATTGTTGGCATAGTATTGATGCTTTCAATTATACGCTTTACAGAGAGCAATGATGATTTGAGACTATATACTTTTCTGATCATTTTATGCACGGTGGTTGAATTACTTATCTGCCATTACGAGATAATTACGGGGAATCATGTTCGTACAACGGCATTTCGACATTATAAAATGGTTTTTGGTACATATTATAATGAAAACGATTTAAGCGTAATGTTAGCCTTAGGCGCGTTGACAACATTATATTACGGGGCTTTATCATTAGGAAAGAACAGAAAAGTTGTTAGAATTCTTCTTATAACAGTTATTCTAGTGGATTGTTTCTATATGATTTTATTCACCCGATCAAGAGGTGGATTGTTAGGTTTTATTATAGTTGTTAGTCTGTTCCTGGTCGCGGTTGCTTTTGGCAGGAAATATTATTTATATAAATCTTTGCTCAAGATTGCGTTTTTTATTGCGATATTACTAATGTTTGTTGCTTTTGTTGTGGGATTAATTTCAGTGTCAGACGAAAATGATTTGGCGAGAATAGCAATTTATAAAGATGTATATAATTTCTTCTTGTCAAATCCTGTTGTTCTCATTTTTGGAGGAGGACCAGGCCAGTTGAGAGCAACAACAGGATACGCAATTCACAATTATGTGTTACAGGTATGGGGGGACTTTGGTGTTGTTGGTATGTTTTGCTATCTGTATGGCATCTTTACAATGTTAAAATTTCCTAAAATTTTTCAAGCAACAGCTGACGATTCTGTTAGAAAAACATGTGTCTTCACATGTGCGCTTTTGACGGTTCTCTTTTCTTTTGTTGTGAGTGACTACGGAACTATTAAGCTGTCTTGGATTATACTGGGGTTATTCTATTCAGAAAGGCTGATCTCTCAATTACCTGTGGTTAATGATAATATGAAGCAGATAATCTAATAAAGTTGTTTTACTATAATATTCAGTAAAAGAAAAAATGGAATATGTGATTACATTCCACATTTTTAGAATAAGTGGAGAAATGCATATGCCCAATAAATATTAGAATTTCATAGTGTAATTATTATTGCCTGTTTGTGAGGAAGGATAATCTCTATGAGCGAAGGAAAAGAGTCTGTTGTAAAAAATAGTGCGTATATGTTTCTTGGTACGTGTATCAATATTGCTATTAGCTTTTTTACAACACCAATCATTACTAGACTGGTTGACCCGTCTGATTATGGGCAATGGTCGATTTTTGCTTCATACACAAATGTTGCAATGTCTATCTTTATGCTTGGATTAGATCAAGCGTTCGTAAGATTTTATTATAGTTATGATACAATATCTTACAAGAGATATTTAATTAAAATCACTGCTTTTCTGCCGGCGATCATAACAATTTTATGTTCTTTCGTGATCGTACCGATTTGCTATAAACTACAAATATTTCGTACATCTAATGTTGTTCCATATATTTTGCTTTCCATCAGTACTACTTTCCTTATTCTTTCTAGAGTTGCTAGGCTGGTTCTGCGTATGGAGCAAAATGGAAAAGCATATTCAATATTAATTATTATTAATAAGTTGATTTTTATTACTTGGGTTTTAGGGTTAGTTTTCTTTACTGATATTGATGATCTTGTTATTCTATGCTCCGGTACTACTATAGCTGAAGTAGCTATTACAATAGTTGCAGTTTGTTTGGGAAAAGGAGTATGGTCATTAAGCGCGAAAAAACCTAAAGAATCTGAAATTGATGTAAAAGCGTTGGTTAGATACGGCTTTCCATTTATTTATACGCTCCTTGCTACAGACATTTTTCATGCAGCGGATAAGTGGGCAATCAATGCTATAAATGGGCCCTATGAAGTTGGAATATATTCTGCAGCAGCTAGTATTGTGGCGCTATGCTCAGTTTTTAAAACTACATTTGATTTAGTCTGGGCACCGTTAGCCATGAAACATTATGAAACTGATCATAATGAAAAATCTTTTTATGTTAAGGCTAACGGATGCATCACAGTTGTAATGATGCTGATAGCGATTGCCATTATTGCTTTCAAGGATATAATAGCGTTCCTTCTTGGAGAAAAATATAGACTTGCGTCTTCTATTGTTCCGTTTTTATTATTCAATCCAGTAATGACAACTATTTCCGAGACAACGGTTTATGGGATTAATTTCAAAAAGAAAACTGGATATCATATTATCATTACAACTGTTGCGTGCATTGTTAATATCATATTGAATTCGTTGCTTGTCCCAAGATATCAATCACAAGGTGCAGCATTGGCGACTGCAATTTCATATATAGTTTATTATACCATGAGAACTATAATGGCAAACAGATGTTTCCCTGTCAAATTTGAGCATGTGAAGTTTATCATTGCTGCTATATGTTTGTTTATCCTTTCATGGATAAACACTTTCTTTCGCATAAACAAATATGTTAATATTGCTATTTGCATTGGATTAGCGGTAGTTGTTATGCTGTTATATAAGAAGAATTTAAAACAAATTCGTATGATATTGAAGGAAATCATTAGACATAAACTACTTAAGAGTAATAATCAAGCATAGATTTGACTCTGATACTTTGTAGGCAACAAGAGCCAAAACAAGTCACCGTCTCTAGAAACAGACGGCCAAAATGATAAGGAAAATGATAAGGAGAAAACCAACGATATGAAAAAAGTAATGACCGTATTCGGAACAAGGCCAGAGGCAATCAAAATCTGCCCTTTGATTTTAGAAATGAAGAAGAGACCTTCTTTAGAGGTGGTTGTCTGTGTTACGGCGCAGCACCGTCAAATGCTCGATCAGGTTTTGGAGACGTTCAACGTTGTTCCGGATTATGATTTGAACATCATGAAGAATCGGCAAACGTTATTCGATATTACAACGGGAGTTCTTACCGGTATCAAGGAAGTTCTGGAGAAGGAACGTCCGGACGTTGTACTCGTCCACGGTGATACTTCTACTACCTTCGTAACAGCTTTGGCATGCTTCTATCTTCAAATCCCTGTTGGTCATGTTGAGGCTGGTCTGCGGACTTACAATATCTATAGTCCATATCCAGAGGAATTCAATAGGGAAGCGGTAAGCATAGTCTCTCAGTATAATTTCGCACCGACTCCGCTTTCTCGTGACAATCTCTTGCGTGAAGGTCGTAAGGCTGAGAATATCTACGTAACTGGCAATACGGTCATTGATGCCATGCAGCATACTGTCAAAGAAGATTACACTCATCCCGAGCTTGATTGGGTTGGAGACGGAAAACTAATATTTATTACAGCTCATCGCCGTGAGAATCTCGGTGAACCAATGCATCATATGTTCCGGGCGATAAGGAGAGTGCTTGTTGAGCATCCGGAATGCAAGGCGGTATATCCGATCCATATGAATCCGGTGGTTAGGGAAGTGGCTGCAGCCGAACTCGGTGGCTGTGATCAGATTCATATCATCGAGCCGATAGAAGTATTTGATTGCCACAACTTTGAAGCCCGGAGTTTCCTGTGCCTCACGGATTCTGGCGGGATCCAGGAAGAGTGTCCCTCCTATGGTGTACCGGTTCTTGTAATGCGTGATACGACTGAGCGACCCGAAGGCGTGGATGCTGGAACGCTAAAACTTGTTGGTACGGATGAGGAAATTATATATAAGACATTTAAACTACTGCTAGAAGATAAGGCCGAGTATGACAAGATGAGCCGTGCATGCAACCCTTATGGCGATGGGCACGCGTGTGAGAGAATTGCGGATATTCTGGAAGGAAAAAAATTTAGTCCTTGGGAACCCCAATATAAAATAGCACCGTAAGATTGTTTACAGATGTTTCTAATCCATCTATGAACGCGTATGCAGATGGTGCATAGGGGAGCACGTCAGAGTGACTACAGGATAAACAATGTACAGGAAGGTGTGTTCTTCGGAACCCGGCGATGGCTGTGCGAAACAATATTGCCGTCAGAAACAGTATTCGCGGTATCAGCCCTTGGGTTACTTGATGAAATTTATCGAGACAAGTTTAAACGATTCCCAAGGGCTGATAGTACTTTTCAGGTGAGGCTTTGCGACTGCTAACGGCCTGTGGGCCTCCGTTTAACCATGCCCGTTTCTATCGTTTCGCATACCGCTTGGTTGCCACATTTTCTAATCTCTCCGGAACAGATCTCTTGTGTAAACTTTTTCTCCCACATCGCCCAGCGCCTCCGCGTCAAAGCGGTTGGCCAGAATCACGTCACTTTCTTTCTTGAAGCGTTCCAGATCGTTTACGACTTCGGAACGGAAAAATTCACTGCCGTTTTCCAGCGTGGGCTCGTAAATGATAATCGGA
>JAEEGL011806023.1_pt1 | contig 28018 bp, 22 predicted proteins | sample 9134231 | NCBI WGS metagenome assembly JAEEGL01 (sample SAMN16246548, study PRJNA631951) | gut metagenome | biome: gut microbiome; feature: rumen; material: fiber-attached | host: Bos | place: Iran: Karaj | collected 2018-10
ATTCAGAACAGGCTCAAAATACTTCGTATTTTTCGCTGTTTTGGATTCATCCAATACATAAATTTATAAAATACAGTTCTTACAAGCAAGCTTGACGCCCTGTATTTTAAAATTTATGTGCTGTTCTGAATAGTTACAAATTAAGAAGATAAATAAGAGTGTACTATATAACCGGCAATTTTACAAGCAAAATGACGGTGCATCATGCACCGTCATCTGTAATCTTTTCATATGTTCCTACCAGAAAACATGGTTTCCGATCACAACACCTTCATGACCTGAACTTACCGGCCTGAATCTGGTAGCTCCGCCTATGTATGATGTACCACCGAGTGCTGCCTGCGCTGCCTGTATGCAGCTTGACTTGGGACCCTGGGCACATATCTGAGCCACGCGACCGCTTCCCGCCGGTGAAAACTGTCCTTTGGCATATATTACCGAATACAGAGAACCGCCGTACTTACCGGTATGAAGCCTGTTCACAACAACCGAACCTACAGAAACCTGCCCTTCATAACACTCATTGCCGGCCTCACTCTGTATAAGTGCGGCAAGCAGGGTTACGTCATCATATCCTGCTGCACTCGCATTGCTCGATGCAGTCTGAGCTTCCTTGGAGCTGCTGTCTTTCGACTCAGCCTTTGATGAAGAATCGCTGCTCTTTTGCTTTGATGCGTTCGCAGCCGCCTCCTTAGCCTTCTTCTCGGCTTCAGCCTTGGCATTTATGGATTCTATCGTTTCACCTTTTCCGATATCATACGATATATCCACATACTCCTTGGATACATATCCGATGGTACCGTCTGCGAACTCAACAGATACCCATTCGTCCAGCTCCTCTACAACCTCTATGGTATCACCTTCCGCAAGCAGGTCGTAAATGCCTGCATCCGCATTGGGTTCCTTCCTTACCCTTAAGCAGGAGGTCTTGCTTGTTGCAACCTTCTCTACTACCGAATCTGCCAACCTCCTGGCGTCTGCTCCGAATAAAAGGAAATCATTCTTAACCCATCCCGTAACCTTGCCTGTACGGATCTTGGTCCATCCCGATTCCTTTGCAAGTATTTCGCCTGCACATTCCTTGTACAGCTTACCGACCAGCTTCGAATCCTCTGAAGAAGATTCCCTTATGTTAACTGCCTCATCAACATTGGCCATTGCAAGCTTACTGTAGCTTATACCCGCGACTTCTCCGGTCAGATCCACATTTTCATCATTCTCATCTTCTGTTTCGTCAACCTTAATATCAATATCGGACCCCAACCCTACCTTGATATCTATCGACGAGTCACTGACTGACCCATTATCCTCGGCTATGGTATTCTTAACGGTTATCTTAGCCGATGCAACCGGCTCAGACTTGGTAATGGTCTTGCCTGCCGCCAAAACACTCTGCATACCCCCCTGCGTTATGCCGGCAATGACTGCTATTGCGGTCAGAACGGCTAAACAAGCATGCATTCTGTTTTTCATGATACCTCCTGTTATGATATAAACCCTGCCCACTCCAAATGTTACAAATATATTACAAAATTAAAGGTCATCGTCCATAATGATAACAGGAAAAATGCATTTTGTCAAACTTTTGTAACATTTGTTTCATTCTTGACGTTATCCGGGAACACGGATATTATAGAAGAAAAGAGCGCTCATCCTACGTATGACATGTAAGCGTTATGGCAATGGATGTGTGATCGGACAGGTAGTATAAAACATAAACATCACGAAAGGAAGTATCTATGAAAGACAACAATTGCCCTTACTGCGCAGGCGGCGACGCCCTTGCCAAATTCGGAATCAAGATCTGTGACCTTAATGTAAGCCAGCTTGTCCTGTTCAAGGAGCAGAGTCATCCCGGAAGATGTATCGTGGCTTACAAGGACCATGTGAATGAGATAGTTGATATCTCAGACGAGGAGAGAAATGCTTTTATCGCGGACGTAGCACGCGTATCCAGGGCTATGCATAAGGCATTTAATCCCGACAAAGTCAATTACGGTGCGTTCAGCGATACCCTCTGCCATCTTCATATGCATATGGTCCCCAAATATAAGGACGGATATGAATGGGGCGGAGTTTTTGCAATGAACCCGCAGGAAAAGTTCCTCACTGATGCAGAGTATGAAGAAATGATGCAAAAGATAAAGGATAACCTGTAAAATCATTCAGAACGGAGCGAAGCGTAGACCCGCTTGCGGTATGCATTCGTTATCACAAATGTCATAAGGAATCCGTAGCCTTATCACAAATGTCATAAGGCTACGGATTCCTTATGACATTACCTGTTCTGAATAATTACATACTTCTCGACTTATCGGCACAGGCACGTTCGGCATCTATAACCGCCGAACGGAAGCCTGCCTGTTCAAGTACAGCCACGGCATCTATGGTAGTTCCCGCAGGAGAACATACCATATCCTTAAGCTCTCCCGGATGCTTTCCCGTATCCAGTACCATCTTCGCACTCCCGAGTACTGCCTGAGCAGCCATTTCATATGCGGTCTTCCTCGGAAGCCCCTCAGCAACCGCTCCGTCAGCCATCGCTTCGATCAGCATGAATACATACGCAGGTGAACTCCCGCTTACTGCGACTACCGCATCCATCTGACTCTCCAGTACCTCGTACGCCTTACCGAAGCTGTTAAGAACAGTCAGCACTTTCCCGAACTCATCATCGGTCACATATTCATTCCTGCATACACCCGTACAGCCCTCACCAACAAGTGCGGGAGTATTGGGCATGCAGCGGACCAACTTCACATCCCTGCCGTATTTATCCTTAAGCCAGTCAAGGGTCTTACCCGGTGCTATCGACACTATCACGGTTGAATCCTTTATATCGTCCTTTATATCGTTTATAACGGTTTCATATACCTGTGGCTTCACTGAGGTCACCAGTATATCGGCTGCCCCTGCCACCTCACTGTTGGAGCCTGCTGCCGTAATATGATGCTCGGATACTATCTGCCCGGTCCTCTCCTTACTGTAATCCGCTCCGATTATATCCCGTGGCTCAACCACCTTATTTCTGATGATCCCGCCTATCATTGCGCTTCCCATATTTCCCAGTCCTATGAAACCTATCTTCATGTCATGTAATCCTCTTTTCTGAATAATTTCTATAGTATATGAAATAAATGATTTTGTGTTCAGATCTTAAACATACACAGTGCCGCAGCCACCGACGCATTGAGGGATTCAACAAGACCCTTCATGGGTATCCTGATGAACTCATCTGCCAGTGCTGCCGTATGCTCACTTAATCCCGAACCCTCATTACCTATCATGATCGCTGTTCTGTTCCCGTATTTTACCTTATCATAAGCGGTTCTGCCCTTAAGATGTGCGGCATATACCCTGACACCGACCTTCTTGAGCAGCTCAACGTCATCCTTAAGCTGTTTGGTATAGACGATCGGCACCCTGAAAACGGAACCCATTGTTGCCCGCGTCACCTTTGGATTGTATACATCCACAGTCCCTTCGCTCGCAAGAACGAAATCAATCCCGGCAGCCTCCGCTGTCCTTATCATTGTTCCGAGATTCCCCGGATCCTGGATTTCCTCAAGGATCAGAACCTTAAGGGACATATCATCTCCCACCCTTGTCAGGTCATTAATATCGTAAGTCTTACGTTCCACCACGCAGATTATACCCTGGGGTGTCACAGTCTCGGCCATCTTCCTGAAGACCTTGTTGCTGACCTCGGTATATCCTGTCTGATCAAGCCTCCTCCTGCACTTTTTCAAAAGATCCGCCCCCGGATTCTTATCGTCATATCGTGCCGCAATGTTTGCCTTATCAAGCAGATCCTCGCTGATAAATACTTCCCTGACCCGCTTGGGAGGTGCCTCCGTATACATTTTGATGCCTTCAACAATGAAAGCATTCTGATCCCTGCGTGCCTTGGCACTTGTAGACAGCTGTATTATGTTTTTTATTTTTTCATTTGCAGGACTTGTGATCATATCGTTAATATAATTGTTTCCAAACCATCCTTCGTTTCAGGCAAGCCTGAACTCAGGATGGTATTAATTTTGATGCAACCGGTCTTGCTTCGCAATCCCGGAACATTCGGAATTCGCTTCGCTTCTTCCTCATGTTCTTGCAGGTTTCCAAACCATCCTTCGTTTCAGGCAAGCCTGAACTCAGGATGGTTTGAAACCTTGTTGCATCATATGCTGAGTGACTTCGTTACTTCGTATTCGTACTCGGGGATGTCCTTCTGCATTGCCAAAGCCTCGTCTATGTCAAAGTCAACATATTCGCCGTGCTTATATCCGACTACTCTCTTACTCTTGCCGGCACACAGAAGATCGGCTGCGTAAGCTCCCATCATTGATCCGTAATATCTGTCCTTACAGGTGGGAGAACCTCCACGCTGCATGTATCCCAAGATCGTAGCCCTTGTTTCAACACCCGTTGCAGCCTCAATACGTCTAGCCATTGATGTAGAGTGGCCGATACCCTCCGCATTGATGATAAGATGATGTGTCTTACCTCTCTTACGGTTGTTGATGATGTTATTGATTATCTCCTGCTCCTTGAATTCATATTTCTCCGGAAGCAGTATATCCTCGGCACCCGATGCAACGCCGCACCACAATGCGATATAACCGGCATTACGGCCCATAACCTCAATTATGGAACACCTCTCATGTGAGGAAGATGTATCCCTTACCTTGTCTATTGCTTCCATAGCCGTATTTACAGCCGTATCGAAGCCTATGGTGTAGTCCGTGCATGCAATGTCAAGATCTATGGTTCCGGGGATACCTATCGTATTGATCCCTCTTGCGGCAAGTGCCTGTGCACCCCTATAGGATCCGTCACCACCGATGACTACGAGACCGTCTATCCCATGCTTCCTGCATATCTCAGCACCCTTGTCCTGTCCTTCGGGAGTCTTGAATTCATCACATCTTGCAGTACGAAGGATGGTTCCGCCCTTCTGGATGATATCCGATACATCACGTGGGCTCATATCATTCATTTCTTCGTTGAGTAATCCCTGATATCCCTTCTGTATTCCTATCACCCGCTTGCCGTTGGCGATAGACCTTCTGACAACGGCCCTTATCGCTGCATTCATACCCGGTGCATCTCCTCCGCTGGTCAGAACGGCGACTGTATTTATCTCCTTATCCATATCGGTCCCTCCAAAAAAAATAAATCTATTAAATAGTACATCTTTTGCGGTTCTATTTCAACTTTAATAAATCCTTTACCCTGTTTGCATTCAGAAAGTCATACTACCCGGATATTATCCTCTCCGCACAGCTCCTTCAGCTTTTTCGTGAGGTTCTCGTCCGCACAGACACTCATATTTCTGGGAAACTGCTTCATCTGCTTTGTATCTTCAAGATAGACCACCACCGTGTCACTGCCATCCGAGTCCTTAAGGATTTCATTTATCCTGCCTTCCTTCTCCGTGAAATCGCTCATCGTTGCCAGCCTTATCCACAGCTTCTTCGGCATCTTGTCAAACGGGATGATCCGGTCGCATATGACCTTGGCATCCTTATCCTCTTCAACCGAAGCCTTACCCTTAATAAATATCTTACTGTTCTCATTCAGATATGCCGAATTCTTCTCATAATCATTCGGCCATACGATAACCTCAACCGTACCCAGCAGATCCTCCAGGCTTAAGAATGCCATCATCTGTCCCTTCTTTGTGTACTTTACCGTCTTACTCTCAATAATACCACCGACCATGACGCTGTCATTGTCCTTAACCCTGACAGATCTTGTATCCTCATCATAGACAAAATCAGTCGTCTTGTTGGTTATATGTTTCTTCCACAATGCTTCATCCGACTGCAGCGGATGTCCGCTTACATAAATCCCGAGGATTTCCTTCTCAAAGGAGAGAAGTTCGTCCTCATCATATTCACCGATATCAGGATACCTTAACTCGTATTCCTCCTTGTTCTCATCCGGCAGGATATCAAACAAAGACATCTGTCCTTCCAGGTTGTTCTTTCTTTCCGTTGCGATATTGTCGATTATCTGTGAATACACGGCCATCTTCTGTTTTCTTGTACCCGGAAGCGAATCCAGGGCACCGGCCTTTATGAAGCTCTCGATCGTCCTCTTATTGGTCTCCTTGCCCGACAGCCTCTCTATGAAGCTCTTAAGGCTCTTATATCTGCCGTTTGCCTCCCTCTCGGCAACTATGGACTCAATGACAGGCCAGCCGACTCCCTTGATCGAAGCCAGACCGTAACGGATATCTCCTCCCGATACCGAGAAACCGGCCACTCCCTCATTTATGTCAGGAGGCAGAATCTTAATTCCCATCGACCTGCATGAATAAATGTAATACGAAACCTTGTTGAAGTTATCTATTACGCTCGTCATAAGCGCCGCCATAAATTCAACCGGATAATAGTGTTTGAGCCAGGCAGTCTGATAAGCGACAAAGGCGTACGCCGCCGCATGTGACTTGTTGAAAGCATACTTGGCGAAATCCATCATCTCATCATAAATACGGTTGGCCACCTGCTCCCTTATTCCCTTGGATACACAGCCCGGAACTCCTTCTTCGCTGTTTCCGTATACAAAGTTGTGGCGCTCCTTCTCCATTACGGACTGCTTCTTCTTGGACATCGCCCTTCTTACAAGGTCGCTCCTGCCCAGTGTATAACCGCCAAGATCACGCACTATCTGCATTACCTGTTCCTGATATACTATACAGCCGTAGGTAGGTGCAAGTATGGGCTCTAGCTGAGGACAGTCATAGGTTATTTCCGCGGGATTGTTCTTACCCTTTATATACTGCGGTATGAAATCCATGGGACCCGGTCTGTAGAGAGATATACCCGCTATAATATCTTCCATCGACTGAGGCTTTAATTCCTTCATGAAGTTCTTCATTCCGTCGCTTTCAAGCTGGAATATACCGTCTGTCTTACCCGTTCCGATATAATCAAATACCGCTTTATCATTGTAATCTATCTTATTTATGTCAATGCCCTTTCCGTCATTCGTGGGAACCATCCTTGCGGCATCCTTAATGACGGTCAGGTTCCTAAGACCCAGGAAATCCATCTTAAGAAGTCCCAGTTCTTCAAGAGTGGTCATGACATACTGGGTGGTGATGGTTCCGTCAGCGCCTCTTGAAAGAGGAACAAATTCATCGGCCGCTTCCGGACAGATAACAACACCAGCCGCGTGCATTGAGGTATGTCTTGGCAGACCTTCAAGACGCATGCACATATCTATGAGCTTCTTCGCCTGATCGTCACCGTCATAGAGCTGCTTGAATTCCTGTCCGTAATCAAGCGCCTTCTGAAGTGTAATGTTAAGCTCATTTGGAACAAGCTTTGCGATCATATCACAGTAGGAATACGGCAGATCCATGACTCTTCCCACATCCCTTATGACTCCTTTTGCCGCCATGGTACCGAAGGTGACAATCTGTACAACCTTCTCCTTGCCGTACTTTTTGACTACATAATCAATAACCCTCTGACGCCCCTCAGGTTCAAAATCAATATCTATATCAGGCATGGTCACTCGTTCCGGATTGAGGAAACGCTCAAAAAGCAGATTGTATCTGATAGGCTCTATGTCCGTTATCTTAAGACAGTAGGATACGATACTTCCTGCCGCTGATCCTCTTCCGGGTCCCACGGCTACGTCATGGGTCTTGGCATAGTTGATGAAATCCCACACTATCAGGAAATAATCGACAAACCCCATGCTGTTTATTGTATCAAGCTCATATTCGAGCCTCTTAACAAGATCATCACCGTATCCCGGGTAACGTTCTCCAAGCCCCTTATAGCACAGCTCCTTAAGATATTCAAATGAAGTATATCCTTCAGGCAGCGGGAACCTGGGCAGCTTGTACGAACCGAATTCGATCTCCACATTACATCTGTCCGCTATCTTCTGTGTATTGTCAAGTGCTTCCTGTGCGTAAGGAAACAGGGCGCGCATCTCTTCCTCTGATTTAACGTAGTACTGACCGCCTTCATAGCGGAGCCTGTCCTCATCCTGAACCTTTTTCCCCGTCTGAATACACAGAAGGATATCATGACTCTCCGCATCGGATGCATATGTATAATGGCAGTCATTGGTAGCAACAAGCGGAATATTAAGTTCCTTGCTCATCCTCATGAGATCGGCATTGACTATCCTCTGTTCCGGGATACCGTGATCCTGGAGCTCCAGAAAGTAATTACCCTCCCCAAAGCAGTCAAGATGTTTAAGTGCGGATTCCTTCGCTTCCTCATACAATCCCTTGGCAAGCAGTCTCTGCACCTCTCCCGCAAGACAGGCCGAACAGCAGATAATTCCCTCATGGAATTCACGCAGGACCTCCATATCAACACGCGGCCTGTAGTAGAAGCCTTCAGTGAAGCCTCTGCTTACGATCTTGCACAGATTGGCATAGCCTAAGTTATTCTCGGCAAGGAGGATAAGATGATGATACCTGTCATCCCCATGACTTGCTTCCTTGTCAAAACGGCTTTCGGGAGCAACATAGATCTCACAGCCAAGGATCGGCTTGATCCCCGCTTCCTTTGCCGCTCGGTAGAAATCAATGACACCGTACATCACGCCATGGTCCGTGATGGCTGCAGCGGACATGTTAAGCTCCTTAACCCTGGCCACATATTCCTTTATTTTATTTGAACCATCAAGGAGCGAGAACTCCGTGTGGGTATGAAGATGAACAAATGACATACTATTCTCCCTGTGAAACAAGGCTTAAAACAAGGAACTGCCCCCTTGTTTCACCTCGTCCCGAACAGTTACATCATAGCACAAATCGAAGGCAAACGAAACAAACAAATAGGACGTATCATGTATTATACACAATACGCCCTGTTAACCTGTTCCTGTCTTACTCCGTTTTACAGATACTTCTTCAGTACATCCACCTTATTAAGTGCTTCCCAGGGAAGATCAAGATCGTTGCGTCCGAAATGTCCGTATGCTGCCGTCTGCTTATAGATCGGACGACGGAGATCGAGCATCTTGATTATGCCGGCCGGACGAAGGTCGAAGTTCTCACGTACTATTTCAACCAGCTTATCATCCTTAAGCTTTCCTGTTCCGAATGTATCTATCATTATCGATGTGGGCTGTGCAACACCGATAGCATATGAAAGCTGGATCTCGCACTTGTCAGCAAGGCCTGCTGCCACGATATTCTTGGCAACATATCTTGCCGCATAAGCGGCACTTCTGTCAACCTTGGTACAATCCTTACCCGAGAAAGCTCCACCGCCGTGACGGGCATATCCGCCGTAGGTATCAACGATTATCTTACGTCCCGTAAGACCTGCATCTCCGTGAGGTCCTCCGATAACGAAACGGCCTGTAGGATTAATGAAGAACTTGGTCTTATCATCAATGAGTTCCTTCGGAAGTACCGCATCAAAGACATACTTCTTAATATCAGCATGTATCTGCTCCTGGGTAACATCATCATCATGCTGTGTTGACAGAACAACAGCCTCAAGTCTTAAGGGCTTGCCATTCTCATCATACTCAACGGATACCTGACTCTTGCCGTCAGGCCTTAAGTACTTAAGCGTTCCGTCTTTACGTACTTCTGTAAGCTTCTTTGCCAGCTTGTGGGCAAGCGAGATGGGATAGGGCATATATTCCTCAGTCTCGTTGGTTGCATATCCGAACATCATACCCTGGTCGCCCGCACCTGTATCAAGGTCATCGGTAAGAGAGCCCTCCTTCGCTTCGAGTGCCTTATCAACACCCATTGCGATATCATCGGACTGCTCATCTATCGCTACCAGAACCGCACAGGTATTACCATCGAAACCGTACTCGGATTTCGTATATCCGATCTCCTTGACGGTATCGCGTACTACCTTCTGCATATCAACATAAGCCTTGGTTGTTATCTCACCCGTAATGAGTACAAAACCCGTACAGCATGCCGTCTCGCATGCCACGCGGCTCATCGGATCCTGTGCCATGCAGGCATCCAGTATCGCATCCGAAATAGCATCGCATACCTTATCGGGATGTCCCTCTGTTACAGATTCGGAAGTAAATAAATATTTCTCCATAGTATCTCCTTTCTTAAACCTCTCTGTTTAGCCATATCAACTGACTGTCCTGCCAAGTTTGTAATATTCGCAACGGCTGATGGATCGTTTCACAAAAAAAATCCGCTGATAAGCGGATCCGATTGCATCATAATAACCAAATCCTCTTATTGCTCGATTACTCGCTCAGGTTGGCACCTTCCTTTCGGGGTTGCCGTGGCTTCACAGATCCTATGTATCTCCACCACTCTGAATAAGAGTTACACATATTATAACTATGTATATGCTGTTTCGTCAATATAAAGAATAGCGAATTTCATCAGAAATTCATAAGTTGAAAAAACGAAGAAACCTGCTGTTCTTAATAGTTGCCAATTAGTTTACTTATTAAACAAATTGCTGTATAATATTTTAACATAAAATGTGTTCCTCGGAGGCATGTATGGTTACCGGCAGCAAAGAAATGATAAGGGATATCAACTCACATCTGGTATTGGAAACCATTCTTAACGAAGGGCCGATATCCCGTGCCTCAACAGCTTCCAAGCTCGGACTTACCAAGGCCACCATTTCTGCGATCGTTACGGATCTTATCGACAGAAAGCTGGTCCGCGAGATAGGCTCGGATGACACCTCACTCGGACGCAAACCAATATTACTTGAATTCTGCAAGGAAAACGGACACATTCTGAGCATCGACCTTGGAGTCGATCATATAACAGCTTTCACTTCGGATCTCAAGGGAAACGACTGCGGTCTTAAACAGTTCCTCAACAACTATACACGCGACAATATCATAAACGGACTTATATATATCATAAGTTCACGCATAGAGCAGCTTCAGAAGACACCCTTCGGTGTTGTCGGTATCTCGATCGGCGTACACGGTGTTGTAAACAATAACGAGATTACCTTTGCTCCTTATTATGATTATGTGGGCCTTCCGATCGCCGAGCGCCTGACGGAACACTTCGGTATTCCCGTGATCATCGAGAACGAAGCCAATCTGTCCATCATAGGTGAAAACTGTTTCTGTTACAACGTTCCCAATATGATAGGCGTCAGTGTCCATTCCGGTCTTGGCGTCGGGATAATCATTGACAATAAGCTGTACACAGGCTTTAACGGTAATGCGGGAGAAATAGGTCATACGATAATAAATACAGACGGCAGGCCATGTCCCTGCGGCAACTGCGGATGTCTGGAGCAGTATGCTTCGGAACGCGCGATCCTCAATACCTACGCTTCCATTAAAAACTGCAGCAGGGTAAACATCGATGATTTCATGTCAGCATACAATTCGGGCGAGAAGCTCGCCAAAGATATGGTTGATGAATTCATTAAATATATATCCATAGGGATCAACAATATCCTCAATATATTCAATCCGGATGTAATAGTCATCAATTCCAGCTTCACAATGTACATACCGGAGCTTCATCTGCGTATAAAGGATCAGATAAAAAACCGGATGAACAAGTATTGTAACCTTGTTCCATCCGGTCTTCAGGATATTTCAATTCTATTGGGAGGAGCCTGCCTCATCATCAGGAATTATCTTGGCGTTACTTATCTGGCTCCCAACAGTGATTTCGTTGTCTGATGCTGTTTCTTAAAACAGCGGCTTCATTGTAGGATAGAGCTGCTTAAAGTACTGATACTTCTTCTCGTACTTAGCCGTAAGCTCTGCATCGGGCTTAACCACATCTATAACCTTGACCAGCTTGTCTGCCGCTTCCTCAACAGATGCATATTCACCGCAGCCTACTGCCGCAAGGATGGCACCGCCGTATCCGGGTCCCTCTTCCGATTCGATCACTTCCACAGGAATACCGAGAACATTGGCCATCATCTTTTTCCAGAGTGGTGATTTGGCTCCGCCGCCGCATATCTTCGTACTTTCTATCTTAATTCCCTGTGATCTTGCCACCTCAAAGGAATCACGTATACCGAAGCATACACCTTCAAGAACTGCCTGTGTCATGTCAGCCCTTGTCGAATCCATGCTCATTCCGATAAATACGGCCCTTGCGTCGGGGTTGTTGTGAGGTGAACGCTCACCCATAAGATAAGGCATGAAGAACACATTGTTCTCGCCAAGCTTATCCTCTGTAATAGGTTCCTGCTCCTTTACAAAATCAGTCGTGCCGATGATATCCTCCATCCACCACTTATTGCATGATGCTGCAGAAAGCATACATCCCATAAGATGGTAATGACCGTCAGAATGAGCAAAGGCATGGAGCGCATTCTTATCATCAACCGTGAAATCCTTACTGGAAATAAATATCGTTCCGCTGGTTCCAAGAGAGATATTGCACTTACCGTCTCCTACCGTACCGGTTCCGACAGCTGCTGCGGCATTGTCGCCCGCACCTGCTATTATCTTTACATCTTTGCCAAAGCCCAGTTCATCGGCAAGCTCCGGCTTGATATTTCCCACTACCTCGTAGCTTTCGAATATCTTAGCCAGCTGTGATTCCTTAACGGAGCAGATTTCCATCATTTCCTTGGACCAGCACTTGTTCTTAACATCAAACAGAAGCATACCCGAAGCATCCGAAACATCCGTACAGTGAACTCCCGAGAGCTTGTAAGCAAGATAATCCTTGGGAAGCATTATCTTCTCAATCTTTGCAAAGTTCTCAGGCTCATTCTCCTTCATCCACAGGATCTTGGGAGCTGTGAAGCCTGCAAATGCGATATTGGCCGTGTACTCCGACAGCTTGTCCTTACCTATGACATTGTTCAGATAGTCTGTTTCCTTGCCGGTACGTCCGTCATTCCACAGGATCGCAGGACGGATCACGTTGTCATCCTTATCAAGTACTACAAGACCATGCATCTGTCCGCCGAAGCTGATACCCGCGATCTGACTCTTATCACATTCGCTTGTCAGCTCCTTAAGTCCCGCAAGAGACTGCTCCCACCAGTCCTCAGGCTTCTGCTCCGACCATCCCGGATGGGGAAAACTGAGCGGATACTCCTTTGATACGATCTTCTCGATCTTACCGTTTCCGTCCATAAGAAGCATCTTAACTGCACTGGTACCAAGATCAACACCGATATATAACATTTTATATCCTCCTTTATATAAAGATTCTTCGATACGTTCAGAATGACGTATAATTTATACATTTTACGTAACTATTCATAACAGGCTCACTTCGACTTTGACCGGAGTCACTCCGCACAGAGACACACTGTGCTCATCCGGCTGGCTTACACCCGCATACAGGGTAAAGCTGTTACTGTCAAGGATAAGCTCACCTTCATCGTTATATTCCATAAACGCCTTGCCCGGAATCGAGAAGAACAGGCCCACTTCCTCTCCCGATTTAACCGCCACTCTCTTGAATGCGCATAAACTGTGGTTCCTTACAGCATAAGACGATTCGTTATCCTTTATATATATCTGGACTACTTCCTCTATTGCAGTTGCACTCTCATTGCGAACGGTTACCGTCATATCGATCATGGCTTTTTTAAGCGTTTCCGGATCCTTGACAGCTTTCTTAAGAGCATCTGTATTGAGTTCGGCATTCTTAATTGCGAGCTTACCGTATGTCAGTCCGAAACCGAACGGATACTGCGCCTCCTTTTCCATATATCTGTAGGTACGTCCCTTCATTGAGTAATCGGTAAACTCGGGAAGCTCCTCCAGTGAATTGTACAAGGTTATCGGAAGCTTGCCTGACGGAGATTTCTTACCGAACAACAGATTGGCAAAGGCCCTGCCTCCCTCAGCACCGGGATACCACGCCTGGATAATGGCCTTGACATTGCTTGCATCTCTTGCAAACGAAAGATCCATCGCCGAACCGGTCATAACCGCTACGATCACCGGCTTCCCGGTATCAATGACAGCCTTGGCAAGTATCCTCTGTGACTCGGGGAAGTTAAGGTCCGTCTTATCACCCGAAGCGTAGCTGTTACCCGTATCGCCTTCTTCACCTTCAAGTGTTTCATCAAGGCCGAGTACCAGAACCACTACATCCGAATGATTGGCAACGACCCTGGCTTCTGCCAGCCTGTCATTTTCAACTGCGAGCGGTTCAACCCTGTCCTTGTACAAATGGCAGCCCTCTGAATACAAAACGTTTATATTCGGACCGGCCTCATCCTGTATACCCTCAAGAATAGTGGTATATCTCGAAGAAGTTCCGTGGTAATTGCCTATAAGCGCCACCCTGCTGTTGGCATCGGGTCCTATAACGCCTATTGTATTGACTCCGCCCTTGTTAAGAGGAAGGTAATCATCATTCTTAAGAAGCACCATGGACTTCTCAGCCACTTCAACGGCATATTCCCTGTGTTCACGGCACTCAACCTTTTCATAGGGAATGCTGTCATAATCACTTGCATTGAAAAGACCAAGCATAAACCTTGTTGTATACAGCCTTACACAGGCTCTGGTTATCTCTTCCTCTGTAACCAGTCCGTCATTATAGGCCTTCATCAGATGAATGTATGTATTGCCACAGTTAACATCGCAACCCTTCTTAAGTGCCAGAGCTGCCGATTCCTCTATGGTCTTCGTAACCATATGATGCTCATGAAAATCCCTTAAAGCCCAGCAGTCCGAAACGAAATGGCCTTCAAAGCCCCATTCACCGCGCAGGATATTCTCCATAAGCTCAGTGTGTGCGCAGCAGGGTTCACCGTTTGTACGGTTATAAGCTCCCATAACTGCCTCGACATGCGCTTCCTTTACACATTCCTCAAAGGCCGGGAGATAGGTTTCCCTCATATCCTTTTTGGTAGCCTTTGCATCAAACTCATGCCTTATCGCCTCCGGACCTGAATGTACCGCAAAATGCTTGGCACAGGCAGCGGTTCTTAAATACTCACCGTCTCCCTGAAGTCCCTTAACATAAGCCGCTCCAAGCTTGGAGGTAAGGAACGGATCCTCTCCAAGCGTCTCATGACCACGTCCCCACCTCGGGTCGCGGAATATGTTAACATTAGGCGACCACATGGTCAGTCCCTTATAAATATCCCTGTCTCCCTCTTCGGACACAGCATTGTACTTGGCCCTGGCTTCCGTTGAAACGATCTCTCCGACTTTCTCAATAATACCTTCATCGAAGGTTGCAGCCATGGCTATTGCCTGTGGAAACACAGTTGCCTGTCCCGATCTCGCAACTCCGTGGAGTGCCTCATTCCACCAGTTGTATGCAGGAATGCTTAACCTGTCGATCGCGGGAGAATCATACCTGAGCTGACTGACCCTCTCCTCTACGGTCATCATTTCAACCAAGGTAGCTGCTTTCTTTCTAGCTTCTTCTCTGTTCATATATGCCCTCTGCTTTCTTAAAAATGAATGCCGATATTACATCAATTTTACCTCTTTTTCATAAAGGATACAAGTAATTAGTTTATTAAATAAACTTATTATATACGGCCCGCTCCCGCGCTTAACTATTCAGAACAGATAAAAAAAACATTCCGGGTAAAGCAGGGATCTGATTGTTCTGTCCTTCGCTTCACCCGGAATGATCTGATATTTACGTTTATATCAAGTTATATGCATATTCAGTCAACTACCGAAATTATGCTTAAGCCTCTGCATCCTTCTTAACATCATCTTCCTTCTCAAGGAACTTGTATACACAGGCTGCCAAAGCCGCACCTGCAAGAGGGCCAACAATGAATACCCAGAGACTCGAAAGGGCATCACCGCCTGCGAAAATAGCGGGACCCAGGCTCCTTGCGGGGTTAACGCTGGTTCCTGTCAGACCTATACCGAGGATATGTACAAGTACAAGAGTAAAGCCTATGATAAGTCCGCCAAAAGATCCATGGCCTGCCTTCTTGCTTGTTACACCGAGTATTGTCATAACAAAGATAAAGGTAAGTATGATCTCAACAAGAAGACCTGCTACCACGCTGCCATGTACACCACCAAGACCGTTTGATCCGTAGCCGCCTGTCATATCGGCCACACCGCCGAGATTAAACACTGCTGCAAGCAAAGCAGTTCCAACGATCGAACCAAGGCACTGCGATACCACATACCCTCCGAAATCACGTCCGGAAATACCACCTGTCATAAATACTCCCAAAGACACTGCCGGATTGATATGACATCCCGAAATATTACCTACGCAATATGCCATTCCGACAATAACAAGACCGAATGCGAATGCCGTAAGTATGTATCCACATCCGTAGCCGCTTTCACAGCCGACCAACATCGCGGTACCGCAGCCCATAAACACAAGCACACAGGTACCAATAAACTCTGCCACGTATTTCTTCATCCTATAATCTCCCTTCTATAAATAATAGAATATACTTATAGGCGGGTCACATTGGACACGCCTATAAAATAATACCATATAATATATGACAGATACAATATATTTATAAAAAAATAAACTTTATACCATATATTGTATACCTGTTATGTATCTGTAATCCCAAATCCTCTCTTATCTAAAAGAGCATATGCTCATAATACAGACCGGAGAACTCCTTCACATTGCTTAAGGTTACCTCCTCGCTTACTGCGATAATCTTCTCGATATCATCATCATTGAAATTGTATCTGCCGTATTTGATTGCTCCCGCAAGTGATGAGTTACCGACTGTGATAACCTTTGACTGAAGTTCCCCCGGTATAAGTCCTATCGATACCGCGCTCTGAATATCAAGCCCGTGTCCCATTCCGCCCGCAAGGTACAGCCTTTCGATATCCGATGCCCTGACCCCGTATTCTCTCATAAGGACCTCAAGTCCTGCCCTGATTGCTGATTTTGCAATCTGGATATCCCTGATCTCCTTCTGATTTATCGTTACAAACCTGCCGGACGAATCGATCCTGTAATTATATCCTTCATCAAAATACGGATCTTTCAGTGCTCCGTTCTCATCAATGATACCGCTGTCACGCAGATTGGCCATACACTTTATTACATCTGTTGCGGCATTAAGCCTTGTTCCTTCGAAAGCAGGTCCTGCAGCAGCCGATGCGGTAAGTATCCTGTCTCTGTTGCCGATCGCCATCTCACCGTTGGTTCCCAGATCAACAAACAGATTAACACTGTCAGAGTCGGAAAACCCGCAGTAATACAGTCCCGAGACAACATCACCGCCTATGTAAGCCGAAAGATTGGGAAGTATGGTCCATGGAAGCACACGACCGGAATCAAGCATGAAATTCTTCTTGAGCCAGCCGGTATAATATGGCCTGAAAGGATAGTTGATCATCTCCGCAACGGGATACTTCATCAGGAGATGTATCATGGTTGTATTACCTGCAATAATGATATGGGCAGGCGCCTTTGGAAATTCATTGATCAGCGCATTGATATCATCCATAACACAGTCGCTCAGCTGCTCCGCATTTCCTTTTATCGCAGCCTCACTCCTTGAAATGACATCAGCGCCGTAGCTGCACTGGGAATTTATCCTGCCGCCTTTATAAATAACTTCACCATTGCTTATAAGCTCGGCTGCAATGGTCGTTGTCCCGATATCAATGGCGGCAAACGTCAGATCTTCAACGTCTTCAGGATCAAGCGAAACAGACATATCATCATCCGGAGCAGTTACAATAGCTGTTTCACTCTCAGGCATATCAAGTATTGTAACCTTAAGCTCATCCACATCATCCTTATCCGGCCTTACGAAACATGCAAGCCTGGCCCCCATGGCATTCTCCTCATCCGTAAGGAGATACATCTCTTCATAGGAAGCCTCGTTCATCTTCTCTTCATCAAGCATGATCCTGCATTTCCCGCAGGTATGGCGTCCGTTACAGAACGCTCTTATCGTAATGCCCTGTCTTCTTAAAGCATCAAGTACCGTTTCGCCCTTTTTACAATTAATGGTATATTCCCTCATAATCCCTACCGTTTACGTAAAACACCGACTGTCTTCAACTGCTTGATCCTGTTCGATTCTGTTTAATCCTCAATATCCTCCTCGGCCGCTACCGCCGATATTACCGATGTGACCGCTGAAACCACTACGGCAACAACTATCACTATAAATACAATTCCTACAAATAAAATCATAGCCGACCTCCGTCTTTTATATTACTGAAAATCAATCCTGCACTCCTCTGTAAGATGAGGACGGATCAGTCCGTAAAATTGTCAAAATATCCCTGAATAAGTATGAACGGCGTTCCCTTATCACCCGATCCGCTGGTCAGGTCGCACAGGGATCCGATAAGATCGGTAAGCTGTCTGGGCGTTGTACCCTGCGAAGCCATCTTGCCCTTAAGATCCTTATCCTTCTCCTTTATGCTCTTGGTAATGGCATCCTTAAGTTCCTGTCCGCTCAAATGCTTGAAATCATTGTCCGCAAGATATTTAAGCTTAAGCTCGTTGGGTGTTCCCACAAGTCCGTCCGTAAAGGCAGGCGATACAACAGGATCGGCCAGCTCCCATATCTTGCCCTTGGGATCCTTAAACGCTCCGTCTCCGTATACCATAACCTCAACATGCTTACCTGTAAGCGAGAGCATCTGTTTCTGAATATCTTCCACAAGATTCTGACAGTCTCTCGGGAACAGCTTAACCTTGTCTTCCGTTGATTTATTGGAACCAAGCAGACCGTACTTTTCATTGTATCCGCTGTCACCAACCGGCGCATTGAGGATATCGTCAAGTCCCAGTACCGTCTTCGCTCCGGCGTTCGTAAGAAGCCTCTTGGTCCTTGCCCTTGAATGTATGTCACAGGTTATAACACAGTCGGTATATTCAAGGATCGCCCTTGCCTGATTGGCAAATATGATCTCAATATCAGCACCTGCTTCACGTACTATATTTGAGTAATAATCAACATAATCAACACCCGTGAATTCATGCTTGTTATCGCCGAACAGTTTCCTGTATCTCTCAAGTGTCAGCACATCACTGTACGGATTGACACCCGCTTCATCCAGCTGATCATATGTAAGAAGTGCATTTCCCACCTCATCACTGGGATAGCTCAGCATAAGCACGACCTTACGACAGCCCTTGGCGATACCCTTAAGGCATATTGCAAAACGGTTTCGTGATAATATGGGGAAGATCACTCCCACAGTGCCGCCACCTGTTTTCCTGCGCACATCATCCGCTATATCGGCGACAGTAGCGTAATTACCCTGTGCCCTTGCAACTATCGATTCGGTCAGGGCTATGATATCCCTGTCTCTTATCTTTATATCCTCGCTTGCAGCAGCATCCATAACACTGCTGACCGCTATATCCACAAGATCATCGCCCTGTCGGATTATGGGTCCTCTTATTCCTCTTGATACTGTTCCTATAAGTCTTTCCATTGAAACTACCTTCTTCCCGTACAATACTTTTGTTATAAAACGACATTACTGCTCTCCCGCAGTACCCCCATAAAGTCACACCGGTTTCAAACCGCCATTTCAATTATACATATAAGACACATTGTTTACAAGGGCATTTACCGTATTTCACGAAAACTGTATACAATCCCCCTAACAAAGTGTAAAATGTCAATAACTATCCAGAACAGCACATAAATTTTAAAATAAATAGTCACAATATATATAACAATTCAGGAGGAATGTCATGGACGGTAATCTCACCTATTTTAATATCAAAGATATAGGAAGCCTCAAGCTTCACGGAAGGATTGACAACTCTCTTGATGTCGTACCCCTTCTTTCAAACGGACATGGTATAGAGGTAAATGTCACAGGCTCTCAATTGTGGGTTGAAGTCGAGGCAGATTATACCCATATGGAACCCTGGGTCGCCATCGAACTGAACGGAGAGCTTGTCAGCAGATTCATGGTGGATAAGGGAGCCCACTCCCTGTGTCTTTTCAGAGGGATCGATCCTTCAAGAACAACCAGAGTCAAGTTCTACAGGGAAACACAGGCCATGAGCGAAGATGACCGCACATCGGTTATCATTAAAGGTCTGTGGGGAGACGGCAATTTCATGGCACCGCCCTATTATGACCGTAAGCTTGAATTCATAGGCGACAGCATAAGCTCCGGTGAAGGCACTTACGGTGCGAAATCGGATGAGGACTGGACCTCATACTGCATGAGCTACAGTCGTACATATATCAACCTCACCGGCAAGGCACTGAATGCCGAATGCCGTGTTATCTCACAGGGCGGATGGGGCGTGTTCACCGGTTGGGACAATGACAGAAGACATGTAATGAGCAGGCATTATGAGCAGATATGCGGTCTTGCTTCCTATGGTGACACAAACAAAAAATACAACGTCGACAAACCTCATGATTTCACCTCATGGATACCCGACGCAGTTATCATAAACCTGGGAACCAATGATGCATCGGGCTTTGAAGAGCCTTCCTTCAGGGATCCCGATACGGGAGAGGTATACAAGCTGAATAAGGATGAAAACGGATTGTATTCAAAAGAAGACGCACTGCATATACGCACTGCTGCCGTAGACCTGCTTAAGCTTGTCAGGAAAAGGAACCCGGATTCACATATTGTATGGATGTACGGAATGCTCGGATATGATCTCGGTCCGGTGTTGGCGGATGCTTTCAACGTATATACCTCAGAGACAGGCGATGCCAACGTCAGGTTCATCATGCTACCGGCAATAAACGGTGAAACAGTCGGAGCAAGAAACCATCCCGGAATGAGGTCACATGAGATCGCAGCCGGAATATTGACAGATTATCTTCGAAATGTTCTTGTATGATGCTGTTATGAACAGCATATACGCGTTTAATAATCAACCTCCAACATGGTAAGTCCACAGGCCGGAGCAGTAGCTCCGGCTTCTCTTCTGTCCTTGGCTTCAAGCAGCTCTCTCATGCTTTCGGGAGTTCTTTTACCAAAACCCACCTCAAGAAGAGTTCCTGTCAGTATCCTGACCATATATTGAAGAAATCCGGTTCCGTGATATGTAAAGGTTATATACGCCCCTTTTCTGACGATATCGATCCTGTCAACCCTTCGTACGGTTGACTTTTTCATTCTGGGATTGGCACAGAAGCTGCGAAAATCATGCTCTCCGATCAGTATGGCCGCAGCCTCTTTCATCTTATCAACATCGGGCGTTTCTTCTATATAGTATACGTATTTCCTGTCAAAAACCGGTTTGATCCGTCCTGTACAGCATGTATATCTGTAGGTTTTTCCCACTGCATTATATCTGCTGTGAAACCTGTCGGAAGCAACCCTCACATCCTGTATACAGATATCATCAGGAAGGTAGCGGTTCATATAATCCATGATCTCCTCAGGCTGTAAATCCGTATCGATGAAAGCATTGGCGATCATTCCCCGTGCATGCACACCCGCATCGGTCCTTCCGGCTCCTGTAACCTCAATCTCCTCACCGGCCATACGGGACAGTACATTTTCCATCTTTCCCTGTATGGTCATATCTGTCGTCGGCTGATGCTCCCATCCCTGATATCTCGTTCCGTCATATGAAATTCTGAACTTGTAATTCTGTTTCAATATTCATACTCCATAATGGATCAGCGGGTACTTTCGCTGACTGTATTTAAAACGAATGACCGCCGGACGAATGGCCGCCGCCACCGCCTCCTCCTCCGCCGCCCGATCCTCCGGAGCCCGAACTCCTGGGCGAATAGGTTCGTGTGGTGTGCGTTTTTCTGACCTCCGGATCTGTAAAGCTGTATCTGCTGTTGAGAGCGGCAAACACCTCACTGTCCAGAGGGCCGGTCATCATGGATGCTGCTCTTGCTATGAAGTAATTGATGATAAGGGCTATCAATACTGCAAGACATGCATTGGATATATACTTCATGGGCGCAGCTATCCTTTTGCCCTGCAGCACATCGGATATCTCTGTGAACGCTTCCCTGGCACATTCATAGTAATCACCGTTACTTGCCGACCTGTAAATGTTGTCCGCGATTATGTTCATGACACTGCCTGTCAGTTCATAATGGTACTCGCCTTCGCTGTAGAACTTAAGCTCACGCGTATCCATATCGATCAAAAACAGTATACCGCTCTCCTCAGGTATCAGCGAATCATAGTAACTTCCGGCATAAGTCTCGGCATTACCGTATTTGTTCTCATCGGTTGTGACAAGAATTACAAAACCTTCCTGCGAACAGTCGGCCATATAGGGAATGAGATCATTCTCCTCATCATCCGTAAAAATATCCGCCTTGTCATCTATAAGGATCTCATATCCGCTGTCATCATTTATATAGAGCTTATAGTTCTCCTCATCATCTTCAACGCTGAAGGATACGGCTTCTGATGCACAAACATTCAGCGGAAACATAAATATCAGTATAAAAGTCAGCAGCGCAGCTGCTTTTCTTCTCTTAAGCACGGTCATCGCCTCCCTTCCTGTCAAACTGAGGCAGCCTTCTTGTGGCCATAAGATTATAATTTATCAGCGTAAATCTGAAACTGAAACAGAATACAACAGCATCAACAATACACAGCAGATAATACGGAATATCGCTTACAGGCTGTATAAAAAAGGCAACCAGAACATTAACGGCAAGTATGGCAATACCGGTCCAAAGTATTATCTTTTCGGCAACCGTCATTGTTGCTTCCGGAACCTCGGGCGGTTTGGGAAGCTCATTACTGCCTGTGTTATCTGCATTTCTTTTTTTGTTTTTCAACCGTTCTTTATTACGGGCATGCATTAAGCCTCTGTCATCCTCTCCGCTTTCGGCCTTCTTTATGCTGCTTCTCTGGATTGCATTGATTATAAAAACCAAAAGAGTAAGGGTTGCCGCCAAAGCAAGCACAACCTTGGGCGTCAGTACAAGGAACATATTCAAAAGCATGAATATAACAACCGCTATTATCCCGGATCCGATCAGATATTTTTTTACGTCTATCGGAAGGTCGGCCGCAACCTTGCCCGTCTGCCCGTTAACAGTGGCATAGGTTACCCTGTCTCCGTTTCTGTACGACAGAAACCACACAGGATACATGGAAGAATGTGCCTTGACCGTCTTGGAGGAAAAGGCTCTTCCGGGTGCATTGGGCCTGTTTTCAATCTTATCCTCTGCTATGGAATACTTGTGAAACTCGGCTGTTTCCTTCTTGATCCTTTCAACCGACCGGTCATATGCCATTCCTGCCGCATCTTCCGCATAAAGGCTGCTGGCAACATCAGGCAGATCGGCATAATACCCGCTCATGTATGACGGCTGAAAAGGAATCCTCTTAGTCACATCAAAGGGCTTCAATGCCTCACTTATATTGTCAGAAAAGGAGGATGAGGCGTCATAGCTCAGTCCTTCATAGAATGCATCTATCTTACCGGTCAGGGCATAATGATCCGTTATAATGTAATCACCTGATCTGTGCGACCTCTCTCCCTTCAGATTTACGTTCCCGTTTTGTTCGACATCATATGACCAGTAAGGCATATATATGCCTCTGAAACCGTCAATATACTCGGCACTCCTGTATTCCTTCGGCAAAAACAGAGCCTTCTTTACAACCCTGCTGTAGGCCTCTTTGCAATCCTCCTTGGTAATTGAAAATGGAATGATATACTCGGGACGCTTGCTTTTTGCTATCCTTGAATGCAGTATTGTCGACGCACCGCAGAAGCTGCAGAAAGCAGCGGCCGTGTTGTCGTCAACACTTGCAAGCTCTCCGCCGCACTGGGGACAGGTGAATACGGTTATTTTGTAGGTATCATCCTTAACCTCCGGCGTTTCATCGGTTGAACTCCCGTATTCCTGTGTGTTTATCTGGGTTTCCTGTGCATCCTTATCAGAATCGAACTGATGAGGATCAAATTCGGACCCGCAGAAATCACACATAAGCTTCTGGCTTTTGGGATTAAATTTCAGATTGGCTCCACAGCTTGGACATACTATCATAACGGTCTCCTTATTTATTGATCAGTTCCTTAGGCAGATATCTGACTATCATCCTTTCAAGATCCGCCCCCTGAACAGGTTTTGTAAGATAATCATCAAATCCGGCATCAATATATTCCTTCTGGGCTCCCTGAATGGCATTTGCCGTCAATGCTATCACAGGCGTATGCTCCTTAGTGTACTTTTCAAGTTTCTTGATCTCACGAAGCGTTTCAATACCATCCATCTCCGGCATCATATGATCCAGTAGAACGATGTCATAATGATCACTATTGTACTTCTCCAGGCATTCTCTTCCACTCTCGGCTGTTACGATCTGTATACCGGTGTTCTTAAGCAGAAGCTTAACTATCTTATAATTTACAGGCACATCATCAACTACCAGTATACGTGCATCCGGAGCCTTGAAGCTCTCCCTGTAGTTAATACCTGTCCTGCTCTTTTCATCAACGCGTTCGGTAATTGCACCCAGCGGCTCACCGGAAACAACCTTCTGCGGGATGGTAACAGTAAATACCGATCCCCTGCCCTTCTCACTTTCTACGTTTATGGAGCCGTTCATGAGATCCGTCAGCTGCCTGGTTATCGCAAGTCCGAGACCTGTCCCCTCGATATTCCTGTTCTGTCTCTCATCGGCTCTTTTAAAGGATTCAAATATCTCCTCAAGACCTTCCTTTGATATTCCCCTTCCCGTATCGGCAACACTTATAACAAGATTGATTTCCTCATCGTTCTTTTTATTGTAATCAACCTTAAAGGTGATCGAACCGGCATCGGTGTACTTAACGGCATTGGTCAGAAGGTTTGTGATTATCTGCCTTATCCTTATCTCATCACCCAAAAGCCCGGACGGAATATCTTTATTGTAATCGAGCTTAAGCGTAAGCCCCTTGTCCTTTGCTCTCATTTCAAGCATACTGTAACAGTCATTAAGCAGGGAGTACAGCTCATATTCTTCCGGGATTATCCTCATCTGTCCCGACTCTATCTTGGAAAAATCCAGAATATCATTTATAAGGGCCAGCAGGGTATGTGAAGCGGTTTCAATGCTCTGAGCATAATTCACGATATCCCATTCACTGCTTTCCCTGAGGATCATTTCATTCATACCGATAACCGCATTTATCGGCGTACGGATCTCGTGTGACATCCTTGCAAGAAATGTAGTTTTGGCTTCATTGGCCTTCTCAAGATTTAAATTGACCTCTATGAGCTCACTTTCCTTCTGTTCAAGCTCCTTCCTCTTCTGTTCATATATTCTGCTCTGAAACTTAAAGATTATGCCAAATACAAGGACTACTCCCGCTACGGCAAACATATAGTCAAAATATTCCGCCTTCCTGTCAGTCATCCTGCTTACCAGCTCGGGATGATAATAATCTGCCATGAGAACAGCCGCACATACAGCCATATTCCCCGCATAGATCAACACTACCACCCAGCCCCTTACAATAAGCCAGGTGAACAGGGCGCCCAGCATAAGCCACATAGGCATTGCCGATTCCTTACCGCCTTCCGCAAAAAACAGGATCGGCATCAGAAAATAATTACAGACCACGGAAAGCACCACACCCGCCGCATTGGGTTTATTCAGGGCATTTGCAAGGTACAGGGACAAAAGAAAACAAAATATCAGAAGGAGCAGTATCCAGTAGGTTCTTGCACCGGTACCCACAACAAAGTCGAATAACATGCATACTATCAGTGCAAAAACGCCCACCGAAAGAATGATATTCATTAGTCTGTGTTGTATTTCAAGCTCTTCCCTTATAAGAAATTTAAAAAAATGCTTAAATCTTTCCATTTAACAATTCCCTTGGTATTCTGTTTATTTGTAACTATTCAGAACAGGCTCAAAATACTTCGTATTTTTCGCTGTTTTGGATTCATCCAATACATATATTTATAAAATATGCCTCTTTCATGCAAGCATGAGAGTCATATTTTAAAATATATGTGCTGTTCTGAATAGTTACAAAAAGTATAGCATGTATGATATACTCTAACAAGAAGCGACTGCATACGGTATTGAAAAGTACACCTCAAAAATACTCTTACAAGGAGACAAAAATGTCCAGTTCAGGTAGTTATTTTAAGAAGGCATTGTCCGATATGACATTTGACACAGCCTACGGAGATTCGATCAGACATCTTTATGACAGCGGCTATTCACCCGAAGAGATTCAGGTATATCTTGATACACCTTCTCTGACTGTCGAAAAGATCAAAGAAGTATTACAAAAATACGAAGAAAGCCTGGGTCCCGATAAAGCATGTCATTATGAGTACGTCAAAGAGTACGACTCATTCGGACATTCCTCATTTGTCAGAAAACGGATCAATGATAAAGATGATTAATTAAGCGAATTAACCGCAATGATAAGGATGTCATCCTCTTTAAGCTTTAGTTCCTCCGATGCTGCCAGCTTCTCTCCTTCACGAATGACCATTATGGGGATCATATCCGGGAGAAATCCGACATCCCTAATCATAAGGCCTTCAAGATCACCGTCTTTTTTAATTCTGGATGTGATATATTTAAGTCCGCTCTCCTCAAGAGGTTCTCCCATGAGCTTCATTTCCGTGTACTGTTCAACAAATCCGGCCGAAATAATACCTGTAGGAATGGCCACCATGCCCACACCGAGAAACGAGATAATGATCGCCATCATCTTCCCCGCAGGCGTGACCGGATATATGTCACCGTATCCAACCGTCAGCAATGTGGAAACCGACCACCATATACCCGAAAAAGCATTCCTGAACTGGTCCGGCTGAGCATCATGCTCCAGACTGTACATACACAGGGAAGAAGCGGTCATCAGTATAAGTATCAAACACATGGAGGAGATCAGCTGGTTCTTCTTTTCCTTTAATACGGAAGCTATCACATTAAAAGCATCATACTGCGCATTTATCTTGAACAGTCTGAATATCCTGATAACCCTGAACATTCTGAATGCAACGGCGCCCACGGGAAATATAAAAGGCAGAAAATACGGAACTATCGTGAACAGATCTATCAGTCCATACAGTGAAAACACAAACCTGAGCCGTGCCTTAGCCTTATCCATGATCTCAGGATACAGGAAATCAGCAGTCATAAACCTTAATATGTACTCGATTACAAAGATTATTATCGTGATAAGTTCCAATGAATCAAACAGTACCGAATAAGCCTTAAGACTGTCAAATGTCTGGGCCAGGGTAACGGCCAGGTTTATGAATATTACGGCTACAATAAATCTGTCAAACATGGCGCTTGGCACATCATCCCTTTTTCCTATCTCTATAATATTGAAAATCCTTCTCCTGATATCCTCTTTATTACGTGTCTTTTTCATATGCTCCTTCCGCTTTCTGCCATAAGGGGATCCCGTCTGTATCTTATGCCATCCCGTTTTCATTTCCCTTGCATTAAAAATACCCCTTATGAATTATAAGAGGTATTTTACATGTTTTGCAACAGTTACAATATTAATCTGCCCTAAATCTGTACCCCACTCCCCAGATAGTTTCAATATATTTAGGATTTCCCGTATCCTCCTCTATCTTCTCACGTATTTTTTTAATATGCACCGTCACGGTTGCATTGCCTCCGACAGATTCAAGATTCCATATATTCCTGAACAGTTCATCCTTTGAAAAAACACGATTGGGATTGCTTGCAAGAAACAAAAGAAGATCAAATTCCTTATTGGTAAACGGCTTCTCGGTTTTCTTAAGAAAGACACGTCTTGCGGTCTTGTCAATCTTAAGGTCGCCCGACTCAATTATATCATTAACGCCTTTCCTGCTGCCGATAAGCCTCCGGTATCTCATGATATGCGCATTTACCCTTGCGACCAGTTCCGCGGGACTGAATGGTTTCACAATGTAATCCTCAGCTCCGAGCGTAAGCGCCTTAACCTTATCTATATCATCATTTCTTTCAGTTACAAATACAACCGGTATATCCTTAACCTTCAGTATTTCACTGCATACTGTGAAGCCATCTGCCCCGGAAAGTTCAATATCTGTGATAACAAGGGCTATATCCTCATTTAATGCAATTTCGATTCCCTTAAGACCGTCCTGCTCTATGATCACATTTAATCCCGCAAGCTCTAGGTAACCCTTCTCCTGCTCAGTAATTTTACTGTCATTATCAATGATCAACACTTCACTCAATTACTCCACCTCCG
>JAEEGL017285178.1_pt1 | contig 28018 bp, 22 predicted proteins | sample 9134231 | NCBI WGS metagenome assembly JAEEGL01 (sample SAMN16246548, study PRJNA631951) | gut metagenome | biome: gut microbiome; feature: rumen; material: fiber-attached | host: Bos | place: Iran: Karaj | collected 2018-10
ACTTATCTTCTTTTACGTACCCTATCATTTCTTCCATCAGAGGAATAATATCTTCATCATTCATCTCTGACATACGCAATAGTTTTTGATAGACCTCTCCTTCCTTTGTTACTTCCAGCTTTGATAATTCCTTATCAAGCCTGCTTATCTCTTTTTTGAACTTACCTTCATGCAAAAAACCTGTTCCTATGTATTCTATCAGCAAATGGCATGGTCTGAATTCCGAATATACATCATGATATCTTTCTTTAAATTCCGTCCCATAATCCTTTTTCTTATTCTCATCTTTATTAATTTCATTTTTTAACGCCCCAATATAGGTACCAAGGCTAATTTGATGACCTCGCGAGTCGAGAGAGTCAAGTTCCTGAGCATGATGTCCACGTTTATATTCACATGCATATAGCATAAATGTCACTAGATACGTGCGTGTTGTTTTCACTTTATATTCCGCTAGCTGGACTATTTGATATATTTTGCAAAAAGAATCGATTATAAATTTCAGCGTCCTCAAGTTTTTCTCTCCACCAAGCCCAAACAAAGATAGTATCGAATTCTTTTCCTTATTTAGATATCGCTTATAGTCTTCCTCTACCACTTCATTAACCATTGCATTGTACACGGCTTCCACGTCAGGGGTAAACTTATACGTAAACCTTACACTTTTCTCTTTGTATTTCTGATAATCCTTTTTTACCCCATCATCCACATCATCAGACAAATAATGATTCTCATTGCATACAATGATAACCTTAAAGTGGGAATGCTCTGCATAAGAGTTTATTAGCCCTAGAACTTCTTTAATCGCTATTTTGTCTTCACAAATTCTTTCAAGGTCATCGAATATCAAAACTCTATTTCTACGGATGAAAGTAACGGTCTTTGCATCTTTTTCCCAAGAAGATATGCCGAAATACTCTCCAGCCTTGCTCCCCAGCAGTCCTGCCACCCTTATAAAATTGTGATTAGTCCAAGAGTTGATTCCATTAAAAACCCTCACCTCAAAATCTATAACCGAAGAAACACCATATAATGAGATATAAGCTGGTGAGTAGTATACAATTTCCCCTTTTCTGAACCAATTATTCTTGCTCTCACCTAATATTCCTGGCAAAGCAATACTTTTCACAAGGCAATTTAAAGCATGTCTAATATAATACGACTTTCCACTACCCCACTCTCCACTGATCATAACTGCATAATCAGTATCTTGGGCTGTTAGATAGTCTTTTATTATTTGATCAAGATCGCTATTGTTCATAGTAAAAAACTAGTATCATTGCAGCGTTTTTTTTCTTCCACTTGGGGGTGGGCTATTTGCTCTTACTCAAATCCTCCCTTATCTTCATAATCACATCACTCTTAAACTTCGACATCGGCCTCTTCAAATAATTCTCTTCCGTAATCTCTATTCCAAACAACATCCTATAAGCATCCTCTTCCCTCACTCCTAATTTCGCCATTACCTCATTTATAAGCGTTGAAATATAGTCTGGATGATTAGTCGTTGCCAATTCTAACAGTTCCTTCAGTTCCAGCTCTGAATGAGCCCCATATATCTGTGGAATCTTAAACAACTCCAGTGTATTCTCCACCTTCTTAAAATAATTATCTTCTATACCGTCCTCCCTTTCAACATCCACAACATATCCTTTCGAAGTTGGAACATACGAAAACCTAAAGCCAGCCCTTTCGTCAATATACGGATGTATATGCTTATCCAACTCTGTCTCTTTATCTCGTTTCAAGTTAGAATTACAAATGTGACATGCAGGAATAAGGTTGTAGTATGACAATGCCAAGTCTGGATAATCTTTTTGTGAGAACCAATGGTCAAACTCTGGCCGTATCAGATGATCAACCACGGTTTCATTTTCATCCACATCATCTACTGTCAGTGTATATTGCCGATTGCAATAGGTACAGGTATTGACATCCATCAGATGCGCCAAGGCATAACTCATCTCTTTATTTTGCTTGATATAGTTGTCATAGTTGAAAAGATGGTCAATATAAGCCTTATCTACTTCATCAACAATGTGTCCTGCAAGTTCTTCGTGCAGTTCCATTAACCTTTCGGGCCTAGCAGTTAGAAATTCATTCACTTTATCCTCATCCAAAAACTGATATGCATCACATTGTCTCAAACCTCTCCCAACGTTCTTTTTCAGCTTTGTCTTATCATCAAACTTCAGCCCGTTATGCTGATAGAGCAAATCTTTATATGTCTTTGCTTTATTATCGTCTGCTTTCAGTATCCACATAACTCTTCCTCCATTTCAAAACTTCCTTCAGTCGTCTTCTGATGATAGGCTCCTGAATTACGTCGGCCATCTTCTTAATAAACTCCCATTCATTATCCGATACTTTAAGATTCCCCTTTTTTAGCTGATTCTGATACTTTCGGGGTAACGAACGATATACTTGATAGTATTTATCTATCATTTTATCCACATCACCATCCAATTCATTCAGTTTTCCTTCTAGATACACAGCATTCACTTGGTCTATCATCTTCAAGATGGTCTCTTTCGCAAACTCACCCATTGCTCCGCCCTTCAAAAAGAAGCTATTCACCAGCATCGCATGGATATTCGCACCAAACGAAGCCATACAATCTTTCGATGCCTTCTCTCCATTCTTCCTCAGAAACAGAATATTCTGAACAGGAATATCCGACAACACAAATGGTGAATGAGTCACTATCACGAATTGCACACTCCTGATAGTCTCGAATGGTAGCTGTTGAATTCCATGAAGCAGTCTGCTGATAAAATCCCGCTGCATCTCTGGGTGGAAATATAGTTCTATTTCATCAAAGATTATATTTATATGTTTATACTGTATGTGTTCATTCCTCTTATTCCAATCCTTATAAAACCTGCTCGAAGAATCAAGACAATGCAGATAATAAAATAGCGAACAAAGAATATATGTAATCTGCTTCTCACCAGAACTCAGCGTATTAAACTTAATGAGATTTTTCTTTTCCGTATCATCGTTATCGTATAAATGGAAATTAACGCGAAACAATGGTGGTGGCAACATTCCGTCCGTTGTTCTCGGAGTGAAATCCCAGCTCTTTAGTTGTTGGTCGTTTTTCGAACTTTTGCATTCCTTTACAATGATGTTATCTATCTTCCCTGCCAATTCCTCTGTTTTAAACTCAGTACTATCGCCTATATGGTCATATCGAAGATAATTCAGGGTACGTCTTAACTTGAGCGTCACATGCGTATAATCATTCCATAATTGATGTAGCCACGTCTCCACGAAGTTTTTATCGTCATCTTCCAGCAGTCGACCTTTCTCCACAAACTTTTTCCTCACATCTTCATACCGAGGATAAGTCATGAATATCTTGATGGTCTTATATACGATATAATTGATTGCCGCTTGCTTATATTTCCGTTTGATGTCATCCAGTCTAAATGAGTCAACATACTCTTCTAATAGGAAATCTCGCAAATCATTAAACTCATCCCTCTTATATTCTGGCAAGTCCGGATGATTTTTCAGTTTCCTTCTATAGAAGTTAATAACTTTTTCGTCAGGCTCCAACGTAAAACCTGTAATTTTCAATTTCTTGTTGATTTCGCTAAAAGAAAATCTATCCTTGTCTTTTGCTCCTCTTTTATTGTTTTCGATAAATAGCAGTGTCAGTAGCCGCTCCTCCGACAGTCTGTTCTCATTATTTATGTCTATGAAGCCATACTCTCTTTTGGGAGTGATCACCAATGGCGATTGGAAACCATCGTTTTTATGAAATACGCCACAAAGCCACGAGAAGCCTTCTCGAAAGTTGTTCTTGAACAGATTCGTGGTCAATTGCTTTTGCTGTTTATTTTTCCCGAACATGAAGTCCGGTCTATACAGCCCCCTTTCTATGCCATAAATCCTTATTCTGGTTTCTTTATCTGCATAAGTATCTTCATCCTCGTATGCTATCGAATTGTAGCTATGCAGAGAATAATTCAGCACTATATTGTAACAGAGTCTGGCCAAGAACTGATAGTGCTCCTTATGTTTTTCGCATATAGTACCATTATCCACGATACCATTTAGTTCATTTTCTGCCTTCTTCTTGTATCTATAGGTATAGTCATCTCTGCTCTCCTCTTCATATTCTTTCACAGAAATGGCATTCTTATACGATTGAACACAGAAAATGGATCGATCTATTTCTATATACACTTCTGCAAACACATCCTCTATAAAGTGTAAATGTTCTGCTTTAGGAAAAGCGAACTTCTCACCGATTACGTATGCAGCCAAGTTATTAATGACGCGAATAAAGATGTCAACAAGGGAACTCTTACCAGCCCCATTCTCGCCAACTATAGCACAGATGTCTATATTAAGTACATTAGCTGCTTGTCGTTTTGCGTACCTGTTGGGATAATATAGGTTATCAGGCACAGTAGTAATATGATATTCGATACTATCATCCTGTATCTTATACCCATCGTATAAGAAATACCAACAATCCTCATGAAGTCCCTTGAGAATGGAACCTCTCTGATTATTTGCATTTTCTCTTCTTAGCGGATGTATACAGATAACCCTCATAATTGTATGTTCTAGTGTTTTTCTTTTCTACTTCTACCTAATAACATCAGATACAGATATCGTTTCAATGGCTATCAATTTAAACATATCCTCCTATTCAATTCCAACTTCCCCCAATGCCTTCCTAAAGGCTCTTCTATTAGAACGGGCAGACTTATCTCTGTCAATAACATATATCAACTTATTCTCTACAGCCTTGATATTCGTCCTGCAAATCAAATCTACAATCAGTGCCTCAAACATATAAGTTAAATAATCCATCTCTTCTTTATATTCTCGCATGGCAATATAATTGTGGACCACCAGATTCCTTATCTTGTACATGTATTCATAAAAATGGGAGCCTTCTTTTATCGACTTTTCATCAATTTTGTCAATGACATCCTTGGCCGCATCAATAAAATTTTTATACTCTTGGGCATAAGGTCCATAACCAATCTCATAAATCATCGAAATAAGTGTTGACTCATTGGTTAGCGAAATTAACTTCTCTTTCATCTTATGCCTGCCTTCTTTTCGATATTGCTCTACATATTCGTAATACTTGTTACCCGATACCACCACCATCAAAAATTCTATTACCTGATACAGTGAAAAATACCGTAGGTAAGGATCTCGAATATTAACTAAAGACCCATTAAACAACATCTTTACGAACTTATTTCCAGTAAACACAGGTGAAACTCGTTTGATATTAAGTGATGTCCTGGCATCGTCATCCTTAAACTCATCCACTTTCGCTTGTCTAAACGAGCTATAAGGATACTGTCCTAAATCTATTTGTGTTGGATCTTCTATGAAGTGGTATCCTTTATCAAAAAATGAGGGAATAAAGTCATTAATATCAGCAGTACTACAAATATCCAACCTATAAACCAGCAGTATCAAGTCACCACTGATGTTTAAATCTTCCATAGTACCTTTTTCCTGCTTAAGCAACTCATTCTTCAAGCAGTAGTCTATCATTTTATGAGCACAAACATGGAGATATCTGATTTGAATGTCCTCAAAATCCTTATATATATCCTCCACCTCATCTAAAAGACCAATAGGTATAACCCAACCAAGTGTATGTTTTCTTCCTTTTTCATCAGTAACGTTCACTTTATAGAAATCACTTCCTGCACTAAAATATGGACTACATAGAAAACGACAGCCAAATTCATCATCATTCAACATCCCTCCGATTTCAGGCACATGGCAATCTATACTACCTTTCTTCCCATGCCCTTCATACGACAATATGCCAGATACTAATGAGAACTTTGTTTCCATTATTGATCACGTCGATAACTCTGAATAGCCTTCTTTACAGATGCTTGAGAATTCATATACGTCTCAGGGTTCTCCTTATCAAGAAGACACTTGAAGTAATGATAGAAATAAAAACGTTGGGCATTTCCTATCTTTTTTGATGTTCTACGTACTTCATCCAAATTTAATAACATCAGCGGTATACTCTCAACAATATCGTCATTGTTTATCTTCTCAAATCCCTCTGATACTACCTTGATATTATCATAAGTGTTAAACTGTATCAATTTGGCAATGGCAGCAGCAAATCCGGTCATAGTTTGCGACTTATTGAATATCGACAAGGTATTCTCGCCATAAAGATGTTCCTGTAAAGCCTGCCCCATCATATCCTTGATATCTTTTTCTCTAAGTGCAGCATCCATTTTCCCTATAAACGAGGCATAAACGTACATAAGATCAAGAAATGCATCTTTCTCATTTTTCAGTTTCGACAGATTCTCGAATGACTCTATCGTTGTTAACAGCTTCTCTCTGGTGATCTGTAGATAATCTTGTGTCAAAAATGAAGTAAAGGCATCAACGGCTTCATTGAAATAGAATGAATCTGTAGCCTTTGACTTATTCTCATTATCACGAATAAATTTCAATCCATAATCATTATTATTGTCAAGCAAATTCAAATATATAATTTCAACTTGGTGTCTAAGGCTCATAGGTGTTTGGCCCGTATTCAAGGTCAGCATTCGATATAAGACTCCTTCACGATTCAGTCCCAAATATATTTCAACCCTCAATACCGTATCGGATACACTTTTTTCCTCTGATTCCTCTAATAATTCCAATATCGTATAGGTCCTCTGAAGTCCATCAAGAATAAATAGTTGGTCCCTATTATCAGAAATAAACTTCGGCAATGTATCTAAATCCATTTCCGAGGTTTCTGGGTTCGAATACAACGCAAGGACTATCGGCGGAATAATGCACCCTGTCTTTAGGTCTTCTTTCAAATTAGCATAAATAGATTTCGAGGCTCTAACTCTAGAACGTTGGAAGTCGTTTTTCTTCAGTGAACCATCTATCAAGTTCACATACTCTTCTACGCTCATTTGAGTCATCACATTATACGAACTAATCTTCTTGTCAAAAATTGGTTTTGATAATATAATCATAATTCTTGTTTTTTAAAATATCTTTTATTATAAACCCAAAAACATACCGTCACCTCTCTGAAGCATGTTTCATCAGCAGAATTTTCCCATCATGTATCAATCCACCTGCATACTTATGAAAAATGTGTCCTATTTTTGAGATAAGCTATACATTTTATAACCTCTCTCATCATAGGTGAAATACCGCTTGAAATTTGTCCTCTTGCAAAACTCTTCAAAGTTCTCCTGATTTATCTCCAGGCCATATAGTTGTATATCCCTCTTAAAAGCAGAAAGCTCTCTAAATGATGTTAAGCCATGCATTTTATCTATTGCGGTAAAAACAGCAGGATTCACATAGAAAACACTCTTTACTGCAAAACCAATGATAAAATGAGGCAAAAGGCCACATCTGACAGCGATTTCCTCTTGCTCAGGGAAAATAGGAATCTTACAGAAAGGTAATCCCGTACCTTCCAAATCCGAGAAATTATTAATATCAACGATATCAATCGTCTTCCTGTGCGAGAAGCCTTTAGCCTTATTAGGTACCCATCCATAAATACAGGCATCATAACTAAACCGGCCTGCCATGTCTGGATTGGTCGTTGTTGAAACAAACTCTGAGTTGTCTCTATACTTTGGACTATTAATTGTATGAGCTAATGCAAGATAATATAAATTTGCTCTCCTTTTCTCTTCTGAACTCAATTTTTTAAACACCTCAATCATACTAGGGACATCCTCAAAAGCTCTGCAGAACTTAGTATACATCTTACAAAAAGCGTTTACCTTTTTAGCCTTATTATTCGTTCCCTGAGCAGCTTCATTGATATACTCCCTCAGCGCCCCGCAAATGTTCTCAAAGTTCTCAACTCTTATATCATCGGGATCCCAAAAATTCTCCTCAGCCCAACATATTCTCCCTTTCTCTCCAGTCATAAATAAAGATTGGGCTAAAATGGATGGAATTTGAGTATCAGCATTAAACTGTCTCCTCAGATTCCGATCAGACTCTACTCTCATAATAAACTTTGAGTTAGTCGAACCTATCAACAAGTTATAAAACTCCCATAACTTCTTCAATGCTTCTTGTGACAATTCATATCCATCAGCATCAAGCAGTCTGAAGTTATACAATGTAAAGTATAGTGTCATAAATGGCTTCATATTTCATTAACAATTAAATTAATACTCCCAACTAAATCAGGCATTTATCTCTCTACATGACTACCAATGCGATAAATTTAAAATCTCTCATGAAATAGCAATTGGTACAAATAATTAGCAGCAAGATAAGAAGCATATGGTTTATATTTATCACTTTTGTTGTTAGTTAGATCCATAACAGATTTTATTACCATAGTATTGATATTCATTAATTCTCCTGTTCTGAATATACCATAGCTCTCCATGTCAACCGCGCACAACTTTCGTTTGCTAATCGTATCGGCAATCTTGTCCAGCTCATCATCCTTATCAATCACATAGTCAGCGCACGCCATTACATTATAATACACCTTTGGTCTTTCAACAGCCAGACTTTTCCCTTCCTCTTGGATATAATTGCTCAGATACTCTTTAAAAAGTTCATTAAGGATATCATTGGCATCGCTGCATTTTATTACACCACCTTCCCGTGGCTTAGCACTCATTATATCTGACGAAAAGCCATAATTAGTAAGTTTCCCCCTCTGATAAGCTACGCTTTCCATCGGTATTATAACATCTCCAATTTTCACCCCCTCTGATTCTCTACCGCCACAGACACCTACCATATAGATTTTTTCTACCCCAAAGCGAGTAACCATGTTAGTTGCAATAATTGATGAATCTGCAATCCCCATATATGAAGAACAGGCAGCTATAAAATTTAGTTTTCGTCCACTCTTAGTCTTCAATACAGCACGCTTGTAGTGGATCTCATCTTTGACAATCTCCGAAACTGAGCCAGACAATGCTTTATCCATAAAAGGCTGCAATTCTGATTCCAATGCACACACGATGCCAAAATCATACGGATGGCGATCTTTCTGTATCATAAAATCCAACTTACTATACAGAGCGTCCCTATAATCCTTATCCGTAAATTTGTCTGCAACGTTTTGTATTTCACTCCAGGCAAAAAAAGAACATATATTATACCCTCTTTCTACCGAATTACGAATGATTGGAGTCAATTTACCATTTTTCATCAAATCGTCATAACTGGCACTTAATAAAATGACAGGCTTATCTGTTCCAATTGCATTTAAGACGTTCTGTACATACATTGGACTATTAGTGTTAGGATCTATAAAATCACTTAGATCCAAATCAACAAGAAACAAGTCTGCGTTCGAGTTCCTGATAACATCATATACCAAATCGGCATTATCTGTGTATGTAACATCATAATGAGTGTCTAGTGCACTGGCATAAGCGCTCTTTCGTGTCTGAAGCTCATCATCGACAACAAGAATAATTTTTTTTGATTCCATAATTATATCAATTGAAAAGTTACTTTTGTTAAAAGCACATCGTTTTTCTGATCGTAATAATCCACTGATATTTTCAAATCTTCAATAAAACGATTGCGCTCGAATCTTCTTTTTTTTGAAGTCTCCTCTTTAACTGTTATTGCATTTACATTCTCCTTCTTTTTATTATAAATAAGGAGAGAGGCCGTAGAAAAATCTGCTGCATATGATACCCCTATCCAAATGTCATGCATTTCATCTCCACGCCCGTCTTCAGGATTAGGGATCTTTCCGCCAGAATTTTGGACAGCATTATCTAACAGATACTTAAGTTCCTCATCAACAGTCCTATCCCATATCATCCACCTCTCAAAGATGTGCGACTGCCCAACATTCATTCTTTGTATTCCCCAATAGCCGATATCATAATGATCTTTCTCACTCCACCCCTTAAGTCTGTCAAACAGGACGAATTCATCCGAAAATTCCACGTTCTCATTGATGATATTAAGAGGCATAAACAATTTACGATGTATTTCGGAGAGATAATTCGACAAATCTTGGATTTGAGTTCTTATCTCTGCTTTCTTTTCTATATAGCCGGCATAACTAATAGATTTCATTATGTCTTTATTTACAGCTATTTTCCCTAAGGCCTCATCCACACTTATGTCCGTAACCCTTCCATTCCAATCCACGAAATTCCAATCTAGAATACTCTTTAAGGCATATTCTAAACAATCCAATGCATCAGAAACCCTCTTTAAATCCAGCGTTCCGGTAACAGCATCGTCTAATAACCTTCTAATAGGACGACTATGAGTCTTACCATTATCATTATAAATCTCAGAATGAAACATTCGATAAGCCTTATCGTCAGTCATCGAGGTCTGTCGTAACCTTTTTGCATCTTCTATATCCCCAAACGTTTCTTTATATTTTACACCTAAATATGAGAGGAGTATAAGCATGTCATAGTTGGGTTTAAGATTACTTCTTTTCATTTCAGCATACTTTATAACAAGCCCTTCCAACACCTCTTTTTCCTGTGTCATCAAGACAAGGGCAGCAAAGGCTGTATGATTATTGCACTCCTCTATCTGATTAACATTCTCAAAAATATGAAGGACATATTTAGCCCTTACCTTTCTGGTTATTGTATTTCCATATAACAGAAGATTTGTACAAAGCATTTCAATAAGAGCAAAGGGACCCAACTGGTACTTTTCAGAGCAATACTGCAACATTTTGTCATCTCTTGAAGTAATGCTCAGGAGTTCTCCCATATACAATGTTAATCCAAGTGATGTCTGCAACTCTATTTTATTAGATTCGCCCCCACACTGTTTGCAAACATCTTCTTTAAAATAGATGCCAAACCTCTTTTTAGCCTTCTCTTCTGGAATATTAAGTTTTATTGGAATAATAGTATGTATACTTTCTATAGTGTTCTCAGTTTTTGCTTCCCATGCATTTATCCACTGGTTTATTCTCTCCTTTGCATTCTCTGAGATGACTTGAGAAGAAAAATCTGATATCGAGTTAAGAGCAGCACAAAGGGGGCAGTTGTATTTTGACCCTAATCTAGGGATATCCAATCTCCAAAAAACGGAAGATTTCCTATAATCAGAAGTATTAAAAGGAATACGCCTCCTCTCAAGGATGAATAAAGACATCATACAAGCAACACCTAGACTATATAAAATATGTTTGATCTCATCTTGTGTTTTGCCATCTACGATAGCATCATCAAAAAACAGAACATCAACCTTACCGGATACCGAGTCCTGTATAAGTTCATCAACAGTCTTTCTCAACATCTCCATCGTTAGTGGAGATGGTTGAAAACTAGTACCATTCCTCTCTTTATTTATTGGGATTAAAGGAATCATCTGTATTTGGTCTGAGAGATAGCCTCTTAATATGTCTATAATAGCTTCTGTATGTGAATGGTATGGATATACTAAGATTGAACAATTTCGTGACTCATATTTATCACCATTTACTGAACAATAAGCAGCGACATTCTCTTTAAATTTATCATTACCATGAAAATCAACATCTTCAAGGTTTATACCAAAAGCCGAAATCACTTCACCGAGTATAAAACAAGCAAGATCTCCTCCGAGGAGAAAACTTTCTTTAACAATAAAGGGGAAGTCTATATTAAGAATATCGTGCTTTGTTTCATAATCTATATGAGAAATACCAAGGAAAGCTCCACTATGACCTTGCCAATAATTATATGTATCTTTTGGAAGACATTTATAAATAGATTGAAATTCAATTCTATTTGCCTCTTCATTCGTAAAAATGTATTTACTTATAAGAGTAGAGTCATCCGAGCGAGCCTTAAACCTAGGTATAGGAAAGTATCTCCAACCAAAGGGTGCAATAGCGTAAGTTGATCCTACGCGTCTATAATTGAAATCAACGACAGAACCGGTTCTATGCTTCTCTTTCTGATCATTTTTGGGCCAAGCCAATAGATGGTTGACAGAAGTATCGCCAAAAATCTGTTCAGCCGTCTTGTGTTGAAACAGGTTTACGCATATATCTACGCTTCTTGCCTGAGTCGTACCAGAAACATAAACGCTTCCTAATGATATCGACTTAACCCCATTCTCTTCTGCCGTATTGTAATAAAGCATATTCATATAGCTAGCCAATCCAATCATAAGCGGATCCTCTGCTGAATAATTACACTTTATTTTATAGCCAAGGCATAAAGTCCGTTGCAATACGTTTTGATAAATATGTTTTAAGAAGCTATCCGTCAAGGTCTTTTCAAAATCCAAATACCCATTTATATCATATTCGAAATCCTCGCCATACCATTTAATCTTCTGATTTACAAAGAAATTCGTTCTTTCATTATTTGTAAAGATATAATGCCATAGCAACATTGAGTCATGCGTTTTCAACCATTCAATGACATTATAAAGAGACATATGTGGCAAGAAGTCGACTGTACGTTCTCTGATGTATTTATTCGTTTCGACTTCCGAAAAGCCAAATTTCCCTTTATCTTTCACTAAAACTCTAACAGACAATCGCTGAGATAGCAATATGATACGGTCAATTTCTTTAATCAAGCGAGAACCAAAAGTCGCGTTTTCTATCGCAAACTGATACAGGCCACATTCACATACAGGAATATCAGCTATTATGATGGATCTGCTTTCATTTTTGACATCAGCTACATCTGAGATTGCCTTACTCACATTCTTAAAAATCTCATTCTTTGACGTATGTTCAGAGGGCAAGAAGATACAGAACTTCACATTATCCTTTTGTTCAAGATATTGAGCTTTCTTTATAAATGAAAGATCAAATCGCTCATCTTTAATATAGCATAAAGGATGTGGCATTTCACTTGAAGTCATCTGATAATACTTTTCATATATGCTTTGTTTCTCTTTCATTACTTCAGAGAAACAGTTCCCGGTCTCCTCAGATAACACCCAGCCATTATTATCCATAGGATTTTTTACTGAAATCCTACTCATAACAGCCAGACCCAAGATGAAATGTTCACTATCGCTACTTTTGCATGCATGTATATACGAGGCGTTTATATGCTCTACCGGTAATGTATCACCAATCCAGCAATCATAATCCCGTGCCAACATATATTCATTAACCAAGAGCTTTCCTAATGTATATAGTCCGCCAAACTGAGTATACTTCTTTTCTTTCCCACTTCTTTGGCCAAGTCCTACAGTCTCGCGCCAAGCCTCTCTAAAGCTGATGCTTTTCAGTGGACGTTTTGATTTAAAATGCATGGTCAATCCGACACCAGCATCAATAACAAATATCTCAAAAAAATTGGTTGCCCCTTTTGGAAAATCAGAAATCAATCTGGTTACATCCTGCTTTTCATTTTCAATAGAGTCTTCCAACTTTCTTCTCATATCTGAGCTAAGTGAGTTGTTCATTAACCCTACCCTGTGCCTTAAATATACACCCACGTATTTAGATGAACCGTTATCATAGGCATGTTCTAAAACATTGTTAATAGACTCTTTTAAAAACAAGCCAATTTTCCAAATAACTTCATTCATGAAAGAACCTGGTATGTGTGGTAATATACGATGCTTTACATCCTCCAATTTATTATCCACCATTTCATTTATCTCTTTTTCGGCTTTCATCGAACCGAGATCAATGACCTGCGCCTCCCATATCGTACAATTATCATAACAAAGATAGCCATCAAAGCTCTTACGTATGTTAGCCAGTAGAGTTTTAGAGTAATTCCCTAAATCTGCACCTTTCTGGAATTCATGATATTTCCCAGTTTCAATAATATTAATGTTATATGAAAGCATGACTTCAAAAAAGCCCTCTTTAGACAAGAACTCAAGTACTCGCTTTTTCTCACTCGTTAAGTCACGTCCTGAGACATTGGGAACTAAGTAGCATATTCTTTTCTTTGTATGAAGTTCTGCTAGGCTTATCAATAAAGACAACAGGGGGAAGGGATCAATCCAATTGCAGTTCTCTCCATTCACAACCACACTTTCAACATCTGTCGGTAACGAGCGGAGTTGACGTTGTATAGGCCCAAAATGATTAGACCACACGCTATTTCTGAATTGGTCAGGTATAGCGATATACACAACACTTCCTACTATTTGCAAACTGTATGAGTCCATATCTCAACTTTCCTCTATTTCTCCTAGAACTGTTACTTAATCATCTTATTCTTTTGCATACTCCCCCCACTCCTCAGGGTCACCCCATCATCAAACAGGGAGCACACAGTCCACGATATGATTGCCACACACCTCATAGATGATTGACTTCCAAATGCATCAATGATTAGTAGTAACCCGCCACAAAGATACAAATATTTTTCAACCCACCAAAGATAATCCCACATTTTTTGCTGATATCGTTATATCGGCATCATCCACCCTGTACCGATTCAAGCGCTACAGCGGCACCGATTCAAGCGCTACGATGGCATCGTTTCGCCGAAATTATTATCTATCCCATCTGTCCTTCTGTCCAAAAACAAAAAAGCCGACCAGATGATCTCTGATCGGCTTGACACTCATAGTCTGTTCATTGTTGCAATCGTTCGTATCAATCGAATCGCCTTATAGCAGGTGACACATATATTTTTGCTATCATCTTCTTAACTATATAATGAGTAAGGAACCCCAATGATTATTTCCCGCTCTTCATAACACAGGTCTTCCTTTTCCACCACTTTAATATCATACAGATTCATTCATTTCTCTTCTTGCCTCATACCTGATTTTCTTCACTCTCTCTCAAATAAGAATATACCAAATTCCCTAATCCAGTCACTTTATAGGCATAATCATCTGAGAATATATTAAGGTTGATCAGTAAATTAAGCGATGTCAAAATACTAAGTTCCACATCATATACGACATCACCCCTAAATTGACTTTTAACCATCTCATTATTTTGGCAATAATCAATTATTGTCTTCTTCCGCCGAGCAATGACAAAATCACCTCCCATAACGCTACAAGCATGTTCTTTCACATTATTCAAAGCCAAGAATAACACTCTCTGATTGTTCGTAAGCTTTGATATAGTATCAAAAGCAGCATACTTATTGGGATCATCTTTATGTTCTAATGTACCAAACCGACAATACACATGGCTTAGTACATTAATCTTAGCACCATCTTCTTCATACATAATTCGGTCAAAGAGATTTCTCAGCATATCAAGTGCCTCTTCGCTTTCAAACCATTCTTTGCTTACTTTCTGCTCGTCCATTGTCGACATCTTTTCTCCCATTGCCGCAATGGCCTGTTTGATATTTTTCTGTTGTATCTCTGCATACTTATCAAAAAGCAAATGATCAAGTCCACCTCCCACAATAGGTATTGAAGCTATACCAGCCCTCAGCCATCCCATTCCAGATGGCAAAAGGTCCGTCATTTTTTCTATCATCTTTTCGGGCATCTCCATAAATCTCATTCATCAATATGCTGCGATTATCGCAGCCTTTCACCCCGCAAATATACAAATTTTCTCCCAATTCTCACCCTCCACGCCCCTTTTTTTCACAAAAAACATTATTTTTTCCCTATCCCATGCCGAAAATCCGAATAAACTTCGTATCTTTGCACTTTGTATAATATAAGGTATCATGGACAAGTGGTTACTCGACATATTGACCCAATCTCTCCTGACCCCTAGCCCGTCAGGCAGCGAGGAACGCGTAACAGCTCTCTTCGCCGAAGCCATTCGTCCCTATGTCGACGAAATCACAACCGACCCCAACGGCAACTGCATCGCCCGTCGCAAAGGCAAAAACGGCCCCAAGGTCATGCTCATGGCGCATGCCGACGAGATAGGTCTCATGATTAGCTACATCGACGACCGCGGCTTCCTGTATTTCAATCAGATTGGCGGTATCGACACCAACATTCTCCCCGGCCTCCGTGTCATCATCCAAGGCAAGAATGGCCCCGTCACAGGCATCATCGGTAAGAAGCCCATCCACCTCCAGAACGAAAAAGAGGCTGGCAAGCCCCTCTCTCCAGAAGATCTCTGGATTGACATTGCAGCCACCGACAAAGCTGATGCCCTCACAAAGGTACAGATAGGCGACGTGGCAACCTTCGAGCCAAATGCGAACCGCATAACAAACGACCGAATCATCTCTAAGTCCCTCGACGACAAGATTGGCCTGATCACCCTCATCGGTGTAGCAAAGGCCCTCAAAGACTCAAATACCGACAAAGACGTCTATTTCGTTACCTCCGTCCAGGAGGAGCTTGGAGCCCGAGGAGCACAGATGGTTTCCGAAGCCATTCTCCCCGACATTGGCATTGCCATCGATGTCACGCATGCCACCGATTACCCCTCCATGTCCCCTGCGGCCGATGGCGACATCGCCCTCTCAAAAGGTCCAGTCATACCATTAGGCCCGAACATGACCAAGGGCATCAACCAGTCTCTCACCGCCATCGCCGAGGCCCAAAAGATTCCTTATCAGGTCGAGGCCATCGCTAAGCCCACAGGCACCGACGCCCGTATGATACAAGTGGCCGGCTATGGCATAAAAACCGGACTCATCAGCATCCCCTGCCGCTACATGCACACCCCTGGCGAAATGGTCTCCCTCTCAGATACCGACAATACAATTATACTCTTAACCGAGTATTTAAAACGTGATATTTAACAGTATTATTAATTAAATTAAGATTGAAAAAATGAACAAGGATTTCAAGATTTCATTCGATTGGGAAGTTAAGACTGCAGAAAATACAGAGCGCGTAGGCGCCATGTACTGCTTCAAGCGTTGCGATGTAAACCAGAACTAATCCCCTGATCAAGGATTAGCCTTACATTGCAACATAGGCACCCAATTGGGTTGTGTTCCACGGCCTAAGGCCCTGGAACACAATTTGTAAATAGCCTACACGATGAAGCAAAACGGAGAGCTCCAAGGAACCGATCGCCTGTACTTCCCTAACGAAGTATCATTCCGCCCTTGCGATGAGGGTTGGCTGGTGGTGGCTGTGCCCACCGCCAACTGGTTGGTCCTACCCAACGATTTTCAAAAGACTCTCCTGCAACACCTGATAAAAGGCGAAACAATAGGTGAGGTCTTCCAACTCATTACCACCGACGAGCAACTCTCCGATTTCAAACGTCTCCTCGCTGCCATCACAGCCCGCAGTTTCGCTCTTACCAGCCAGCCGCCACAGCCCATCTACCACGAAGGCTATCGCATGCTCAACATATATCTCACCAATGCCTGCAATCTCCGTTGTCCGCATTGTTTCATGCGCTCTGGTCAACCGCTCGCAAACGAACTACCAACAGACGAATGGTTGCGCATACTCTCAGAGTTTAAAGCCGAAGACGGCGAGAGTGTCACTTTTTCCGGTGGCGAACCCTTGATGAATCGCGACTTCGAAACCATTCTCACCCATGCACACCAGATAGGCCTCTCCACCACCATTCTTTCCAACGGCATCCTCTGGACCGAAGCACAAATCGCCCGTCTCTCTCCCGCCATCAGCGAGATTCAGATTAGCATCGATGGCTTCGACGAGCATTCCAATGCCAAGATTCGTGGTGCTGGCCATTTCGACCGTGTGGTGCGCAACGTCATCCTGATGGCCAACAGCGGCATCCGTACATCCGTTGCCACAACATTCACCTTCCAGAATCTCCAGGACGATACCCCCGAGCGTTATGCCCAGATGGTTTGTGAAATCAAGAGCCAGTGCCATCATCCTGTTTTTTTCAAACTCAGCAAAAAGATTCTTCAGGGGCGCGACACGTATTACACCGATGACGAAAATCGCGAGTTCTACAACAGGATAATCGACATCGAAAACCAAGTCGATTCCAATGCCAAGTATGTCAACTTTATGGAAGGTCACACACCGAATCAGGCCGACCGCAATTGTGGTTTTGGCGGCATCTCTATCGGAGCCGATGGCGAGATCTATTACTGTAACCGAATCTCCGAGGTCGAATCCTATGGCAACATCCTCGGGCGCCCCGTCAAGCCTTTCATGGCGAAAGGCCATCAACTGCACCTACAAACTTCGGTCGACTGCTTGCACCCCTGTAAAAAATGCCATCTGCGTTACATCTGCTTTGGCGGCTGTCGTATCGACGAGTGTAATTTCCATGGTAAACTCCAACATCACAATGGTCCTCTTCTTCAAATCAAATGCTCCGATGACCTCATCCAGCGCATTGAGCGTAAGATGATTGACAGTTACCTCTATTACTATAATTTTTAAGCTGATGGCATACCGGTTGATGTGTATATACGAGAGTTCCAGTAATCAGGCCACCCCTGATTTGCGCATTGAGGTGTGCCTCGATGGCAAGAGCCAGTCGATATCCCCGTTCCAGCGAAAGGTATCATTAAGCGACCTTTATAACGAAGGGGTAACTGCTGGTTCCACCCTCCTACCCCTTCTCAATCATGCCGGTCTCGAGCATCAGCCTTTCCGCATCAATCCGCGTTTCCTGCAGTCATCGGCAGTCGTAAGTGCCCTGCGCAGTCATTCCTATTCTTTCATTCAACCCAGCGCAAAAGCCTCTGTCAAGAAGTCACCATGCCCTCTTGTGTCCGGTATTACTCCCTCCTATCCTCTTGGCACGCTCATCGGTGGCGAACTATATATCGACCACCCAGCATCTTGGCATCGTAACATCAAGGTTCGGCTTCGTTACCAAAATGCCCCATCGGCATTCTATCCGACCTATTCCCCCATACCATTCATCACGCTTAACGGTCAGATGATGCAGCGCGACGAATCAGCAGAGTCAATGCTACTCCAGACTCTTGGCACCAGCTACGACCCGACATCATCCACCCTTTCTCTCCTAGATTCAGATACCACCGCATTAGAAGCCCTCACGCATCAAGGCTGGCACATCTATATCGTCAATCAGCAGAAATCTCACAGCCAGATATATGCCCACAGCACCCCATCTGGCATCATATGGTTTTCTACCGATGAACATTCTGACTACGAAGAGTTTGCCCAACAACTGCTGGAAGGCTTTATGCACGCTCGCAATTATAGCGAAACCGATGGTAAGATAGCATTATTCCAAAAACAGGATGCCATAAAGGCCGACGACACTTCGCTGGCTGCCCGCCTGGGTGCTCCTGCTGATGCGCTCCAATTATATAAAACAGATGAGCCGCTTTCCGAATCCGAAAAGCAGCTCATCTCCCTACGTTTATCCCAAAGACTGCACGCCACCCTATATCCCTATCAGCGCGAGGGCGTATTGTGGTTACAGCAGCAGCGCAAAAATGGTCATGGTTGTCTCTTGGCCGATGAAATGGGCCTGGGTAAGACCATTCAGGTCATTGCCCACCTCTGTTGTCTTAATCCTGAAGCCCGTCATCTCATCATAGCCCCCACCTCTTTAATATATAACTGGCAGAACGAGCTACTTCGCTTTGCCCCGTTATTAAAGTTCCAACTCACCTTGGTCAGCTACGACATGCTTCGCCTCCACCTCGACGACTATATCCACCAATCCTTCGACACCATTATTATCGACGAGGCTCAGGCCATTAAGAATCGACAAACAAAAAAATATCAGGCGGTAAGCCAACTGCACAGCCTCCACCGCATCATACTGACTGGTACCCCAATCGAGAATTCTATCGATGAACTATGGTCACACTTGATGATACTCAATCCTTCCATCCAAGGATTATACCGCCGGCTGCAGTCCATGGGTCTTTCATCCATAGCAGAAGCATACACCACCCTTTCTGCCAAACTCCTCAAGCCTTTTATCCTCAGACGTGAGAAGAGCCAAGTACTGACCGACCTGCCCGAACGAACAGAAAAGACCGTATACATAGAACTATCCGAAACCGAGCGCGCCATCTATCAGCAGGTCCACACATCCATCCTCCATGCCCTTGCCACAGGCGTAAGCGGCCGTGTCACCAGTATTGCACTCGAAGGCTTGTTGCGTCTCCGCCAGGCTTGTGTTTCTCCCAATCTGTTGCCTCAGGACATCTCTAAACACGAGCCTTTCATAAGCACAAAATTCCAAACCGCCCTGGGTCTCATTGAGTCGTTCAAGGATGAGGGTCGCCAGATGCTTATCTTCTCACAATTCAAAAGTGCCTTAACCGAGATGGAGCAACTCCTGCGTCAGGAGAACATCCGTTTTGTCACCCTCTACGGCGACACCCTTGATCGCTCCACGCCTGTGACTCTGTTCCAATCTGATAATAGCATTACCGTATTCCTGATTAGTCTGAAGGCAGGCGGTTTTGGCCTCAACCTCACCTCTGCCGACCGTGTCATCCTCCTCGACGACTGGTGGAATCCAGCCGTCGAAGACCAAGCCATGAGTCGCGCTCATCGCATAGGCCAGAAGAACAACGTCCTAGTCATCCGCCTCGTCTGCAAAGATACCGTCGAAGAAAAAATCCTTCAACTCCAAGACCAGAAACGCTTCACTGTTGACCAATTCAATACCACTAATGATAAGATTACGCTTGAAGAAATCAAGGGTCTTATTGGGTAACACATTCTATTCGAAATCAATCACCGCTGGGGTCTGGATGTGTGCCACATTGGTTGCCTTTATTATTCCCCCGCCAGACTCCGACTTTACTAAGAGCATGAAATCCTGGTCAAAATAGAATGCATCAAACGGGTCTAAAGGTGCAGTACCTGGTGTAGATATGACAAGATACTTTTTGAACATCTTAGTATCAAACACCTCCTTTTCCTCCATAATGTATTTACACGTATCTTTCAACTGGCCTATCCCATCCAGCATATTATCATAGAGATTTTTTTCCATACAGTACTTCAATTCCAGGAAAATCATCCATCCCTTGCGGTTATCGTGACGGTCTGCATAGATAATACATTCGCATTGGGACACCTTACACCCATCATCCTTGGTATAGAGAGCCCCATTCTTCTCGTTATTGACAACAATGAAGGGATGCGAGTTATCATCCGTTAAAACAAACGATGGGATGATTCCATTCTCTTGCTTACCAACAAGTACACCCGAACATGGCGCAGCATCCTTCCCGTTCTTACTGACATAATCAGTAAAGTCTGCTACGTAGACCGTCTCTGAATAAGCCTCACTAATCATCGAATTCCAGCAGTTTATTGAAGTCACTCATCACCTGTCGCATCACTTCGTTGAAATAATTCTTCCTAATGAGTCCTCTCTCATCCTGAATGGTCTTATGAGGTTCATTCTTGTCATTTCGGAGGTACCCATCTTTAATTGACCACACAGATACATCTGCAGGATTAAGAGCATATTTTGTGCTATCAATCTCGGAAGCCGTTTCTCCGTCTATCTTATCTTTTACCAAGTATGCCATCATACAGTTATTCAGCGCATACAATATGTATGGACTATGGGTTGTCAGAACCAACCGATGATTCCTTCCGTGGTTGATCTCCGATATCAAATGATAAAGCAAGTCCATCTGGGTTTGAGGGAACAGATTCTGTTCAGGCTCTTCTACAATAAACTGTGTGTGAGAATACACACGACCTTGGATGAAGCCGCGCAGTCTCTCTACCAATTCCGCCTCATTATCATTGGTACTACCCGACAAATGTGCCAATATACTACGAACGCGTTCATTCTCTGCAGGCGAGAATGGTTTGTTCTCTTCATAAATACCAGAAGACAGCCACTTTACCAACACTGCCAAAGGTACTATCGACTGGAATCCGCTTGAAGCCGATGTCAAGGGGATTACGCCATCTGACCCTAATGTCAAATAGTCAAGATCAAGTCCTTGATTATAGTAATAACCCAGTCCAAGGTTTGTAACTGGCATCGGTTTCTCCTTGGTATATTGTCGCTTGGCATCAAACCAGTCATTCACAAAACTCTGCAGGTTGTCATTCTTGTCTGAGTAGTTCTTCAAAGTAGGAACCGCTGATACAAAGTTGCGTTCCGCGGGTATATATACCACCTTCGGATTCACCACCTTGTTGACAGTATAGAATAATGCCTCCTTTTCATGGAAATGGTCAATGTTGTATTCTCCCCAGGAATTCGATAAAGTAATAGATTCCTGCTCTTTCCAATTATAAGCCAAGACCACATTGTCGCCTTCATACAGAATGACCGACTCATCAGAAAAATACTCCTCCATATGGTGAAATAAGCCCAAACGTTTTATCATTCCTTCACCAGCAGCTCTATGGGTTGCCTCATTAGCCTTCTCAAGCCATGAACAGAAACTGATGATTTTGGCAATAGTACTTTTACCACTACCCTGCGGACCGATAAAAGCATTCACTTTATTTAAGCGAATATCCACATTTTTAATAGGACCAACATTCCTGATAACCAGTCTTCTCATATTCTCTTCTTTAAACAATTTGCAAAAATAACTATTCTCTTCTAAAAAAAAGATTTCATTAAAGATTATTATGCTTTATTAGCAATTACGTTAACCTACTTCTTATTGTTATCTTTTACAAATATACAAATACTTATCCTCTTATTTTCATCTGCATTATAATCGGTTCTACAGATTCGGCACTCGTACAGTTCTGTCCACTTCATTTCAAGATATTTTTTTATATCCTTTTCATCTTCTTCTGATAAAACACCAATAATAGTTCCACCTTCACCCATAGTTTTAGCAACAACTTTTCCCTTGGCAGATGGATCTTTTTCTTCACAGATCAACTGAAGTTCCGAACCTATTTCTAGAGCATTAGGGCAGAATTTTTTCAGCCTAAGTGCATCAAATTGATTTGTTTTCTGTAGAAAACACTCTTTCAAAAACGTACCCATAATCTATTTATCTTTTATTTTTTTAAAATATCTAAATCTCTGTTCTATTGACATCTCTCTTACTCTGTCTAGCCAATCAACAATGGCTCTAGGTGAATTCTGATGTTCCTCCGTTTGATTCCTTTCTATGGCTAAAGCCATCAACGAATACTCCCTTTCAAGCGAAGTTGAGAAAACACCCTGGTCATCCGTATTGATAGATACAGCAACATCATGACGAGGAAATGGGGTGTTTAAACCATAATTAAAAAACTTAAGAATAGGATGCTCGTCATATCGGGATATCTCTCCAATCTTGAAATTTGACGAAGGATTACACTCTATGGCAACATGTCTTTTCTCAATTTTCCAAATAAGGTGTTGCTGAATCTTTTCTAGCAAGGAATACCATTCTTCACGGTACATTGGCGGAATAGTTAAAGTGTCCCCCAAGTATCCACGTCTTGCATATTTAAATGAATGATAGGCATCAAAAAGCTCTCTTGCATTTTCATTTCCTAAGGCCACCTCTGCGCATACTTGATGATTCATTCCTGCATGCACCCATTCTATATCTATGGTTGAGGTCAGCTTTTTTAGATTTTCAGAATCCAATTCCTTACCAATAATAGGCGAATCGCCTCTTAACAGCCACGATAGATAGTAGTCATTAATGTTAGAAGACAATTCATTATCCTCCCGAGGCTTGAAATATGAATCAATAATGTTTTCTCCTACTTCCTGTTTTACGCGGTAGATTTCAGTAAAATACTTCAAAAACATAATCTCCAGCCAACCACACAATTGTGTATAGCCAGTCAGCCGAATGCACTTATGATGTAACCACGCCAGATTATCAAGTATCACCTGCCTACTGGCGCAGATAGTATTATACCTCTTCTCATAGTATTCCCTTACATTAGTCCCCAATACCAAAGCATGACCTATTCTATCACCATTTCTCAGATTTAAGAAAATCAGCGCTTCCTCTACTGCACGAAGCCCGTCAGCTATATCCATAAAGTCTTCACCGACATGGTAGGTCACATTCAAATCATAGGGATAGTCATCCAGCTCCTCATCTATTTTTATTTCATGACCTCGCAAGAATCTAAATGCCTGGGCATAAACCTCAGGTCTACAAAAAATCTCCGAATTTGCAGCATCAATTCCCACAACCTTTCCTACCAGATTATTATTCACCTCCCAGTTGTCACGATTGCATCTGAATTGATAGATAGCATAGGATTGTTTCTTGATCTCCTCTCTCAACTTAAAATGTCGATACAAATCAGTTCCTCTTGGTTCATCCCTTTTTTTGATAAAGTGAAAGATAAAATCATATCGATCCTCATATTTTTTATCAATTTCCTTACAAATATTCTGCAACGTCTTTACAATACCCTTTTCAGTATCTTTTGGAACGATTCTTGCTTCTAAAAACCGTTCTTCATTCTTCTGAAGGAAACCTTCTACTGCAGCTTTATATAGTATGTGATCATAGTCGCGCAGCAGATAATCTGTTTTTCTTTCTTCATAACTGGCAAAGTTAGCAAAACCTACCCGCTCATTTAACTGCAGAATCTCATTTCTAAAATAGTTCTTATAGAGCAGATAAGCATAAAAAAGCGTTGCGATATCTTCAGTATCTCCAGTGTTGTCGCCATATATCTTTCTGAATACAGCATACATAAAGGTTCTTTCAGGTGCCAAAGCCTTATTCTCTACTAACTCGTTTCCATAATGACTTACAGGAATGTAGTCCACGATATCCTGATTCTCAAGTACATCATCAAAATTCTGAGCTGCTCGCAGAACCTCAAACTTCACCTTTGTACTATTCTGTGTTCTTCTCCTACTCTCATCAATCATACTCTGAACATCGATAATTGGAACGTCCGCGAGCTGCTTATCATTCTTTTTCTTAATCAGTTCCTCTATGTCATTCCGCAAAACTTCTTGCAACTGGCTCAAAGAAATAGTTTCTGTCAAACATCCTGCTGCCCCTGCCAGATAGTATCTTATAGCGGCAGCCCTTTTTATCTTTTCATAAAGGTCTTTATCCGGATTGCGATATTTATGTAATGGATGTTCAACTTCGAAATTGCGCTGCATGATACCAATATGATTCATCATGCACAACCAACTCAGGTCAAAGTTATAAGAAGAACCCTTTAGGTGCATATGCAATTCTGCCATCGGTCGATCAAAAAGGTTATTTAGCTCTTTACAATCATGTCCAATAAAAGCATCCCAGTCAAAACTCTTCCTTTCTTTTCCTAACTGCAAATCCCTTGAAGCCAAAAAAGATGTCGTCAATAAATCCTCCCCAACAAGAGAGGTAATGAGATGCCATCTCAGGAGGTTTTTATACGAACACAAGGGTTCACCATCTTTTACTCTAAGACATTTCAATGAAAAATAGAGCAGAATATTAAAAACAGATGACATTCTCCTAAACTTCAAAGACATGCATGAATCATCAGACTCCATCCACTTAAACTGTACTAACTGGCCCACCATTGAAACTTGGTCAATAGTACTCTCTTTATCCACTTGAAGCAACCTATTAACAATGGTTGATTCTATCATATCAGAATCCATCCTACAGGGATTATCATCCTTTTCTGCACCATAGCCAGCCTTTTTTAAGACCTCATCACCATCAATCTTTTCAAAAAGAGCTTTGATAACTGTACTAATATTCTCCATTGAAAACTATAAGTTAGTAAAATATTTTCATTTTATGGGTCAAATATACAAAAATAAAACGATATTCGGTGAAAACAAAATGCTTTTTTAACATATAATCTCTTATTGTGAGTATCTTCGGCACTAATTTGTGCCAAATATAAGCAATTCTCATGAACAATCCAAACTTTTCTTCGAAAAATGCTCATACAAAACAAAAATCGCCTCAAACCGATATGGTTCAAAGCGATTGTCCACAGATCTTGCGGTATGGAATGCTTGCCGCTAATATGAGCAAAACCGAAATGAGCTTTTGGTTCCGATTCAAGCGCTACAGCGGTACCGATTCAAGCGCTACGATGACATCGTTTCGCCGAAATTATCATCTATCCCCTCTGTCCTTCTGTCCAAAAACAAAAAAGCCGACCAGACAATCTCTGGTCGGCTTCCGCACAAAGGACCTTGAAATGACCACTCTATTTCACAAAGGAACAAGCCTTTTTGAATGCCTCGTCAATATCAACGGCTAAATGCCTGCTCTGATCTGGTAGCATCAACGTATGATATCGAGAACCGCGAAAGGCAATACGTCCACCAGATAATGCATCAATATCAAAATGAATTACCTTACCATCATAAAAGACATTAAAACCATTCTCAACATGAACTTTCTTAAGAAGAAAGCCCCCTATCAAATCAACCAATTTAAGTGAATCAAGTTCAGTGGTTAAAAATTTGAACGTCTTTGCATCTGACACACCTAATCTGCGCATTGTTGCAATCGTTCGTGTCAAAGGTGTTGAAGAATTAAATGTCAGATTGCCAGTTAACGACACCTCTGCATCAATAATTGAATCCTCGAAAGTATCAAGCACCTGCGCAATATTCCTTACCGAAATCTCATCAGGAGAAATATACCTGTATATACCCTTATCCTGAGTGAACAAAACGCTAATAGGCATATTACAGTTCTTTGAAAAATGATTTGACAGCTGTAAGAGAGCATATTCTTTCACGGAATAGTGGAAGACATTATGCGAAATGAACTTATCAATATAACCCTGATAATTAGCCTGCTCACCATAAAAATGGCTAAATATCCACTTTGTTGTGTAATAATCAAGAACCATCACGACCTTATCAAATCCGAACTTATTATTAAGAGTATCAGTATAAACCTTATTTCCTTGATGATCAGCAATTACATAATTACTACACCGATTAACCCTATCTATATGAGCAGAAAAGACGTTTAATATTCGGAACAGATGTGCTGGGTCGATTCTGTCAAGATCTTCCACAATTAGTATAGGTTGTTTGCCTGTATCTTTTATTTTTTGAATTGTTTGAATAATCAAATATGAGATCATATCCAATTCATACAGGCCTCCCTTACTATTCGAAAACCTTTCAATATACTGCGCAACGATATTGAAGTCAGATTCTTTCTCAACTTTATCCTTAAAATTCCGAAACTTTTTACATTGCTCCTCAATCAGATGTGAAATAGAGAACAAAGTATTAATAGCCAGGCCCCATTTAGGATCTACTATCGACAGGGAAGTCAAAAACTGCATGACATCTGTGAAGAGATTATACTGGTGCGAGGAGATATACCACTGAAACATCACTTCATCAGGGATCACGATATCAGACTTAATATACTCTTTAAGTAGAAGTTGGAAAAGGATGTCTCGCTTGATATATTCCATTACAGCCTCATTAGGGGCTATCTGATAATCAACCGGATATAAGACTATAAATTCATACTTACCCCCACGCGCCTCCATATATTCATTTAGGAAACTTGTTTTTCCGTCGCCAAAACGAGCAGAGAATATTACACGATCATTTATTCTCAAATGTTCATCGAATCTCCTTATAGCAGGTGACACATCTATTTTTGCTATCATCTTCTCAAATAAAATCTTATTTAATTACCTGAAACATTTCTCAACATACTCCTTAGCGATATCCATATCGTCACCGAAGATACGCTTCATTTCGCTCCAGTCTATGGAACTGTCTGCTTTGTCCCCATATATGCTATAAGCATCGAAAGCATCAGCATAACTTTCTACAAGTTTCGTGTTTTGGCTTTTATGTTCATCCTGTGAGATTGTCCCTTGGCATCAGTAAAATCAAATTTTACATCACCAAAAACCGGGTGATCTTTAAGTTCAATCTTTCTGAATTTCATTTTATTATAATGTATTGGTGTCCGATAAAAAAAGAGACATATATAATGGGAACAAATCTTTCAGCAAACCCTTGGACAAGCTAAAAAAGAACATTTTAACATTAGAAACGAGGGCAAATGGCGACATTAATTGATATGCCACAGTACACTGTCGGATGCAAGCATACTCCGCTCCCCCCACTCCTCAGGGTCACCCCATCACCAAACAGGGAGGACTCTGAACACGATATGATTGCCACACACTTCATGGATGATTGACGTCCAAATGCACCGATGATTAGTAGTAATCGACGGCAAAGATAGTGCAAAATTTCGATTTAGCGAAGAGAATACAAATAAATTTGCATTCTTGAGCGTGAGAAATTTATCTAAATCGAGCGAAAAACCAAATTTTAATTGTATTTTTCCGAGATGCAGCC
>JAEEGL013543778.1_pt1 | contig 28017 bp, 26 predicted proteins | sample 9134231 | NCBI WGS metagenome assembly JAEEGL01 (sample SAMN16246548, study PRJNA631951) | gut metagenome | biome: gut microbiome; feature: rumen; material: fiber-attached | host: Bos | place: Iran: Karaj | collected 2018-10
AGTCTGTATTCATCCACGGGAGTCGCCGCCGAAACGGTTTTTCTGGGATCCGTCATCTTGGTCCTGACGGTTTCATCCCTTGACACGGCAAGCTCTCGCGTCTCTCCCTTTTTTAAGTCGGCTTCGTAAAACCTTCTGTCAAAAGTATTTAAGACCTGTTTTTTCACACATACGGCAACCCGTCCCCCGCCATACGCGCGGAGCGACAAGATTCCATCCATAGTCTCCCTGAAAATGATTTTTCCGTCCGGAGAAACGACCGCATATGCGGGCAATCCGTTCTGATAACAACATACGTGATAATTTCCTTCCGCATCTTTCATCAAGTCGCTAAGATTTCCTCGCATTTCGCGCTCAACCTGAACGGCGCGAACCTCCTGAAATTCTTTGTCCAGGTCATAAAACACATAATCAACGGGAACGCTTTGTCCGCCGCCGGATTGTTGTTCAAGGGAACTCCCGTACGTAACGTAGCCTTCCCCTCCTGAAACAATGCCAATTTTGTTATAAAAGCCAAATCCTTTTTCCCGATCAAGCTCCAACGTATGGGAAATCTCGTTTCCATCCATCGCTATCTCATGAATTTCCGTCCAGTTTTTCGCAGAATTATCATACCGATGGGTCACACGGCAAATGCAACCTTTCTCACGCAGCTGAATGCTCCTCCCCACGGATTGTTCTCCGTCTGCCGCCTTGCCCTGCGGAAGCGGGAGGTTAATGACGGCATGCAAGTCATCCAAGGCATTGTCCTCCCATGCCAGATTGGTCTCGTCAAGGAAGTCAAAGCTTGTTTCTTCCGTCACGTTACCTTCCGTTCTTGTCGGATTGTCAACAAGCTCGCCAGTCTTACTGCAACTGCTGAAGAATAACATGGCAGCAAGAACAAATAACCCAACGTGTCTTTTCCCGTCGTATCCTTTCATGCCGTCAGCCTCCATAAATTAACGCATTCCCGTTACTGTACTACTGCCCACAATTACTGTGAACATAGTTCCATAAGCTTCTTCCTATCTGTAAACATTATAATTTGACAGTGCGTTATAATACGTGGCTACTTCGCTGAGCGGGGAGTCATATAAGGCCATGCCTCCAATCTTCGACCTTACGTAGATGCCCGTAGCTCCAGCTGGAGTACTAATTACAACCGCTCTGTATATTTATGTTTATATACTTGATCAAGCATGTGTAAGGAAGCTCAAGCATACCTGCGGCGTATGAAAACAACCCTTATTACTTTTGTTCTTCCAAATACAGCCAGGTGCGGTTTCTCAGGTGTTCCGACAGCGCCGCGCCGTCGATCCTGCCGGCAAGGTAATCCCTAAACTCCTCGTCGAACACGCTTTGCAGTCCGGTTGGGAAGGATTTCCTGACCACCCCGTTTTCAATCAGGCCGTACAGGAAAGGCAGGTCCGCCTCCCGGTCAAGCACCGGCATGAAACTCGCGTTGGGCGTGCCGTCCTCCGCCGCGGACTTCGCCGTGCGTTCATAGCTGTTGATCTGCTCTTCAAACACGTCCTTCCGGACGGGAAGCATCAGCGTCACGTCCCTCATGGCCTCCGCGGATAGGTAAACCCTCAGGAACGTGTACGCGATCTTCTTTTCCTCGTCCGTCGCCGTGGACCGCATCGCCAGCGGCGCCTGCGCCACCAGGTAGTGCCTTCCCCCCTCCTTCGTGGGGTAACCGACGACCTGCTCGCCGTCCGCCTCCAGCCTCCTTCGAAGCCGGAACGCCATCGCCGGCATCAACACGTACGCCGTTTCGCAAAGGACCTCCCCTTCCCGCAGCGCCTTGCCGTCCTCCGGCGGCGGACACTTCGCCGCCTTCTTGGAAAGCCTTAGCACGCGTTCAAATTCCTTCGTTCCAAAGACTGATTCCCCCGTCGCCGCGTCAAAGTAATAATTGTCCTCAAGTCCGTTCTGCAGCGCATCAAAAAAATGCTCCCTCCAGTCCACGGACGCGGTTATTCCCTCATAGGTGAACGCCGCACCCTTCCACTTCTCCAGGGCGTCCAGAAATCCCCCGTAATCCCAGTCGGACGGCGCGCCTTCCGACGCGATCAGCGTGTCAACGTAGAAGTCCCTCACGATCCCGTACGTCACGCCCCCGATCTTTCCAAACTCCAGGGTCTTGGGAATCATTTCCTCCGCAAGGCGCGTCTGCTCCAAAAACCCGTCCAGCGGCTGCCAAAGGTGCTCCAGGTTCTCAAAGCCCGTCAGCTCCGTGTCAACCAGAACGGGCCCCGTTCCGGCCCCAAGCTGGGTCAGCAGGCTCGTCTCGTCGTAATCGTCCTTTAGGATTACGGCGTATCCCGGATACGCCTTCTTGAAATAGGTGGCCGCAACCTCGTATTTTTCCCTGTTGTACGGGGAGACGGCGATCGTGACCGACGGCAGCTCCTTCCTTTCCTCCGTCGGCTTGAGCAAAAGGTAGTTTAATCCCTCCTTCGTGTCGTAGAGCAGGCCGACGGAGCCGTCCTCCAAGAAGCCCAGGCAGTAGGCGTTTTTCGGAAAGATCCCGTGGTTGGACCACTGGTAGATTGCCCGGGACTTCCCTGTCTTTGCGTCGTAAACCCAGATCCCGGAACGGTCGCACCACGCGACCTTTGTGTCGCTTATCGGCGCTGCGCAATATATGTACGACTTCATTTTGTTTATGACCTTTTCCTCCTTCGACACGGTCAATTCGCGCAGCGTTCCGCTTTCCAGGTCCGCTTCGTAAAATCTTTTTCCGTCCTGTTCAAAGTTTATGCTTGAATCGCATATTGCGACGCGTCCTCCCTCAAAGGTACAAGTTTTGGGCCCCCAGCCTCCCATTCGGTTTTCCAGGTCAGCTTCGAATATCTTCTCTCCTTCCGGTGAAAGGATTGCGTAGGCACACATCCCGTTGTTCCGGTGAAAGGTCACGTGAATGTTCCCCTCCGCGTCTTCCATCACGGAATCAAGAAGCTGCCTTATGCCGAGCTTCCCCTCAACGCAGCGCGTCTTTTGAAAGTTTTCGTCCAGCTCATAAAACCAGTACTTGGAAGGCTTTCCGTCCTTGACCTCATAGCGACACGCAACGTATCCCTTTTTACCGGAAATCGGCCCCATAGCGTGATCCTGAATTCCCACCCGATCTGGATCTTCTTCCAACTTAAAGGAAAACGGTTCTCCCTCTGCCGTAACGCCGCTTACGCTACTCCAGGCATCCTGAATTCTGCCCTTAAAGGCGTGCGACTTAAAAAGCACGCATCCCCCTTCCCCCACGATGAAGCTTTGAAAGCCACCGCTTTGCTCTCCTTCCGCGATTACCCTCTCCACGGGGAGGTTTAGGACGGCCTGAAGGTCATCCAGGGAATTGTCGCCTTGGACGTCGTCAGCCGCGTCCTCAAGAAACAGAAACTCCGACGTCTCAGCCGAAACCGTGTCTGTCTTGTCCTGCTCCTTTACGGCGCCGTCCTTCCCAAGGCATCCGCCAAGCACAAGCATTGCCGCCATTCCAAGAATTTCCACTAGTTTTATTATGCCCTTCATGCCGTCCCTTTCCTCCCAGAATTTAGTAATAATACGGAGCTATGCCATAAATTTATCGTTCGTCAAAATACAGCTGGACGCGGCGGTCTATTGACTTAACCGTTTCCTCCGCACTTTTGCCTCCGCCAAGATATGCATCTGTCTCTTCCCAAATAATGTTAATTACTTCTTCTTCCGTTTGATCAGAAATCAAAGATTGCATAAACGATTCGTATGCTTTTGTTAATTCCTCCTTCGATCCTGACAACGGGATGGCAACGGCATTGTCCTTCTTATTCCACTTTCCATAGCGCCATACGCATTTGACGTCGGACGAATTCTTTCCGTCATTCTTTCCGATCAGATAATTTCGCATTTGCTGTTATGTGTCGTTTTCTCGTATATACAACCGTATCCTATTTTTTAGATGATCAATTACTGTGTCCTCACTCTGTTCGCCCGCAAAATACTTTGAAAACTCTTCTTCCAAAATGCTCTTGTAAGGATCCTCGTTATCATATATTGCTACGGAATTCTTTATGATCTCTGTCAATTCCGCGTAATTTGCCTCATTGTCGGGTTGCTCAAGATACCTGCCCATTTCGTAAAAGCCGGCCGGACACGTCCAGGTTTTCTCCTCCACCGCAAAGACTTGTTCCTTAAGCACGTCTGTCCGAATGCTAAGCTGGAAGTCATCCTCCTTCGTCATGGCAGCCTGCATTTCCTTTGACAAAAGCATTTTCGCAAATTCTCTGGCCGTCTCTTTCTCCTCCGCGCTGGCGGTTTTACGGATCACGCAAACGTGCGAACTGCTGATCAGATTTTTTGCTCCATTCTTTCTTGGAAATCCCTTGATTTTTGCTTTCTCGCCATATGTTTGATGATAAAAGATTAGATCTGAAGGCTTGAAGACATAGACCAGATTACAAAGAACCTCCCCTTCATTCACGCCCTCCGCGTAAGGCACTGTTTTCTGGCCCGACCCCTGCGTGCGGATCAGTTGCAACGCCTTTCGCAACGCCTCCTCGTTCACCCGTAAATCCTGCCCATTTATATCAAAATAGAGGCTGTTCTCCACTCCGCCGTCAAGGAGCCCACATGCGATCCATTCCTTGCTTTCTCCCATGGCATTATCCATTACGTACTTCACTCCATCTTTTTCCATGCAGCGAAGAAAAGCCTCATAATTCCAGTTCTCTTCTTCCGAAGCGGAAATGAGTGTCTGAACGTAAAAATCAAGCACTATTCCGTAATATGTATGATCAACCGCCCCAAGTTTCACGGCAGCCTCATTCAAAACATCAGTCAAACCAAGCTCGTCATATAATTCATTCAGGGCTTCCCAATATTCCGTTTGGTCGCGGAAGGAAACAAGCCTAGAGTCAATCATCGTCGGCCCGTCTCCTGCCACGAGCATTGTCAAAAGCTGCGTCTTGTCAAAATCATCCCTGATAACAATTTGACGGTCAGGATGCCTTAGATTAAATTCCGCGACGGCTGCGTTGTACGCCTGCACCCCTTTGGGGACGGCCAGTTCCGTCATGTGAATCTCCTCCGGAGCAGGAACCAGATACAGAAAATACGCGCCTTGCTGATTTTGGATCAGCAAGGAAACGTTTCCTGCTGCGTCAGCAGATACGTTCATTACGTCATTTATTTCAATTCCATGCTTCTTGAAAGAATAGAGACATTCCTGTTCTTTTCCTAATTTGTCACAAGCGTAGATGCCTGCCGGCTTTACCAACAGCCATCTATCCTGATCCAAGCGGTTCACGGCCCTGACGGTTTCCCATCCCTTATCATTCTCCTCTGCATATTGAAACAAAATGCTTTCCTCACCAGTCTTTACGTCAATCTGCGTAATCTGATGTTGATAGCTCTGTTCCTTGTCCTTCCTTCTTGAGTCCACGGCAACGGATCCGTCCGGCAAAATAAGAATTCGCCAAAAGGTTTCTCTAGAGAATTCTTTGCTCCATAGCTTTTCCCCTTCCGGCGAATAAATCTGGTATTCCGAATTATCATCCCATAATGCTTCTCCTGCCAAGTGTATATAGCCTTCAGCATCTATGGTTACGGTTTCCGGTCCCAATTCTCCATAGGCATTTTGGAGGTCGAGCTTTATGGTCTTTTCCACCAGACCGGTCTTCCCCCTAGTCTCCACCCGAAAAGTCTTCCCTTCCGTTTGCCCCCGCTCCATAAGAATGGTAGTAAATTCACCTTTCAAGGCAACGCATCCCGCGCCAGTAACATATCCCGTTTCGTCAAAAGACCAACAAACGGTATCCGTCATTCCCAAAGCATCCGCGCTTACTACTTCCGTCTCACTGTCTGAATACTGCTCCGCAAAATAATTGGTAATTCTGTACGCATTTCCATTACCTATGAACACGAATGTTTTTCCGTTACCAGCCTCATTTTCCCGTCCTGCTTCCAGTTTCATGTTTGCCGTGCAAACATATTTCTCATTTACTTCGTCATCATGTCTTTCTCGCGAAAACTCTTTATTCCTATTACACCCACCCATTAGAGAGGCAATTATCAAAATTCCGACCAAATGAATTTTTTTACTCTTTTTCATGGCTCACACCTCAAAGTGTTGTTTATTCGTTAGGTCTCAGCAATATAAATTTAGGCATTTTGTCATTTTCAACCAATGCAAAAATAGTGCCTGAGTTGTTAGAAGTAAGATTATAGACATAAGAAATTGAAATTTCGTTTTCTCTCCAATCGAATATTTTATGCATGTTTTTCATATCTTTATCTGACAAATAAATACCATTCATGTCAGCCAATAAAAGCTGCTCATTAAGGTAAAAATTTACCGCGCATAACCAATTCAATCTTTCATCCAGTTCATCATATCTCTACTTTTTTGCTTTCTTTACATACCTGTTTACAATACATTAAATCCTTTAATCACTGCTTTGAAATGTACCTATATTTAGCGTAATGCCCTTTATTCACTGCCTCAAGAATATTTTGATCTACTAACTTTTTCAATAATGTATGCCATAAATTCATCGTTCATCAAAATAAAGCTGGACGCGGCGGTCTATTGTTTCCACCGTCGCCTGTGCGCTCTTTTTCCCTTCAAGATACGTTTCTATCTCCTGCCAAACAATGTCGCTTACCTCTTTCCCACTGGAATCAGCTGCGACCATGGATTGCACAAAGGATGCATATGCCTCACACAATTCTTCTTTTGTTCCGTCAAAGTCAATTCGCGTATAAGTATTTCCTTGCTGCCACATCCATTGCTCTCCGTCCTCGGTTCCGTCCGGCTTATGTTTTTCCTGTCTAACAATCCCATATTCCGCGGCATCTTTTCGAACGCTCATAACCAGAAGATCCCTTGTCTGATTTTGAACGGATAACAGTGCTTCCAAAAACTCCGAAATCTCTTTTTGATGCCCGGATGACTGATTAATCACCAACATTCCCACGGGACGAAAATAAAACCTTCCTCCGTTCTCCGTGGGAATGCCAACTTGACGCGCGTTTCCCTGAAGTTTGCCAAAGCCCGAAAAAAACGTCATGCCTGCCGGGCTGTACATGGCAAGAATCTCACCCGCTTCCCAAAGTGCTTCGCCGCCCACGTTTGTTTCGCTTTCTTCTTTCAGAAATTCCAAGACGTCTTGAAACCCGTTTTCCGCAAAGGCACTGATTCCCTTGTCCCAATCAAGGAATTTTGAATTTTGTATGTCGGTTCCCAGCAGGTAATAATACTCATTATATGCCTCCATTGGTCTTAGCTGCATGGTCAGTACCCGCTTTACGCCTTGATTCGCACGTTTCAGCTCCATCACGTGGTCAAGCGTGAAATTCTCCGCGCTTAGTTCGTCCTTTCTGGCCAAAAAAGAATCAACGTTGTCAACGTACGGCAACAAGCCAACCAGCTTTCCGTCAATGGTTCCGTATTCCAAAACACCGTTTATCAGAACGCTCTTCGTCTCCTCAGAAAGGCAACTCTCCACAGGCAGCAGCGCCTCATTTTCATAGAGATATTCTGCTTCCGTCTTAGGCAACAAAAACAGGTCAGGACCTTTCCCGCTCATGATGTCAGCCATCGTTCGCGTCCAGGAAGCATCATCCGTTACAACCGTTAGATTCACCTTTACGTTCTTTTGCATGAGGTTATAATTGGTTACCGCCCTGCGTAATCCGTCAACGTATTTTTCGCGGGATACCAATTCTATCTGGATAACCCCTTCTTCCAAAAGCGCGTCTGATTGCGTAGTACCGTCATTTCTTTCCGTCGGTTTAATTTCGCAGGCAGAGAAAAAGATGCATGCGACAAACAGCATAATCTGGGTTATAATCTGCCGGATTCTCCTCATGGTTTCATGACTCCTATAAATGCTTTCGTCCAATCACTTCAAGTTTTCACGACGTATGGCTGTAAGTCCAACTGCTAAGTTCTTCAACCCCAGCCCCCTGATGAAGATGAGCGCAACCATTCTCCGCTGCAAAGCTGTGTTTTACCGGTGCCAAAACAAATACTATCGTCAAACATGCAACTATTATGAGCTTCATCATTTTCTTCATTGTACTTGTACCTCCATTCCAAGTCAATCGAAATCAACAAGTTACAAAATGAGAGTCTCCATTGGAATCACCTCATTTCCTGTGCTCCGCAAAAAGAATCCTCCCTATTTCATTTCTTCCAAATAAAGCCATACACGGCTTTTCAGATGGTTTGTTAATGCCTTTTCATCAATCCGACCGTTCAGGTAATCCCCAAGTTCTTCATCAAACACCTTCTGAAGCCCCGCCGGGAAGGTCTTTTTTACTGCGCCCTTTTCAATAAGGTCATTCAGGAACTTTACGTCCTCGTCCCAATCAAGTTCCGGCATTACTTCCGGATTGTAGATTCCGAATTCCGCGTCCTGCTCTGCGGTAGCTTGATATCTGGCAAACGTGTCCGTCAAAACGTCTTTTCTTACCGGAAGGAAGGATACGTCTTCCTGCATGGCCTCCTTGGAAAGATACACTTTTAAGAAGGTGTAGGCAATCGTCTTTTCTTCGTCCGTCGCCGTGCGGCAAAGTGCCACCGGAGAAATTGCGCAAAGCAAGTTCCTTGCACCCGCGTTTGTCGGATAACCAGTTATCTTCTCTCCGTTTATCTGCATTCTCCTGCGAAGCCTAACCGCTCCCTCAACGGAAAACACGTCAACGCATTCACAGAAAGCTTCTCCCTTTTTAATGGCCTCTCCGGACGCGGCCGGGGGACATTGCATGGCTTTTCGCGATATCCGTAACACGCGCTCAAACTTTGACGTTCCAAAAATGGTTTCGCCCGTTTCAACGTTAAAATAATAATTATCACCAAGACCGTTCATCAAGGCGTCAAAATATTTCTCCCTCCAGTCAGCCGCCGTTTCGACGTACCTGCCCGTGAATATCTTCCCGTCAAAATTCTCCAACGCATTCAAATATCCTTCATAATTCCAGTCATCCGGCGCATTGTCCGTCGTCAGCAGCGTTTTAATTTGGAATTCCCTCACGATTCCATACGTCACGCCTCCTATTTTACCGAATTCCGACGCGCCCGGGAGCATCTCTTCCGCAATTCCCGTTTGTTCAAGGAATCCGTCCAGCGGCTGCCAAAGTCTCTCCAAATCCTCAAAACCCGTTAATGCCGTGTCAACAAGAACCGGCCCTTTCCCCGCACCAAGCTGCGTTAATAAACTGGTTTCATCATAATCATCCTTAACGTTTATTACGTATTCAGGATACTTTTTTTGAAAATAAGCCGCTGCCTTTCCATACTTTTCAGCGTTTTCCGCAGAAACGGCGATTGTGATCGACTTTAATTCTTCTTTCTCCCCGGTGGGTTTCAGCAAAAGAAATAACGTGCCTTTCTCACCTTTCTCCTCATACAAAATCGAAACCGAGCCGTCTGACGTCATCCCTAATTCCCTGACTGCCAGGGGAATAATTCCGTGATTCGACCATTTATATGCCAGCTCCAGTTTCCTGTCCCGCAAATCATAAAAACATACCCCCTCTTTATTGCACGTAAGGATTTGATGGTCATCGACCGGCACCGCGTCATATACGTCATTCGACGTCAGCATTTTCTTTACGGCTTCGTCCTTAGAAACGGCGATTTCAGACAGTTCGCCCGTCTCCGCGTTTGCTTCCATGAATCTTCGTTCATTCGTTTCCAGCGTGGTCTCGCACAGCGCAACGCGTCCTCCCCCAAAGGAGCACAATTTTGAATTTACTTCCACCTCTTTTTCAAAAAGAAGCTCCCCCGCGGAAGAAATGATTACGTAATTTCTCTTGCCTCCATTCCCGTCATACGTTACGTGAAAATTCCCGTTCGAATCCCCCATCAACGACCTAATAAAGGCATTTGCGTTGAGATTAGGGTGTATTGCGTTTACCACGGCAAATGCCTCGTCCAGTTCGTAAAACCAATAGTCTGCCGGCTTTCCGTTTTTGTTGGTTCCGTGATAACACGCGACGTATCCCTTTTTTCCGGACACGGATCCCAGGTTACGTATTTGTGCTCCTTCACGCCCTGAATCCACCTCTATCTTCAGGGAGAATTTTTCTCCGTTCCCCGTTATGCCGTTGACGCCATCCCAATCCTCTTTATAGTTCGAAAAGGTGTGATTCGAATGCCTTACGCATCCGGCCTCACAGACAAAGATTTCACCGTTGCCGTGAATCTCTCCCTCTGCTTCCGTCTTTTCCACCGGATGGTTGATGACGGCACGCAGATCATCCGTGGAATTATCGTTCCAAACAGCGCTTCCGTCCCAGGAAATGCTTACTTCATCAATGCGTCTTTTTTCCGAAGAATCGTTCTCAGTTGTTTCAGTGCTTTTCTCTTCCAGGAAACTATATTCCTGCGATTCCGTTGATGATTCATTTCCCGTCTCCGTCTGTTTTTCCTCAGATTTGTTGCCATTCGCGCATGAGGACAATATGAGTACCGTAACCAAAATAAGTACTCCTAATGATTTCTTCCCTTTATGCCTCTTCATGCCGTCATCCTCCTCCGGTACCTGTTTCCCAGTTTCCCCGTCAATTTGTATAAAGCGGGCAAGCGGAATTAGCATGCCAAGTTCTAAGCTGTACGTGCGTTAAGCGATAATTGAAATCGACGTATCCACATACGGAACACTTAGGATCCTCTTTCTTTGCTTTACTATATAAAACAATTTCGGAGGCGAAAAAGGGACACATCATGTAAAATTCTTTACTCTATTTTCTCGGCCATACTTATTAACTGTTCCTTATCCAAAATCCCACCGAGGCTAAACAACACTCCGTTGCTTCCCTCCCACACGATTACGTTAGATTCATAAGGATTCTCGGATAAATATAAGTCTGCCTTGTTTCCATTCACGTAAACTGTCTCTATTACCATACTTTGATCCGACGATACGTTAAATTCTTTTTGCTTCGATGAGTTCATTGCCGTAAACACCAGAAGCTATCTCTGAATATTCATAGCCATGCACGTATTTTAGCATTAAAATGTCCCTGTCTCTCGGCGAAAGTTCTAAAATCCGTTTTGAAAGTTCACTTACCTCTTGATACCTTTCCAAAACATCTTCACCGGCAAACATATCATCATAAGACATCTCTTTGTTACAATGCCTTTTTTTCTTGTTATATATGTTTATTGCCGCATTCTTCGTTGCCCGCATTACATACCACATGGTGTTATGATCCTTCGGATCTTGAAGTTTTTTCACGTGTTTACACGTATCTACCGTGATAGATCTCTTTGTTTTGAGTCTATCGCGGTAGACCAATTATGTCAATGTTAATTATTTTATTCTTCCCAAAGTCTTTGATCGATCGACAACGCGCCGCCCGTCGTTCCGATGATTAGTTTCGCGGTCATGACATATCGCTTGCCCGTTGTGTTAAACGTAGCCTTGTCTGTAGTCTCCGGAATGTCCAGCACCAGCTCGTCCACCTTCTCACCCGTCAAATCAAGACTAAACATGTCAAAGTGATATTTGGAATTGGCATTATATTCGATGAGATAGTCCGTGCCATCCTCCGCCTCGTAGAGATAATAATCATTCTGCGTTTCCGTCAAGTGCCCGATCGCAGTCTGCCATATTCTTTCGCCAGACGCATTCTCCACCCAAATCCAAACAGGCATGGAAACGTCAGCCTGATGCTTTGATGCATCAAAGAAGACAAAGCCCGAAAAATCGGAGCCCTGAAAAGGGTATTGATTGACGTGACTCAGAATTCTATTGCGCGTATCCTCAAATTCTTCCAACGCTTTTCCAAAGTTGTTCACGCGTTCTTGCTCCTTTTTCAAGCCGCGCGCTTTAAGGTCTTCAATCCAGGCGTCATCCACGTTGTCGCGGCGCAGAAACCTGATGCCATCGGCCAGGTTCGTGTAGATAAATCCGTGCGATGCATTTTTGTCAAAGACTAGGCAGCCATCCTCCACGGTAAAAAAGAAGTCCCATTCCTCGCCATAATTGACATCCTTCAGCGACACCCTATTTCCGGAAAGCTCCCAGGATCCGCCTCCAAAATAGCTGCTCGCCGTACCCTCGTAATACGAAAACAATCCGTCCTCATTAAGGTTTATCGTGAATATGTCCGGAAAGCCCGGCTCTTCACAGATATATTGCCCGTAAAGCTCCTTCAGCGAGATGGATGCGGAAGGCTCCATCTCCCCAGCTTTAGCCTGCCTCGGCTTCTCTTTGATTCCGTGACTAACGTACAATTCCTCCAAATAATCTCCTAAATCCGTCTCCGTTTCAAGAGAATAAAAGAATGGATCCTTTCGTACCAAATCCGGGGAATTTAAAATGAACGTGTCCCAGGATCCCTTTTTCGGTTGAAACGTGATGCGGTAATGATAACCAGAATATGTCAGGGAAATCTTTCCCCTTCGCAGTTTCACGTCGTTTACGTACGTCACGATTTTTTCTATTTCTCCCTGATCCGTAATGATCAGCTCTTTTCCGCAGGTTCCGTCAAAGACCGTAATGCTTGTTATGCCGTTTGCATCTTTCGTAATTTTCGTGACGGGCGACGTCATAAAGTAGACCGCCACAATCACGCACGTGACAATGGCGAACAGGGTAACCCAGAAGGCTGGCCTGCGATAATTTAGTATTCCCTTTACGCGTCCCTTCACGCCAGATTCGCCAAAGGCCAGGGGACAGAACGTAATGATTCTTCGAGACGTGCTGAGGTCCAAAAGCGCCTGTGAATAATCAGCGGCAAACGCCTTATCCCTGTCCCTTATCACTTTTTCATCACATGCCGCCTCAACGTCGCGGCAAAGCAAAACATAGGCGATCAGACACAGCGGATTAAACCAATGGACGGAAAAAAGCACAAATCCCAATGGTTTCCACCAATGATCACGCCGCAAAAGATGCGCCTTTTCATGTGCCAGCACAACCTCCAGCGTGCGCCCGGACAGGCTTGACGGCACGTAGATCACCGGCCTGAAGATTCCCAAAATGAATGGCGTCTTGATCTCGTCACACGTCATGACGCCGTCTGAAATTATCACGGATGCCCGTACCCTTCTCTTCAGCAGAACATAGCTGATCAGCGCGTAGATAAGGCAAATACAAACGCCCGTGATCCAAATCATGCCTGCCACGAAAGCGATCACCTGCATGGGATTTGCGCTGTCTCCCGCCTTCGGCGCAAGTTCCCGCGCCATGACGGGATTTATCACGTTGTCCACCGCCGCGATCTGAGAACGGATCACAGGGGTTTTCGTCGTGACAATGTCCTGCGGGATAACCTCGCTTCCTGGCAAAATGCTCAAGGCGCTTTCGATGGAAAACGGAAAGAGCAGGCGCACCGCCACGATTGCCCATAACCCACAGGTAATCCATTTAGGTGCCTTTTTTAACAACGGCCGAAGCAAAATGATTGCCAGAATCAGCCAGGATGCGTTGATGCTTAGATTTAATATTTTGATGAAAATCCAGCTCATTCTCCCGCCTCCTTCCTGTAGTCTTCAATCATTTTTTGAATCTCATCGGCCTCCTTCTTCGTAATCTTTCCGCGGGACAAAAATGCCGCAACAAAAGCAGGCAGCGAGCCCTCATAGGAATCTTCAACCACCCGTTCACTTTTTGCCGAATAATAAGTATCCCTGGAGATTAAGGAAGTGACCTCGCCGTTTTGGTTCTGAAGCAGCCCCTTCTCACACAGTCTTCGCAATACGGTATAGGTCGTGGGTTTTTTCCAGTTCAGTTCCTTCTCACAATGCTTTACCAGCTCACCGGATCCTAGCGGTTCGTTCTTCCAAATCAGATCCATAAATTTTTCCTGCACCGCGCCAATTTCAAATTCCATTCATATGCCCCCTGTGGTTTACTATTGTAAACCCACTTACAGTTTACAATAGTAAACCACATTTGTCAAGCCATCTTACTCCACGCGAAGGAATCTATAAGGCGCAGGCAACCCTGTAACGATCCGGCTCGTCAATCTCTGCCATTGTGAGAATTCCGTATTCTCCATGTTTATTCCGCGATAGTATAGCTCAGTTATTATGGGTGACTTACGCTTTGGGTTTCATGATCAATAGCCTTCATTCAAAACAACACAGTCCATCCATTGATCCTTACTGCCTATGGCAATATACCTTTTTATTTCATTCCCCCTTTCAGTTACTTCAAAATAGATCACTTCTGTTTCATCGTATCCATCATAAGTTCTCACGATAGGAACGTCTTGACGTAATAATTCATAGCATATCACCTGATGGTTTGTTTTTGCATAGTAGTTTTCTATGGTTGCATATATTCTTTCCCATTCAGCATCCGTAAGATTTACGTTAGCCTGACTTATACTCTCTGAAATATCGTCAGACGTTTCTACTTGATTCTTCTCTAGGGTATTATCCGTCGGATTAATAATCTCTGCCACGTCATCATCAATTACGGCAGCATCCGTTTGAAAAATAAACGTGTCTTCCGGAGTAATTTCATATTCCGATACCCAGGAAGAAAAGTATCCGTCCAATTGCAGGCTTACGTGCACTGCCAACGTCTCTTCTTCCCCATTCAAAAAGGTGATTTCCATGACAATAACGTCCTCGCGTTCCTTTTCAGAAAGGTCAGCTATTCCTACGTCATCGTGATCCGTAAGCGTTCTGATTATTCCATTCGGTACCCATTCAATTACTATGGATGCATACTCATCCATGTTTTTTCCATACGCAATGGTGAAATTTTTGCTGAGTCCATAATTTTCTCGCTTCTCCGTCCAATCCGTTCCCGTAATCCATTGCTTTTGGCAGGAGAATCGAATTTTCTCTATGTTTTCACCGTTAACGTAAAATCGCACGGGTAATCCATGCATGCTCCCATGATCATCAATGCTTCCGGTAAAAATCATTGGTTCAGAACCCAAGACTTTCTGCTCCGCACCATATGCATAAATTGTGACTGGACAATTTCCAATGCTCATGCGTGAAACAAAAAAAGCCAATAAAACCGCCGCAACTAACGTCGCCGCACAAAGCTTTACAATCTTTCCGTAATCCCTGTTACGTTGCTTAAATGCCACCACTTCTGCCAGAAATTCTTCCCCCGCAACGTTGAATGCATCGGATAATCTTTCAGTCTTGGTCATAGTATGATTCCTTCTTTCTCTAAACATTTTTTAAGGCGTTTTCTTAATCGAAACAGCTTTACCTTTAACGCGTTATGACTCAAATGAAATTCCCAGGCTATGTCATCCATGGATTCAGCAAACCAATATCTTTTCATGAACATGATCCTGCTTTTTTGATCCAAATCGCCCAAGAATTGTTTTATCACGGCGTTGAGTTCATCGTCTGAACTGTTCCCAAAGGCATTCTTGTTGGGAATGCATTCTTCCAATTCATTCAATGAGATTTCATACTGGCTGTTTCTTTTTTTCGCTGATTTGTATCTATACTTGTTTAGGGAAAGATTCTTAACGATCTTGAAAACGTAGGCAGACAGCGGATCTGGTTCTTTGGGCGGAATCGTATTCCAAACACCCAAATAAGCATCATTCACGCATTCCTCCACGTCCCTGGAATCATTCAATATGTTAAATGAGATCCTTCTACACTGCGCTTCGTATTTTTTTGCGAGTTCCGATAATGCATTTTCTGATCGCAGAAATAGTAACCTAATGATTTCTTTATCTTCCATGTCATCGCACCCCTTTTTAAATACAATAACGAAAAATCTCTCAGGGTTACATCTTTTTATTAAAATTGTGTTGTATTGTCTAAATAAATTTTAGCCATGAACGCAAAAGCACCTCAAAACCTTTATGATATTTAAACATCACAATCGGTCAATCCTCATAATAGCATTCCAGAAGATTAGTTAGTCAATTTTCTTATCAAGTAAGAAAGCTTCAGATTTACGAGCTATATATATTGCCAAATGCCTTGGTTGGATAATCTGAATAATACAATGATCCATCAATGTGCTTAAAGACATAATCATAATCCTGATATCCATTTCCGCACAACTTCCTGTTTGACGATTGCCTATCCGTTTACTATTGAGACAACTTGCATAGCTAAATGTGTTCAGAACTCGAAGTGGCTACTTCTGATTAAGAAAAAAAGGCTATTGAAAAATCCTATCGCATGTGGGAATGGACTTATCCCAGCGCAACCACTGGCAAGACAGAAACACTCCTTAAAAAGGCTCAATTGAAAAAAAAGATTGAAGAACTGCAGGAAGCCTATGATCAGTTGGATTAAATTAGAGTCCGAAAAAGCCCCCTTTCATCAACTGAGGGGGGCATAAAGCGCTATGGTTATTCCTTAAGCGTAACGAATGGCAAAACATAGTATTGTGATTCCGTACCAGATAAAACAATCCGAGCACCATCATCCAACCATTCCACGTTACAGTTTGCTTTATTTCCGTTTGTATGGATGTTTACATAAAACATAATGCTATAGCGTTCTTCTTTAACTTCATTCTCGTAAAATCGAATTCCAATACGATCCAACGGGTATAAAATAGGCGTTGGTTTTCCTAATTCTTCTATGCACAGAGTGTAACTTCCATCAGGTGAAGCCTCCTGAAACTGCACGGTGGTATGCTTAGCGTTTACAATCTGTTAAAGAATCCATAATAAAAGCATTGAAATTACAATGGATTCTCCGGCGATCATCCATTTCAAAATTTTTCTAAGTATCATTATCGCTCCCGTTGTAAAATAAGTTCTCGTTACTTTTTTGCCGCCTCTTTCAATGGCAGTATACATTGAAACGAACTCGCTCCAGTTATGGTAAGCCAAACCTCCCCCTGACCCCATTCAACTTCAAAATTCATTGGGTTATTTCCTACATGCACGCTAACGTCCATTGAGGATACATAACCAGAGGAATCAGAGCCATTTTCACAAATTATTACCCTAATGTCTCTGTAAGAATGACCAAATGAATTCTTATCTTCTTCTATCACCAACACATAGCTGCCATCCGGCGATTGTTCACGCAACAATTCCGAATGATATCTGCTTCTCCGTGGTTTTGGTATGATCCACAATATAATTAGTACAATTACAACCGTCTGAATGACGAGGAGCAATATCAAGTGTTTAGTCTTCATTGATACCTCTTAACTCACTTTCCGCATTATATTACATAGTTTCTAAGGCAAAACACCATTTTACTTATACTGTTGATATTTTTCAGACCATATAACTGGATATTCTCCTTCAGCTCCTTGAACGATTTTTACCTCTGTCCCCACATTTTCTCCGCAAACCCAATAGGAACCGTCCGCCTTCTTTATTACCGTATTGCATAATAACTGCGGATAATACAATCCAAACTCAGAAATATCAGTGCGATCCATGTTATATGTCCGCTTCCCCGTCCATGCCTTTATAATGTCATCCATGCTTGGTTGCGGATAACTCTCAACTGCGCGATCTGTCCATACCATGGTAACTCCATCTGCGACCATGATTGGCTCGCTGATGGCCAAGGCATCTGCGACTCCGCAATTACCAGATGTATTGTAGCCCCATGTCCAAACAGTTCCATCTTTAAGCAAAGCGGCATGGTTAAACCAACCTCCCGTAACTACAGCCGCATTTTCCAGTATCTTTGTTGGACTATCTAAGTAACCTGTGTTTTGCGCAAAACGACCTCCAGACGCAAATACGCATCCCCAAGTCCAAACCGCGTCGTCTTCCGTCATGCATACGATATCATCTCTGCCGCAACAGGCATATTTTACGCCTTCCATGAGCAAACAAGGTTCACTGATACAGTATTTATCTTCATTAACAAATTTCGTCCAATCAAAAGAATCATATTGCAGCAATGCCCCTGATCCGCAATTACCGATGCCATAAAGCTTGTGATCCTCCGTGAGGTAAATAACAAAACCCTTCTGAGAATAATCAACGTCAATTACATTTTCGGCAATCTTTACCATGTCCTGGTAAAACTTGGTGTCCTGGGTGCCTTGCCCCAACTGTCCACACTGATTTCTTCCGCTCCCCCACAATACTCCGTTATCATCAATACGATAAAAATTCCCTGGATCCCCTATGCATCGACAATACAATTCTTCAATTGCAACTGTTACGTTCATGGGTTCAATTGTCACTGTTTGTTCTGGAATTATGTCGCTCGGACTATCCGACGTACTGGCTATTTCAATCACGGAATAATCATCTTCCTCCAGCTCTGCAGGTTCCTCATTTGCCAAGGTAACCTTTTGAGTGGATGCCAAACACAAGATCAAAACGATAATACTTGCGACAAGAACTGCTAAAACGCCTTTTCGCGGGCGACTAAATCTGCTAATGTTCTTTATTCTCTCTTTAATGTTCCCTTCTCCAAAATCAACCGGGATCCCTTTTAGAAACTGACGGTTTGCGGAAACCAAAAGCAAAGTTGCTGAATAATCTGCCTTTACGTCATCTCCCATTTCGCGAATAACGGTTTCGTCACAGCACATCTCCATGTCATTACAGAAAAGCTTGAATGCTATCCAGGCAAATGGATTAAACCAGTGGATGCATGCTGCAAGAAATCCCAACAACTTTATTACATGGTCAAAATGTTTAATATGAGACCTCTCATGAAATACGACATATTCCTGTTCTTGCCTTCCCAATCCCGTCGGCAAATAAATCTGCGGGCGAAACAATCCCAGAACAAAAGGCGAAAGCATTTTATCCGTAACATAGATATTTTCTTTAAGGTGCATAGCCGTAGCAACTTTCTTTCGAATCATTAAGAGAGAAACCAAGCAATATGTCAAAAGTATCATCAGTCCAAATGACCATATGTATTTTCCAATCGCTACCATTGTTGCTTTATATTGTTTCGTCTTTGGTTGAGCGATTTCGCTTTGCGTTGTCTGGATTAATTGCGTTGTCGGCGATGACATGGTGCTCTGCGTCGTATCTGATTTCTCATTGATGACTAAATCAACCGTTTCCCTTCGCTCGCCATCTGAAACAATCTGATAGTTGTCATATGAATCTTCTCGAAACGCGTATTCAAAGTTAGGCACCGGACTGGCCGCAGTCTCGATTTTAAAAGGGCAAAGCAATCTAAAAAAAACCACGCTCCAAAGCATGTATGAGATAAATTTGGGAAACTTTTTTATCAATCGACGTATCACTACCACAATGACGATGACAATGCTTGCGGAAAAACTCATTTTAAGCACTTCCAAAAAGATATGTTCCAGCATTTGCTCACCCCCTCATGCTTTCTATGATTTTTAGCAGTTCCTCGATCTCCCCATCCGTAAATTTCTTTCTAGTTCCAAAAGCCGCCAAAAAGGCTGGCAAGGACCCTCCAAAGGTCTCGTCAACATATGTTTCACTGTGGCGCGCATAATACTCTTTTTGAGAAACCATTGCGGTAACCATTCCATTTTGATTTTGAAACAAGCCTCTGTCGCACAACCTTTTCAGCACGGTAAATGACGTAGTTTTCTTCCATCCAAATATATCGTTTGCCAACTTTGCCAATTCCCCTGACGCAATCGGTTCCTTTTCCCAAATCATGTCGGCAAATTTAGCTTCCGCAGTCCCCATTTTCAGCTCATTCATTGAAATACTCCTTTTGAAATCTCATTCTACAAGTTGTAGTATGTCATTATACTACAACTTGTAGAACAAAATGTCAATATGATTTCATTTACTATTGTCTATCCGTTAACTTCAAAGACGGCCTGTATAGTTATATGGAAGAATGGTACAGGGTGTATTCACAAATGCGTTTAGAACTTGAAATGGCTACTTCCGACGAAGAGAAAGAGGCCCTCGAAAAATCCTATCGCATGTGGGAATGGACTTATCCCAGCGCAACCACTGGCAAGACAGAAACACTCCTTAAAAAGGCTCGATTGAAAAAAAGATTGAGGAACTACAGGAAGCCTATGATCAGTTGAATTAAATCAGAGTCCGAAAAAGCCCCCTCTCATCAACTGAGAGGGGGCAAACGCGTACAGCTTTTCGCCAACAAAGCATTATTGGAAAACATCCCTTTGGTTCTGGCTCCCCACCCATTTATGAAGGGGTTACGTATTTCGCATATCCAGCGATGCAGGAAAAGGCACCATACAGAAACACTGCCAGAACGGGCAGAAAGATTGGAATGCCGATCTGCCCCAATGAAAGAAGCATGCGACTTCCGGAAAGGATTCCTCCGAAGGTGAAGAGAAACAGCGCCGGAACGGGGATCAAAAAGGGAATGCCCACAATGGCAACGCAGACCGCCATCAGGTTCGATGCCTTTTTGATCCACGCGGAAAGACCAAAGGTAAACGCCGCCAGGCATAATGCTCCGAAGATGCGCGTTGCCTCAATGACCAGATAGCCTTGCCAAAGCGAAAGCCGTAAAGGGCAGTTCGTTGCAAAAAACGTTGCTGAATAAATGGGAATGCTGCCCTCCCTAAGGAACCCCCTGATTGCGAAAACCGCCGTCTCCAATGCCGTTCCTGTCAGACCGGCAGCAAGACAAATGACAAGAATCGCCATCAGCTTCGTGGCATACAGCCTTCCGCGTCCCTCCTTTGCCGTAAGGAGAATGGAAAGCATCCCGGAGCTTCTTTCCGCCCCAATGCTCTGCGCAGCCAAAAATACAAATGCCAGCGCTGTCAAAGCATCAGGAATGGACAACAAAAAAAATATGGTCTGCCATCCGTATTCATAAAAGTAATGCGCAGGAGGAAGCGCCGCATCCTGCCCCGCAAACTGCTCCGCCTTTTCCGCCCAAAGCTTCGCCGAGTTTTCATGAAGGTACGCCCGTTCCAATTCGTCCTGCCATTCCCCCCATTCTTCTTCGGAAAGCGCGCCTTCCATATGTCTCATTTCCATGGAAGTTTGTGCCGCCTTCACGGACTCGCAGCGATCCCGTTCGGAAATGATAAATTCCGACTTTTCCGGCGTGTTTGCTCCATGAAGCACGGCAAGGTACCTGTCATACTGCTTCTGGCTCATCTTAATCCTGTCGTCCTTCAGTTCCGGCATCGCGGCTGCCGTCAAAAGTCTTAAGAAAATGCAGATCACAAGGATCAGCAAGCCCTTTTGCGTCATTAGTGCCTTCTTCATCTCACAGCGCCATATCGCCATGCCCACTTATCTCAGCCTCCTTACGTACGCGCAGCTCCCCAAGAGCGCAAACGCAAAACATGCCGCAGTCATAAGCAACGTCTGCAAAAGAAGCCACTGCATTGGATAACCGAATGCATCAGCCGTGTAATATGAAGCAAAGAACCTTCTCGGATCCGCGAGGGACGCGGGACCTGCAAGGTACTCCCGCCGCGGCAGGGCGTAAAGGAGCCTTAGAAAAACTCCCAGCAAAAGCACGCCTGCGGCGTAAGACACTGCTCCGCCCGGCATGACTGCCGAAAGCGCTGCCAGCAGGATTGCAACAAACACGCCTGCAAGCACCTGACACAAAAGCATGATAAGCGCGTACTCTCCTATGGTCAACGGCCATGGGCAGAACCTTAGCTCCGCAAGCCTGCAGACGGATTCCTCATGACCGCAAAGCCCCACGGTCAGTCCCGTCCCTGCCAAGGATGCAAGCCAGCACAGAAAAGCAACGGCTCCTCCGGTTATGCCGCAGGCGGCGTACTTTGCAAATGCGGTCCTTCCCTTTCCGTTCCTTGCCGTCATCAAAAAATCGCGGACTCCCTCGTCCTTTTCCCTTGCAAAACTTCCGGCGCTGACGAGCAGGATCAAAAGAAACGCGCAAACTGCGCTTTGCCCGCTGAACAAAAACTGATCCCATCCAAGAATGATCCCCCGTGCTTCCTTTCGTTTTACGGAATATAATTCTATAATCTTCAGGTTTCTTCTGACGGCATAATCATCCTCGCGTCTGACCGCATCCCTTCCCAGCGCCTTGGCCGACCTGATCACGTTCTCCATGTCAGCCTGGATTTCCTTGTTTTCGCGCATGAGATCCCGTACCATGAAAATAGCTTCCAGATCACTTACCTTCTCCCCAAGAACGCCCGGCAATTCCGCCATTCCCTCTTGCGGGGGAAGAAACTCTGCGGTAAACACGTCTTCACCATATTTTTCGCGCATGCTGTTTTCAAAAGTTTCCCTCTCCAACGCCGTCATCCTTGTGAAAACCCTCGACTTCTCCATCCGTTCCTTCCCAGCATCGCGCATATTCTTTACGTATGCCGGCAGGGAAATCGTCTGCACGCCCGCCATTTTATACTGTCGCATGGCATCAGCATATTCTCCGAGTAGGCAGAACGGAATGGCGCTGATCATGAGCAGAACCATCATTATAACCGGGACGAACCTATCCTTCAGACTTTTTTTGAGTTCGTAAAGCACCAGCTTTCCCGTCATTTTGTTTCTCCCGATTTATCACGAAAATAATACAGATATACGTCCTCCAGGTCGGGATCAGCTTCCCTTGCACCCTCTGGACGTTCCCCTACCATTCTGAGGATCACGGTCTCTGCGCTTCTCATCACGTTTGCGATAAGAACCTTTTCCTGCCAGGAAGCGACCTCGTCTGGGCTTACCTCAAGCGTGAACACCTTCCCGCGAAGGCTCTCGCATAGGTCCTGCGGTGCCTTGGCGTCAAGGAGCCTTCCGTTTCGAAGCAGCAGAATTTCCCTCGCCACGTATTCCACGTCCGACACCACGTGCGTCGTCCAGATCACCAGCTTGTTTAATGCAACCGTTGAGATCACGTTTCGAAGGCGCACCCTTTCCCTGGGGTCAAGTCCGGCCGTCGGTTCATCCAGCAAAAGAAGCTCTGGGTCACCCATCATCGCCTGCGCGATGCCAAGGCGCTGACGCATGCCGCCGGAATACTCTCCAATGCGTCTTTTCCCGTCTTCCCTCAGATTTACAAGGTCAAGCATCTCCTCAACCTTCCCATCCAATTCCTTTCCCGAAAGCTTCATACCCTTGACGGCGGCAACATACCGAAGGAACTCGTCAGCCCTGAAGTTTTTGTAAAACCCGGGCGACTGCGGCAGAAAACCTAGCGTCTCCCTGTACGCCTTTCCAAGCTTTCTTACGTCTTCCCCATTCCACGTAACCCTTCCGCTTGTCTCCCTTAAAATGCCTGCAATGATTCCGGCCAACGTGGTTTTACCCGCGCCGTTCGGCCCCAGCAGCCCGTAGATGCCTTCCTTCAGGGAAAAGCTCACGCCATCCAGTGCATGCTTAGAACCATATGTTTTTACAAGGTTTTCAACTTGTAATTCCATGGTTACTCTCCTCATTTCTTAATGATCTTATCGGTATGATCTCCTCCCCCTAATCAGGTAATTCCAGTTTTACCGTTTCACCGGAACCTGATTTCGGAACAAGAAACAATTCGCTTACATATACTTCATTTTCATTGTATTCCGTCTTGACGGTTGCCTCCACGATCAGCCTGTCATATCCCGGGACAACGTAAATATTTAATATGCTTGCGTCAGGGATGGTCGCAATCCTCTCCGTATTCCCCGGATCAGATTTTGACATGCGCCATAAGTCGTTTCCGTCGCTTAAGTCCGTCTGATCCTTCATCTCATTCTTCCATTTTGTAAAATACAGGTATTCGTCATCAAAGTTTACGGCGCGTACGAAGTCTTCCGTAATTTTCTTTTTGTCGCTTCCGTCAAGATTGCAGCGGCAGAATTTCGAATCTTGATCATAAAAGTATACGTTCCATCCGTCAATGAAGGTACGCCCTGCATCCGGTAAAATAATCTCCTTCTCGGGGTTTTCTTTGGAAAGGCTGACTCGCGACAATCCCTTCCAACTATATCCGTAGATCCATCCGTCTATCACCAGATTATGATAATCCGTATACTCACCGATCAAAATCTTACTCTTCCCGTCTTTTTCATTAATCTCCACAAGCGAACTGTCCCTAGATACGGCAAACAGTCTGCCGTCTCCATGCCAGAAATTGTAAACTGTGCCGTCGGAAATCGTTACAAACTCTCCGTCCTTCCATTTCATGATCTTCCAGTCCGTATTCAGGGCATACAGTTCCCCCTGGTATTCCTCCACGGCAAAACACGAAGGAATTGCGCTTGGATTTGTCGGATCTGGATTGAACGGGGTTACCTCTCCCGTTTTTTCGTCCAATTCATACATCCGATAGGAACCGGTATGCGAACCGGGTTCTCTTTCCTTAAGCTTAAGAAAAACGATTTTTCCCTGATAGTCCATAAAATTTCCCGCTGGAGCATTGATCTGCATGTTTCCGTATGCATAGGAATCATCCGTCATCTTTTCCCTGTTTGTTTCACTTAAGGAATGTGCTTGGGTCGCGGTCGTCTCCATTTCAAAGACGTTTCCGGGATCCGATGCCGGCGTGCACGCATTCATGGTCAGTGCCGTCAACATTGAAAAGCCAAGCAGAATACTTTTCATTTTTCTCTTCATACAATCTCCCATCATTTCCAAAACTCCACCCCGTCTACTTCTACCCCTGTAAATTCATTCGGGTCTATGAATTCACCGAAAATAAAGCATGCCCAATCCTCATCCCCAAAAAAACGCGCTTTACCGTCTATATTCTCAAATATCTTTCTTTCTCCAGAATCTTTTATGAAGGTAACGTCACATAATCTTGTTTTTGGAAACATGGCAGGATCATTGGAATACAATTCGAAGGAAGAAAGAAACAGCTGCCGGCCATCCGCGTCATGCAGGGCATTACAGGTTACGTTAGGCGTCAAATTTACGGTAAATTCAATTCCGTTGAGATCATTCATACTGGTTGCTGCAGGATCATCACGAAAAGCCTTCGCAGCTACAGGATCACGACTATAAAAATAGCTGACGGCACTTGATAAAGGGTCATTATTCGCAAATAATTCGAGTTTCACGTCTTTACTAAGATCAATGCCTTTGCAACATACAATGGATGAAGATCTTTTGTCATATCGGGCCTTGGCTTCTTCCACGTATTCATAACCATAACTTGTCACGATGATTGGAACATCAATGTCCATACCCTTTAAATGACAGGATGGCCCGTTACTTCCATCCGCATACTTGACGCAAAATGACGGCATAAAAATCCCGGTTTCAAGTCTATTAAAATGCTCTTTTCCCTTCTCGCTGATCGCCTCGCTTGTGAATATGATCATTGCATTATGGCCGTCGGAAAAAAGCGAATCCAGGGTCATACGATAATCATCGTTTTCTGACGTGAGATTTTTGATCACGTCAGGATTCTTCAGTGAAACCACGTCTGTTCCGGAAATATAATGCTCTACGTTATCGCGATGATGAAAATAACGGATCGCAGCCGCACCTACTGGAACGACAAATGCCAGAATTGCTGCTGCAATGATGATCAGTCCGTAAGGATTTCTTATCATGCCGAATTTCTTATACGGTTCTTCGGATTCAGACAAGTATTTGTCATCAATCCCGTTGATCGCTTGTATCAGATCTGTTTCGTTCATTTCGTCGCTCCTTTCTTTTCGATATATTTCCTCAATTTCTCACGCGTGCGGTGAAGGGCCGTTTTCACTTTGCTTTCTGAAAAGCCGAATCTTTTAGAGATTTCGGAAATGCTTTCTCCAAACCAGTAATGTCTTACGAAGATCATTCTTTTCTCCTTGGAAAGAGTTCCCAAAAAATCATTCATCAGCGTCTTCAAGGTATCTTCCGACACTTCCGCGTCGCCTATGGAATCTGGGATGCATTCCTCCATCTCACGCGTCAGCTCCACAACCAGACAATCCCTTTTTTCCGCTTTGTTTCGCCTTATCACGTCAACGGCGGTGCATCGGCAAATCCTTGCCAAGAATGGAAACAGATGCTCCGGTTTGTTCGGCGGTATAGCATTCCACGCTTTCAAAAACGTGTCATTCACGCATTCCTCCGCGTCACGGCTGTCCAAGAGCAAGGAGGATGCCAGTCGATGAAGACCTGCACTATATTTTTGCGCACAATAAGCGGAAGCCTTCTCTTCGCGCGCCAGATACAGCTCCACTATTTCCTTATCCGTTATGACGTTGTTCATCAAAGCTCTCCTTTAGGCCTGAAAGATTACCTTGTTCACCCTAAATGTCGAAAAATGGTACAAAAAAGGTTACGTTCCTGAAAAAATCAGAAATAAACATTTCCGAAGTTCTTAATAGTACATAAAAAGCTTTTTTTCTTAACTTTCTTTCGAAAAAGTATTATTTGACAAAAAACAAGGCTAATGCTACTATTTAAACATAAAAGGTGCTACCGATAGACGGTCAGCCCAGTTAGAATTTAATGATTATACAAAAATAATCGCTATCCTTGGCTGGGGGCGATTATTTTTGTGTTTTTCCATGTTGAAAGCCTATTGTATATCCGATGCCGAAGCAGGTTCCAGCCAAGGCCAGGACTGCGATCAGCCCTTCTATCGTCAGCATATCACACGCCCTCCTTTCCTCGGATTCCCTTTCGGGTTTCTATGTAATCGGAGGGTCACAGTCCCTCCGCAGAGGACTAACCGCCTACCGTGTATGGTAGCACCCAAATATATTATAGCAAGCTTCCATAGCCAGAACAAGTGTTTGCTTCTCAAAAAGACTGACAAATATAGTTCGTCGTTTTTGTTGTTTTCACCAAAATAACCAACACAACTACAAATGCCCGAAAACGCATTGTTTTCGGGCATAAAAAAGAGCAGGTGATGGGGCGCACGACGTCCGGGGGACGTCGGCTTTGCGCCGACCGAGCGGGTGATGGGAATCGAACTATTGCCCGCACCCTGAAAACCCTTATGGAACGGAGGATTGCGGCATCGGCAAATCAGGGGGCAACCCCTAGGTCAACCCCTGCGAAGTGAAAAATGCGCACAAATTTCTATCCGCTTCCATGCATCTGCTATTTTCCCGTCAGAATACCAAAATGACTATTGACAGATAATCAGGTTAGCATTAAATCCACCTTACCTAGCAAAAAATCAATTATGTTCAAATGAACGATTCCGTCGTGACTCATGTCAATTTTATCCAGTGACAAAACATATTTGGGAGAAGCATGATTAATCATTTGAACATCTGCACCATTACCACTTTTCATTAAATGATACAGACATACGTATACTCTTTCTATGTCGCTAAGATAATTCGTCAGGGCTTTGGAACTCCACCATTACACAAATCCCCGCAAACAGGCCACTTTGACCAAGTTTAGAAACACTTTTTGTGCCAGGTCGACTAAATAATGTGGTAGAATTTAAAAGTAAAAAGCCCAAGAACCGCGAATTCTCAGGCTTCTAAGTAAATACTAACAGTGCTGGCAGCCGGACTTGAAGGCTGGAATCAGACTAAGAAACCAATAGAATAAGGAGGTTTGGAGCACCGACTACTTCAAATCCACCTGCTGGTCGACCTTTTTAGCATTTTCAGCATGCACTGTAAATACTATTTTAATCTCAACTCCAATATCCTGATCTTTCCGTCTGCATCATAATCAAAATATATCTCCACTTCACCCCATTTATCTTCTTTGGAATATCCTTGGATGCCCTGCAGCGCCATAAGGCAAGGGCGCCCATCCAACTCAGTCAGATGAATTTCCCAAATGCCCCAATCCATGATGCCGCCGATTTCTGCTCCTGCTTTCGTTTTTGCCACTTCTGTCTCATAGTAGTGCGCCATGCTTTCGTTAAATGAGTCACCCGTTTGCTCCGCCAGCCTTTTCCATTCATCATATTTCGGTTTTACGCTAAAGGAGATTGTTTTCTCGTATCCGTCACAACCGAGAAGAATCTCAAAAGGATCCGTTCCGTGGGTAAGCTTCAGCGGCAACGACTGGCAGGTTTCCAGTTCCTTCCAACCGTCACCCGCCTTCTTAAGTACGGCGAATTCTTCCAGCGGCATGGAATTGACGTGAGGTTCTATCATGAGCAAAATCTCCTTCTCCCCGTCGCCATCCAAATCCACAAAATAACGATCTCCAAAGCCTACGCCGACATCCTCCTCATGATCATAAACAATCCCTTGCCTCATAAGATACAAAGACAGGTGCCGGCAAACGCCATCCCGGTAAAAACTAATCAAATAATCTTTCAGCCCATCTTCATTAAGGTCCTCGACTTTTGACCAC
>JAEEGL015382571.1_pt1 | contig 28017 bp, 27 predicted proteins | sample 9134231 | NCBI WGS metagenome assembly JAEEGL01 (sample SAMN16246548, study PRJNA631951) | gut metagenome | biome: gut microbiome; feature: rumen; material: fiber-attached | host: Bos | place: Iran: Karaj | collected 2018-10
AGAATTATTAACAGTAACTGACCCACTTACTACACAAGAATATATCTTAAAAGAAGTTCAAAATGCATATCGTAGTCAAGGTGTTGAAATCTCTGATAAACACGTTGAAGTTATAGCTAAACGTATGATAGATAAGATTAGAATCGTTGATGGTGGAGATACATTATTACTTCCAGGATCACTTGTTAATTTCCATGAATTTACTGATGGAAATAAGAAAGTTATCATTGAAGGTAAGAAACCTGCTACAGGTGTACCAGTATTATTTGGTATTACAAAAGCTTCACTTGGAACTGAATCATTCTTATCAGCGGCTTCATTCCAAGAAACTACAAGAATCTTAACAGATGCTGCTATTCGTGGTAAGACTGATAATTTAGTTGGTCTTAAAGAAAATGTTATCGTTGGTAAATTAATTCCTGCAGGAACTGGTATTAAAGCATACCAAAAAGTTGATTATGATTTAGCTAACCAATTCGCAGAAGATGAACCAATGGAAGCACTTGAAAACGAATTTATGGAATAATTAAAGATTGAGTTTAACTCAATCTTTTTTTTTGCTATAATAATATTAGAGGATAGATAATATGAAGACGATAAGAGATTTTGATTTAAATAATAAGAAAGTAATTATAAGAGTAGACTTTAATGTTCCTATTAAAGATGGAAAAATAACTGACGATAATCGTATAGTATCTAGTTTAGAGACTATTAATTATGCTATTAAGAATAATGCCAAAGTTATATTAATGTCACATCTTGGTAGAATTAAAGAAGAAGCTGATAAGGAGAAAAATACATTACTTCCAGTTGCTAAAAGATTATGTGAATTAATCGGTAAGAATGTCGTATTTTGTCACTTCACTAGAGGTGAAAAACTAGAAAAGGCAGTTAATAGTTTAAAACCTGGTGATGTTCTATTGATGGAAAACACTAGATATGAAGATTTAGATGGTAAAAAAGAAAGTGGTAATGACGAAGAACTTGGTAAATATTGGGCAAGTTTAGGTGATATTTTTATTAATGATGCTTTTGGTACATGTCATCGTGCTCATGCTTCAAATGTTGGTATTGCAAGTCATTTACCTAGTGGAATAGGATTCCTTGTAGAAAAGGAACTTAATAACATGTTACCGGTTATAGATAATCCAGAACATCCAGTAGTAGTAATACTAGGAGGATCTAAAGTAAGTGATAAGATTGGTTTAATTGAAAACTTTATTGATAAAGTTGATAAAATCCTTGTTGGTGGTGGCATGGCTTATACTTTCTTAAAAGCTAAAAGAAAGAATATAGGAAAATCCCTTCTTGAAGAAGATAAAGTTGATTATTGCAAAGATTTACTTAAGAAAACAGATAAAATAATATTGCCGATAGATAATATTTGTTCAAAAGAAATAGATGGAGAAGTATATACAAAAGATAATCTTGAATCTGATGATATTGGACTAGATATTGGACCTGAAACAGTTAAATTGTTTAAAAAGTATTTAAGTGATGCTAAAACTGTCATTTGGAATGGCCCATTAGGAATGTTTGAAAATCCTAAATATGCTGATGGTACAAAAGCAATTGCTTCCTTTTTAAATAAGAATAAGGCAATTATTATTGTCGGTGGTGGTGATACCGCTTCTGCTGTTATAAATTTAGGTTATCGTGATCATATGACACATATATCTACAGGAGGTGGGGCATCTCTAGAACTATTAGAGGGAAAAGATCTTCCAGGGATATCTATTATTAGGGGTGAATAATAATGAAAATAGTTGCATGCAATTTAAAAATGAATTTAATGCCTAGTGAAATTGATAAATATACTGATGGTATGAATGAAATAAAGGATAAAATTCTATTATTTCCACCATCAATATATCTAGATCATTTTATAAAGAATGGCTTTATTGCTGGTTCGCAAGATATTAGTTTTAAAGAAATGGGGGCATATACAGGTGATATATCTATTCTTCAATTAAAAGAGTTAGGTATTAAATATTCAATTATTGGTCACTCTGAGAGAAGACAATATTATATGGATGATTGTTTTGTTAATAAAAAGATAAATCTATGCCTTAAAAATGATATTATTCCAATATTATGTGTCGGTGAAACACAAGAAGAGAATAACCGTAATGAAACATATGACGTATGTACTAGAGAAATAGATGAAGCATTTAGAGATAACGTTGTTAAAGATATTATTATTGCTTATGAACCTATTTTTTCTATTGGAACAGGTTTAGTTCCAACTAATGAATTTATCGAAGAAACAATAGGTAGTATTAAGAAATATATCTTAGATAAATATGGACTAAAAGTTAAAGTATTATATGGTGGAAGTGTTAACGATAATAACATCAGCACATTAGAAGAAATACCAAATGTTGATGGATATTTAATAGGTGGTAGTTCACTAAAACCAGAATCTATGAAAACTATAGTAAATTGTGTTATAGGGGAATAATATGAAAAAACATCATCACGGGAAAAAATATGGTTATAAGTTTCAACAAAAGAAACATGAAGAAGTAGATGTAAGAGATAGAAATTATTCTAATGTTCTAAATAGAATGATTGATAGATATGAACCGCAAGATGAGGATTGGATGGGATTTAAGTTAGCAAGAGGGAATGCTTATACTTTCCATCATATTCGTGAAAGAAGAGCAGGTGGTAAAGAAGAACTAGAAAATGGAGCAATATTAACATTATTTGCTCATAAGTTCTTAAATTATCTTGATAGTCATAACAAAAAAGCATATAATGATTATCAAGCAATCTTTAGAAGAATAAATAAAAATAATGGACCTCTTACAGATGACTTATTAGAAGATATCTATGGGATGATGTTAGATATGTTCTATTATAACGATTATAATATTGATGATGATAAATTAGATTATTATGAACCATTTACTGATGCAAAGCCAAAAACATTAATAAAAAAATAAAAAGAGAGCAATTCTTTTGTAGGAAAGGATTCATATGAAGAAATTATTAGTATTATCAGAAGATAATACCTTAATAAAGTCTTTCATAGAATAATACAATAAGAGCTCTTTTTATTATGTAGAAATATATGAAAGAAATAATATTAATATAAACGATTACGATGGAATTATTGTTGATTTTTTTATGAAAGATATTGATTGGTATAATATTATAAAACAAGCTAGAGATAGTTATATATTTATTGTTATTCCAAATTTAAGTATTAATTTAAAGCCATTATTAAAGCATATTACAATTAATTATCTATTTTATAAACCATTATGTATGGAATATTTTGATGAGATAATGAATTATTATTACTATGATGGTATTAAAACGTATTTATCTTATAGAAGAGAAATATATATAATATTTAAAGAATTGGGTTTACCATTAAAACTATTAGGAACTAAATATCTATTTTTTATGTTATCATTAGTTTTAACTGAGAAAGTTAAGATTAATATGAATTTATATTATTTAACTAGCAAGCACTATAATGTATCAGTAGAAAATGTTATAAAGGATATTAGTTATGCCATAGAATCAAGCTTTAACAAGGGAGGAAACAAAGAATTTAAAGAAAGAATATTTGGTTATTCTAGTAGTAAAAAGAATGGATCAATGTCTAATTTAAATTTTGTTTATAGCTTGTATGTTTATATCATGTATTGTGTTCCTGAAGAAGAATTAGTAGGAACCAAAAAAGCCTGATTTTGACATAAGGCTTTATTTTATGATATAATTAGATTGCTTTGATGGAGAAAAGTAACTAAAAAGCTTATTCCAGTGAGTTAGGTATAGTGTGAACTAATAATAACTTTTAGTGAAAGAACACTCTTGAGCAGACTACCGAAAAGATAGCTTAGTAGACTAGTCCGGAAAGCAATCCGTTACCATATTGCTAGGTTTGTTAGAACTGAAAAAGAGATTACATTAACAAACCATTTTTATAAATGGTTTTTTTAGTAATAATTAAGGTGGCACCGCGGATACCCGTATTCGTCCTTATATGTAGGATAATACGGGTATTTTTATATTTATTGAAAGGAGAATTAGTATGAGTTATGAAGATGAAGAGAAAATTATTTATTATGTTAGTGCTCGTAAAGAAATTGTAGATGGAACATTCTCTACAAAAGAATTTATGGATAGTGTTCGTGAAAGAAGAAAAAAATTAAGAAAGAAGTGATTTAAATGTCAGATGACAATAATAATATAAAAAATGGATTTACATGAATTAGATAGGACCTACATCTATCTTGTTTATTTAAAAAAAATAAATTAAGAAAGAAGGTTATTAAAATGAAAAGAGAATTAAGTTATTTAGAAACATTAATAATTATTGATGAAATAAAAAAAGTTTTTGAAAAACAATTATCATCAAGATTATCATTAGTTAAAGTACAAAGTCCCCTATTTGTAAGAAGTGATACAGGATTACAAGATGAATTATCAGGAGTAGAAAAGAGTGTAAGTTTTAAGAAAGGTAAAGATAAGTATGAAATAGTTCATTCCTTAGCTAAATGGAAAAGAGATTCACTAGGTAGATATAAATTCCCGTTATATAAAGGAATACTAACAGACATGAAAGCTATAAGAAAAGATGAAGTAGTGGATGATATTCATTCATTATATGTAGAACAATATGATTGGGAAAAAGTTATTGATAAAACTGATCGAACTATTGATTATTTAAAAGATACTGTCAGTAGTATATATAAAGCTTTAAGACAAACAATTATTTATATAAGAAAGAAATACAAGTATTTAGGTATTGATCTTCCTAAAAAGGTATTCTTTATCTCTAGTCAAGAACTTGAAGATATGTATCCAGAAAAAATACCAAAGGAAAGAGAACAATTAATAGGAAGAAAAGAAAAGGTTGTCTTTATATATGGTATAGGAGATATACTTAAATCCGGTAAAGAACATGATTTAAGAAGCCCTGATTATGATGATTGGAAATTAGATGGGGATTTACTTGTATATGATAAAACTATTGATAAAGTAATAGAATTAACATCAATGGGTATTAGAGTAGATGAGAAATCTCTTGTATCACAACTTAAAAAAGCAGATTGTATGGATAGACTACCTTTACCATATCATCAAAGTATTATAAAGAAAGAACTACCATATACTATTGGTGGTGGAATAGGGATAACAAGAATAATTATGCTCATTCTTGGTAAAACACATATCGCTGAAGCACAAGCATCATCTTGGGACGATGATACTTTAACTAAATTAAAAGATAAAAAAGTCTTATAGACAATAAAAAAACTATTTGAATAAAATAGTTTTTTTGCTATAATAAAGAGCCGTAAAGAAGGTTTATATGGCTTTATGTGATGAGTTTAGATATATGAATTGTCATCGGAATGTATTTGAGTTAATATCAAAGAATGATATTGAGACATTTAAAAAAAGATATCCGGATCTTAAAGATACTGTCCCATTATTTCGATTAATAAATGATATATTAAAAAGCATAAATACATGTTCAATTGATTTGAACGATTATTCAAGTGTTATTAATATTAGTAATGATTTAATACCATTCTATAAGAATATAGCTAATGAAAAAGAGTTATTGAAAATAGTATATTATAATACTCGTAATTTTTATGATTATTTCTTATTATTGTTTAATCCTGAACACTTTAAGAATATTCCAAGGCTAGCGGTATTTCCTATGGCTCGTTTATTTTCTTTTAAAATAGATGATTTATCTATCATTAAAAGTAATCGAATAAAACTATTATTTGAAAAGATTGATGAATGCAGAATAATAATGAATGATAATGTTATGATTGTATTGCTTCTTTATGGATTTATTAATAATAACTATGATGCTTTAAATAAATACTTAGATAACTATGAATTTTTTAAGAGCAAGTATTACTTTGATCATAACGAAGGACCAGAAGAGTTCTCATTAGTATCTGATGAGGTAATTACAATGTTTGAAGATATGGATAATTATTTACCAACTCAAAATATTGTTATTAGGTAGGTAATTATGGAAAAATATTATTATCAAAATCAAGAGAAAATATATAAATTAATTAAATCTGGTGATGATGAAACTTTATATAGAGACTATCCTAAAATAAAGATATATCGTAAATTTTTAGATTTAATTATTGAAGTATATCATAAAGTTTATTCATATGATTATGAAGATTACTTTATAACTCAAGTATTTAGTGGATCATTAATGATAAGTGAAAAAATATATACTCATACAAAAGATATGATTAATAATAAAGAGTTAGTTTCGCATATTGTTAGTGCCTATCACAAAAATTTTTTTGATAGTCTTTTGTTATTAATTTTTAATCCTGTTGTTTATAATAAACATTCAGAAGAGGGTACATATTACATGAGCGTTTTATTTAAGACTCTAAATCTCGATGAAAAAATAGTAATTCATGATGAAAAGTACACAACTTTATTTGAAAAAATAAGATTGATAAGAGAAGAATATAAAGATTTATATTATGATACTACAAAGTATGTTTTATTATTGTATTGCCATATGAATAATAATTATGAGTATTTAGATAATTATCTATCTGATTATACTCATTATCGTGATAAATTGATAATGAATAATATAATTGAAGAAGAGGATTATTTATTATCATATCCTACAAGAAAAGTATTTCAAAAGACGAAAGAATTATTCTCTAAAGAGAATAGAATAATAGAATAAAAAAGAACTAAGTAATTAGTTCTTTTATTTTAATGTTATTTTACCTCGTTTTAATTTGCGTTTATAGAAATGATAAATAAGTGAATTAATAACTAAATCAAATTCTCCAAGATATTCAAAGATATAGGAATTAAATCCACTCTTACCTCGTATAACACCATAGTATTTACCTTTTTTATCAAAGTCTCCTGGTACAGATCCTAAATCTATATAACTATAATCTTTTTTGCCATAGTATTTCATTATTTCATAGATTGTTAATGGAGATGCATTTAAATTCTTGTGAGCTGGGTCTATATAGTTAGCTACTACGCTAACACTTTTACCACTACTAATTACAAGAGATGCTCCTATTACTTCACCTTCAGGATTATTTCTAATTAGTTTTAATGACTTATCAAGATTAGCTTTTAATTCTGCTAAACGTTTATCAGATAACATCTTATCATTAATAACAAGTTGCATATTATATTTCTTACTATCAGCTGTTGAAATAATCTCTTTTAAATTGTTATTAATTTCAACTTCATCATTATATAATTTATTGATATTCTCTGTATATTGTTTTGAATCAACTATTGTATAGAATATTTGGGCATCATCTGTTGTATCAAACACTCTAAATAATAGTTTCATATATCTTGCAGTTCTACCTTTATAAACGGAACTAGTCATCATTAAGAATCTATCAATATCATTATCTTTATCTGGTGTAACAATGATAGCTTTCTTTTGATCTAGTGTTATTTCATCTTGTCTTTCCTTAGTAAATGATCTAAATATAATTTGCGGATTACTATCTAACTTAGCGTATGCATAAAATCTTGGTAGCATATGTTCGTTATATATATTAAATCCCATGTGATTAAAATTGTTTTTCTTAAAACTATTTAATATTTCTTTAGATGATTCACTATCTATTTCAACATTGCCTTCCATATCATATTTACGATATATAATAGGAGGATCTAGTTTTATAAAGATAAATTTTTGTTTTTTTAATAATTTTCTTAATCCATTCGCAATCTCATTACATTGTGTTAGGTTTGAATAATCAAGTAAGAAACCACGAGGAGCATAGGCAAATTTATAACCCCAGAATAGTTCTTTATATACTAACATAGATGCACCGATTAATTCATTACCATCTTTAAAACCTAAATAATGGATTTCATAGTTTTCAAGCTTGGCTTTTAAAGTTGCATAATTAGAAGTTTGAAAATATGAACCATATTCGTGTTTAATTGCATAATCATCAAATTCTTCTTTGGATAAAGTAACTATGCGCATAAATCCACCTCTAACATAATTATACTTAAATTAATTTTGTATATCAACAAATAAATAAAGGATTAAGTGTAAATTTTCATTATTATTTTTTTATCAATTATAGTTAATAAATGATAAAAATGTGTTATATTAGAATAGAATGAAATTGAGGTAATATATGAAGAAAAAGAATGGTAATATTTTTAGTAATATAAAAAAGAAAATTCTTAAGGGAAAGAATAAATTCACAATAGTAGAGGCTATATCATTTATGGTGGTTACCTTTGCATTAGGTATGATTATTGGTGGTATCATAATGTATGGTAAAGAAACATATAAGGGTAGTAATAATGATTCTCTTGATGACTTTATATCAACATATAATGATATTCTTAATAATTATTATCAACCTGTTGATGGAGAAAAATTATTAGAAGCTGGTATAAATGGTATGATTAATTATCTAGGAGACCCTTATTCAGTGTATATGGATAAAGAGTATAGTGAAAACTTTAATATGCTTCTAGATGGTAAATATAGTGGTATAGGAGCTGAAATACAACTAGTAGAAGAAACAGGCGAAATAAAGATTCTAAATATTTATAAGAATACACCAGCAGAAAAAGCAGGATTAAAAGAAAATGATATTATTTATAAAGTAAATGGTGAAGAGATAAAAGAATTATCTGTATCTGAAGTAAGTGAAAAAGTAAAGGGAGAAGCAGGCTCTAAAGTAGATTTAACTATTAAACGTGGTGAAGAATATATTGATATAACTCTTACAAGAGATAGTGTTGATATTCCAAGTGTTGCTAGTGAAATAGTTGAAAATAATGGTAAAAAGATAGGTTATATCTATGTATCTGTCTTTGCTGAGAATACTGATAGTCAGTTTAAAGAAGAAGTAGAGAAATTAGAAAAAGATCATATTGATTCATTAATAATTGATTTAAGACAGAATTCTGGAGGGCATTTAAAGACTGTTACTAATATGATATCTATGTTTATTAAGAAAGGTGATGTTATTTATAAATTAAAGACAAAGGATAATATCGAAGAGTTTAAAGATGAAACCGAAGAACATAGAGAATATCCAATAGCGATTATTATTGATAATGGTAGTGCATCAGCTAGTGAAGTATTTACAGCAGCCCTTAAGGAAAAATATGGAGCAGTAGTTGTTGGTGAAAAATCATTTGGTAAAGGAAAAGTACAAAAAGCCTATAGTTTATCAAATGGAGCTATGATTAAGTATACTTATCAAGAATGGTTAACTCCAGAGGGTAATTATATTGATCAACAGGGTATTGAACCAAATATTAAAGTATCATTCTCTGAAATTAAAAATGAAAAATATGATTCACAAATATTAAAAGCAATTGAAGAAATGAGTAAATAATGAATCGTAGAGAAATAATAGAATTAATTAATTATAAGGGTGAATATACTAAAGAAGTAAAAAAGAAATTAAGGGAACTATTAAAGAAATATCATCCAGATCATTATAAGAAGGAAGATAATACTTTTAAACTTATTAATGAGATTAAGAAAGAATTAGATAATGGTAAAAAAATATCTTTCGATAATAAAAAGAAAGAAGATAAAAAAGAAGATTTTAATGATTATAAAATAACAGAAGAAATCCTTGATTTATCAAGAAAGAGAGATAATTTAATTGATAGAAAGAATAATTACAAAAAGGAATTATCAAAGTTACAAGGAGATTATCGAATAGAATATGATAATGATGTTAACTATCGTAATCAAGCTTTTGATGTTACTAATGATATCATTGAATTACAATCTAAAAGACAAAAATATAATATTATGATGATTATATCAATTTTATTATCAATCATTTTTATCTTTACAAAATTGTATTATGTTCTTATAATAACATTAATTTTATTTGTATTCGCAATCTATAACTATATTAAGATTGAAACTACATTAGATGAACAATTAAAAGTTAATAGTAAGACTATTAAAGTAAGTGATAATAATCTTAAAAAGATTCGTTCTATTAATGAAAGAATGAATGATATATATAAAAAAATATGGGATTTAGATTGTGAAATTAATAGGTTAACAACAAGAATTAATTTATTAAAATCTAAGATAAGGTGATAAAATGAAGAGAATAATATTATTCATAAAAAAGTTTTTTGCATGGATACTATCATTCTTTTTTGATAGAAATAAAACTATAAAAAAGAAGAATAAGAAAGTAGTAGCTAAAGTAGTATCAAAAAAAGGTAGTAAAGTTGTATCTAAAGTAGCATTCTCTAATCGTGATGAAGATATGGGAGAAAGTCATATTATTGATGTTTATCCATATACAGAGGCAAAAGATTTAAAGAGCATTGATGAATTAATTGAAAAACTTAGTGATAAAGTCGAAATAATTAATGACGAACATAAAGAAGAAGAAATTAAAGTCATTAAAGAGATTAAGGAAGCAATTACTAAGAAAGTTGATACTGAACCTCTTAATGTGTCTCAAGAAGAAGATATTAAAGAAGTTCTTACTGAAGCTATTAATGATAAAGAAATACATATTGATACAGATCAAAAGATAAGAAACATTCAAAAAGAAATTGATAAGGTTCTCGATAAAAAGATTAATAAGCATGATAAAGATATTATTGAAAAAGCATATTATAAATATGAAAAAGTAAACTATGTAGTAGCAACTACAATGGAAATTGAAGAACTAGAACAAGATCTTAAAGATTTAGAAGATAGTGTTAAAAGAGGTCTTCATAAGAGATCTTATTATGAAGATAAGATTAAAGAGATAGAAAAAAAGATTAATAGATTAAGAAAAATTAATAAGAATCCTAAAGTCTATGATGAACTAGAAAGATTAAAAGATGATTTCTATACTAAGTCTATTGATAAATATGATTTATTATATACAAAAGAGGTATTTGTAAATCTTGATAAACAATGTGAAAATATAATGGATTATATTGATAGTAAAGAACTTGAAGAAGAAAAAAACGAAACAGATCGAAAAGAAAAATTAGAAGAGAATAGGACTAAAAGAGAATTAGAAAGAGAAGAAGAAAGAAAACTAAGAGAACAAGAAAGAGATAAGAGACAAAGAAAAAAAGAAGAATTTGAAGATAATATTATTAAAAGATATTTAGACTTAAAAATGGCAAATACTATTCTTGCAACTAATTTGATTGTTCATCGTGAAAGAATGAAGAAGGGTATTATTAAAACTCTTGAAGATGATTATGAAGATTTCTTAATAGGTGAAGAAAACACATTTAATTTTGATAGAAATAAACAAAAAACAGAAGTTTGTAAGTTATATAATAATTTGCTTGAAGTTTTATGTAATGAACAAAAAACTCTTTTTACTCCAGTAGAACATATTAATTATCAATATCAAACATTACTTGAAGATACTATGGCTACTAAAGATGCTGTAGAAAGACTAGCAGAAAAGAAAACTGGTAATGATATTATGATGAGTCCTAAATCTGTTGCTGTCTCAGATAAACTTGATAATGAGCTTAAAAAAGAAAAAGTAAAGAATGAAGAATTGGGTATAAAAGATAAAATATTAGTAAGAAAGATGAAAAATGAATAGTTATTTTTCATCTTTTTTTGTATAATAAATATGGTGGGATAGTATGAAAAGATTATTTATAATAATGATATGTTTATCTTTCTTCATAGTTGGTTGTAAAAAGGAAGAAAATGAAACAGGAGATATTAATTATAAAAAAGATGTTGATATTCTTATAAATGAAATATCTTATGAAATAGATAATTATCATTTATATATTAAATCAGAATATTCGGGAATGTCTTATAATGATAGTTTATTCTCATATATGATTAATGATGATAATGGAATGTTTATTGTTGAATATAAAGAAATTAATAATATTGTTATCGATAAAGAATCGTATAATAAGTATTTAATTAATGATAAAGAATATTTATACGAAATAACTGATGATTATTTAGATATTTATTATTACATAGATAATGATAATTATTTATCAATTACTATTGAGAACTTAAATAATGAATATAATGAAGAGAATTTGTTATTCTTATTTAATCAATTAGATTTTGAAGTTTCAGAATAAATAATATATAATTATGTAAGATAGGATGGTATGTGAATATGAAAACACTAACTAAAGTTTTTATTACAATTGATTTTCTTATAATACTAGTGTTAGTAGTAATCTATGCACCTATCTTTAATTATGTTCAAAAATATTTAGTAAATGATATTGCGATAGATAAAAATATTAATTATTTATCTTATACTTTCTATGATGAAAAGAAAGTAGATGAGTTAACAAATGATAATTTATATGTTTCAACTTTTGAAGACTCTTATTATGGAGATACTGCTAGTAAGAAGATAACTTATGATAATATTTATGACCAATTAATATTAACAAGAGATCAAGGCAATGATAATTATAAGATTATAAGAACATTAATAGGTGGTTATCCGGCTTATATTGTAGTAATTTATCATCCTGAAGATGTTGTATTATTAAGATCAAAGGCATTTAATACGAGAGATCATTATTCAGGGCTATCTACTGTTAAACAAATGACTAAGGCAGTAGGAGCGGTTGTTGGTATTAATGGTGGAGGATTTAAAAACGATGCAAGAACTTATGGAATAGACACACCAACTGGATGGATTATTAAAGATGGAGAAATAATATGGACAAGAACTGATAAAGGAAAAGGAAATATTATTGGCATTGATAAAGATAATAAATTAAAACTTATTAGAGCAACAGGACAAGAAGCTATTGATATGGGAATACGTGATGCAATGGAATTTGGTCCTTTCTTGATAGTAGATGGTGTTAAACAAAAATTAGGTTTATATGCAGGAGGTTTCCAAAGAACGGCAAGAACAGTTATCGCTCAAAGAAGAGATGGTATTATGTTATTTGTTGTTACTGATAACTATGGTAAGTTCTATCAAGGACCTAATATGAATGAACTTGCAGATAAATTATTACTATATGGTGTAGTTAATGCAGCTAACCTTGATGGTGGTGGTTCATCACAATTAGTAGTTAATGGAAAACTATATAATCATCCAGTAAGTATCTATCATGAACCAGTTAATGGTGGTAATGGAAGAAGTGTCGTAAATGGATGGGGATTAGTAGTTGGTAGTGGTAAAAATAAATAGAGTTGTACATTGTACAACTTCTTTTTTTATGCATTTAATTATATAGATTAAAATAAAAAAAATAATTTGATTTTAATTATTTGGTTTTAACCCTTATATGTTTTTATTGTAACAGGAGGGTTAGATGAAAAAAATATTTAAAATTATTATTTTATTACTGTGTCTTGTAACACATGTAAAAGCAAAGGAGTATAGTGAATCATTCTTAGATAAAGTAGAATGGATAAGTGGAGACTATGTTATTAAACAAAAAGGTAGTAGTAAGAAATATCAACAGATGTATACGATTAAAAGAAAGAGTGATAATAAGTTTATTTATTGTATAGAACCAGGTGTTTCTATTAAAGAAGGGAAAGTTGTTATTGGATATGATGATAATTACTTAGATGTAACGAAATTTACTAGTGAACAATGGGATAGAATAACTAAGCTAGCTTACTATGGATATGGTTATAAAGATAGTAATTATGATCATACAGGAATACATTGGTATACTATAACGCAATTCATGATATGGCAAGTAGTACCTAATGGATATGATATATATTTTACGGATACATTAAATGGTAATCGAATAACTAAATATCAAAAAGAAATGAATGAGATGGAAAATATATTATCTAATTATCATAAAAAACCTAGTTTTGATAAAAAAGAGTATGAATTTAATTATAGTGAAAATAAAAGAATAAGTGATGATAATAAAGTAATTTCTAGTTATAACGTTCTAGAAACTAACGAATATACTCGTAATGGGAATGATATTGAATTTAATATAAATAAACCAGGTAATTATCATTATGAGTTTTATAGAGCTAATAATATATATGGATACCTACCAGTAGTTTATATTGATAGTGTAAGTCAAAACTTAATGAGTGTTGGTAATCTTGTAGATGATGTTGCTAGTGTAACAGTGAAAGTTCTTGGTAGCAAAGTAATTGGCCATAAACTAGATAGTGATACTTTAGGGAATATTCCAGAAGGAGAAGCAAGCTTAGAGAATGCTGTATATGGTATTTATAATGAAAAAGGAAATTTAATAGAGAAAGTAAATACTAATAATAAAGGAGAATTTATAAGTGGTTATTTGGACTATGGCAATTACTATCTTCAAGAGGTAACACCATCGAAAGGTTATACTCTTGATACTAAGAAATATTATTTTAAACTAGATAGTGATTCTTATCCAACTATAAATCTATTTGAGAAAGTAATAACTGGTAAACTTGAAATAATAAAGTATTCTATATCAAATGGAATAAGAGCATTAGAACCAAATGCAAAGTTTCAAGTATATGATAAGAATAATAAATTATATAAAGAAGCAATTACAGATAAGAATGGATATTTAGTATTTGATTTACCATATGGAACATATACCATTAAACAAGTAGATGGATTAAAAAATTATAAATTAGTTAATGATTTTAAAGTAACAATTAATGAAGAGAAAACTATTAAGAAGGAATTAGTAAATATTGCAATGGAAGCCAAAGTAAAGGTAATAAAAAAGGATTTAGAAACTAATGAAATAATTAAATTAAATGGGTTTAAATTTAAAATATTTGATATAGATAATAATAAATATTATTGTGAAAATGATAATTGTATTTTTACTACAAATGAAGATGGTACTTTTATAACCAAAAAAAGCCTCTTATACGGTAATTATAGATTAGAAGAAGTAAATGATACATATGAAGGTTATTATTGGAATAAAGAGCCTTTAACGTTTAAAATAGATGGTAATTTAGTTAATGATATAAAAGAATTGTCTTTTTATAACAAACCAATTAAAGGAACATTAGAATTTAGTAAACAAGATATTTCTACCAGTGAACCACTTCCTAATACTTTAATCGAAATATATTCAATAAATGATGAATTAATATTTAGTGATAGAACAAATAAAGAGGGTAAGATAATTATTAATAATTTACCTATAGGTAAATATTATTTAATTGAGAAAGAAGCACCTGCTAATTATCTATTAAATGATTATAAAATGTATTTTGAAATTAAAGATGATAGTATTGTTAAAGCAATAATGAAAGATGAAAGAATAGTAGGTAATCTAGAAATAAAAAAGATTGGTGAAAAGAAAGAATATACTGGAGATGGTTATTATTATAAAGAAATACCTTTAGAAAATATTAAATTTGGTTTATATGCAAGAGAAGATATTACTAATAATGGAGTAATTAAATATAAAAAAGATCAATTAGTTAAAGTTGATTCTACTAACTATCAAGGAATTGTTAAATTTAATAATTTATATTTAGGTAACTATTATATTAAAGAGTTAAATACATTAGATTCTTTAATACTAGATAATAATGAATATGATATTGAATTATTAAGTAGTAATGGAAAAGAAGTTAATAAAACAATTGAATATAAAAACTATATAAAGAAATCTACATTTGAATTCACTAAAGTAGGTTTATCAGATAGTGATCCATTACCAAACACTTTAATGGAATTTTATGATGAGGATGATAATTTAATATTAAGCGAAAGAACAGATAATGAAGGAAAAATAATTATTTATAATCTACCTTATGGTAAATACTATTATTTAGAAAAAGAAGCTCCAGAAGGTTATATAGTTAATCTAGATAAACACTATTTTGAAATATTGGAGAATAATACTATTGTAAAAGATACTTTATCTGATGACTTAATTAAAGTACCTGATACATATAAGAGTTATAGTCCATTAATAATTGTAATTAGAATACTTCTTTTAGGAGGAATACTTGTTATTATTAAAAAGAATCATTAGCATTCAAATAGTACTAATCGCGGTACTTACAGGACTAGTAGTAATTAAGAATAATAAAGTAATAAAAAAGAATAATATTATTGATGTAATATCATATAAAGTAGAAGAAGCTAACGCTAATAATTATTATGGAAGAATATATATAGATAAAATACATTTAAATGAATATTTTTATAGTGTAAATGATATGAGAAATAATGTTGATAAAGGTATTGAAATACTAAAACCATCTATTATGCCAGATAAAGATAATTCTAAATTGTTTTTAGCATCTCATAGTGGAAATAGTAATATATCATATTTTAAGAATATAGATAAATTAAATAATAATGACGAAATAATAATATATTTTCAAAATAATTGTTATAGATATAAAGTAATTGACAAATATGAAATAATAAAGAATGGAACACTTAATATCAAAGAAATAGAAGATAATTCGTTGATACTAATTACATGTGTACGTGATACTAATAGACAATTAGTAATTATAAGTAAAAAGATATAAAAAAAGGATGAATAATTCATCCTTTTATTGTACTCTTTTAACTATATATCCATCTTTTTCTACTAGTTTAGCAATACCATTATCACCAATTAAATGAGCGGTACCAACCATATAGAATACATTATAGTTATTATTGAAATATTCTTCTAGTTTATTTTTCATTCCAATATTTCGATCATCTAACATCTTTTTATTATAATCTTTCATTAAAGCAAGATCTTCTTTACTATAATCACTTTCATCTATTTCAACAAGTAATTTTTCTAGTTCTTCTACATTTCCATCTTTCCAATATTTGTATAGATTATTTAAATCAGTAATAGCTTCATCCATATGATCAATAGCATCTGTTATAGATATTTCATTAACTCTATCAGGGAAACTCTTCTCTAGATTACTTTGGAATTCATATGATTCTACTTCTAATATTGTCTTTTTGTCATTGCTTGCTTTTTCCAAGAAGTATGTATCTACACCAGATTGTGTACCAATATCTGTTTTAGATAATATTAACTGTGTTAATAAACTATCAATATAGCTAAGAGAAAGTATATTAATACCTTCTTCTGTTAATTTAAGATTTTCAGTTAAATATTTAACAATCTTATCATAAGATTCTTTACTAACATGCTTATCTAAAGAATCAGGATAAGTATAATAATAATCTTTCATTAATTCTTCTTGATCTAATTCTTTTAAAGTTTTGTTAATATCAAATTCACATGCTAGATAAGAACTATTATTATATGCATCTATAACATATTTAGGAAATTCTAATTTAGGTATATTAGCAAAATGAATACTTCCTATTAAATATATTTTATTTTTACTACCTTCTTTTGTTATTTCATACATAAGTGGTGTAATCGTTTCTTTAATAACTTCTTGTTGTGATTCATCTTTCTTTTCTTCTTTATTAATTACTTTTGTAACAATAAAATATGTTGCAATAGCAATCATTATTAATACTATAATACTTACTAATATTAATGGTTTCTTACTTTTCTTTTCTATAAAAACTTCATTATTCATATATCCTCCAATTATAAGTTAATTATAACATGATTAATAAAAAATGATATAATTATTTAGGAGGCAATATGGGTTTCTTTGATATGTTAAATGATGATAATAATAATGATTTAGAAAAAAGAATGGATGATTTAGAGTTAGAAGATTGGCAAAAAGACTTAGTAAGAGAAGGTAAATATGAACCTGAGAATTTTGAAGAATCTGAAGATTTAGAAGAAGATGATTATTATTATGAAGATGATGAATAAAATTCTATACAAAGAATTAATTATTTGATACAATTTATTTAAGGAGGAAATTATATGAAAAAGGGTATTATAAGTTTAGTATTAGTAATTACATTATCAGTTTTATTAACTGGATGTGGAAAGAAAGAAGGATTAGTTGGAGAATGGCAATATGAATCAGGATCTGGCTATGTTTATACTTTTAATGAAGATAAAACCTGTTCTTATGAAGCATTTGGTACTAAAATGGAATGTACTTATGAAGATGACGGAACTAAGGTATCAATCCTTTATAAAGGAAATACTATGGCTAGTTCATATGAATACAAAATTGAAGGCGATACTTTAACTATTAAAGATAGTTTTGGTAAAGACGTTGTTTATAAAAGAAAATAAAAAAAGCATCAAATTGATGCTTTTTTATTTTATAAAACTGTTGGAACTAAGAAGTAAATTAAGAATAATATAAATATTATTAACGTAACAATAGTTATATTTAATTTAGGTTTTTCTTTTAATGAACCTTTCTTATATCTAATCATATCTATTACCCAGATAATGAGATCAATAATAGCATATGTTACAATACCTGCTCCAATACCATCAGTAATTGAATAAGCAAGAACCATAACAATTATTGTAACAAATGCAGGAACTGCATTTTTAATATTAACAAAGTCAATATCTTTAATATTCATCATCATAAGTACACCAACATATATTAAGGCACTAGCTGCAGCAGCAGTTGGTATAAAGGCAAATAATGGTAATAAGAATATTGATAATAAGAATAATCCTGCCGTTGATAGAGCAGTTAAACCTGTTTTACCACCAGCTGCAACTCCTGTACCACTTTCTACGAATGTTGTAACAGTACTTGTACCAAGTAATGATCCAGCAATTGTAGCTGTACTATCAGCATACATCATCTTGCCATAATTAATAGGTTTATCATCTTGATCCATTAAGTTAGCATTTTTACAACATCCAATAACTGTTCCCATTGTATCAAACATATCAATCATAGCAAATGATACAGTTAACATAATTGCAGTCATTAAAGAACCCTCTGGCATATTAAAGCCACCTCTAAATAATGACAAGAATACTGAATTTTCTCCTGTACTAAAGAAGTTCTTAATATTTTCCCAGAATTTCCATGAAATACCAGCTGTTTTACCAGCAATAATATCTACATTAGCAACTCCAAGAGGAATAGCAAGAATAGTTGCAGCAACAATACCAATAATTACAGATCCTTTTACTTTATAATGAGAAAGAATTGTAATTACTAACAATCCGAATAGAGCAACAATAGCAGCACATGCATCACCACCATGAGCCCATAATTCAGTGTTGTTGAAATCAATTAATTGAACCAATGTAAATTTGTTACCAACAATTATATGAGCATTTTGAAGTCCAATAAATGCAATAAATAGACCAATACCTACAGAGATACTTGTTCTAACTGCTTTTGGAACGCCATCAAATATTTTTTCACGCAGAGATATTCGTGTTCCATCTTTTTTCTTTCCACAAGGGATAAAGGATAATAGTAGGAAGATAATACCACTAATGAAAACTAGAGCCATAGCATTTCCATAAGAGAATGCAAATCCCATAGCGCCACCAATGATAGAACCAACCAATGCATTTAATCCCATACCTGGTGCTTGTGCAAGTGGCATTTTAGCAAGTAGGGCCATAAGAATAGTTCCTATAAATGCTCCTAATGCTGTTGCAATAAATACTGTAGTCCAACGTGGATCAGCAGTACCACCCCATAAAATATTATTTGGATTAACAACTAAAATATATGCCATTGCTAAAAATGTTGTTATACCAGCAAATATTTCTGTTCTTGTGTTTGAATTTCTTTTTGTTATTTCAAAGAATTCATCAAACTTTCCCTTCTTTTTCTTTTCTTCGACTTTCGTCTTTGTGTTTTTACCTTTGTTGTTCTTCAAAAAATCACCTCCCATAATTATTAGAAAATAAAAAAATCTCACACCAATAGTGTAAGACTATGAAAATTGAAGAATATTATTGCAAAGATATAGGTCATAGTCCATTCATTTATGGTGAATGGGTAGAAACGCCCAAACCGTATTTTTAGGTATATATGACTTTTTATACTTTCCAATTTAATTATTACACTGTTTTATTAAAAAATCAATAAATTGGCAATAATATTTATAGTATTTCTATATTCAGTAGATTCATCAAAGTTTTTTAATATGTAAAATGACTATGTATATTTGTATTTTTGAATATTGATTACGTTTTTAATGCATTATATAATGATAATAGGAGAGTACTAATGACTGATAAAATTAAAGTATTACAAGATAATAAAGAAATAGAATATGATGTATTATTCACAACTCATGATGAAAAGAATAATAATGATTATATTGTTTATACAGATAATAAATTAAATGAAGAAGGCGATGCTAATATCTATCTTGGTAGATATAAAGATAAACAAATACTACCTATTACAAACGAAGAAAAAGCAAAACTTGAAAAGATAGTAAGTGTGGTACAAAAGGAGATTTGTGATGAAAATTAGTAGTTTATATGCAAATACTGTAGAGTTTTTTAGAGAACATAAAAGAAGATATGGATGTATAGCAGCTGTAGAAAGAATGCTTCTTTCACAAGTTAATGAAGAAATAATAGCAAAAGAAGAAATAATACCAGTAGTTGATAAACAAACACAATATGTTCCTTTATATGATACAGCAATTCCATATAATAAAGAGAAATATGAGGAAAATGAAAAAATAAGACAAGAAATAGAAGCAAGAAAACATCGAAATAGACCTCCAAGAAGAAAATAATAAAGAAATTCTTATTAATAAAATAAATAATACAAGAAAAAATATCTTGTATTTTTTTATGAATCAAAATGAAGTAATTAAGAAACCTCTATTATAAAAAAAATCTATAACTAGTATAAATATTAAGTATTGGATAATAATTTCTTTTTGTAATACGTTATAGGTGTGAAGCGAGATGACTTGCTTTAAGGAGGTAAAAAATGAAATTAGAAGCACCAAATTCATGGAATGATTATAATCAACATTTCTTAACAACAATGAATAGTCCATGGTACAAATTTTTGGTAAAACTACAAAACTTTATTACAACAGAGACAATGAAATTTTATGAAAAGAAAGGAATAATTACAATGCATTTACCGGTAACAACCGGTTCTATCTCAAGCCCAATGGGTCGAGGTAGTGATTCTCTTCCAGTTAGAATTAACTTGGAAGGAGTTAATACTTATTTAGCTGATTCTATGCAATTTTTATTAGAGTATGGATGTCGTTTAAATGAAAATGGTGTTTATTATGTAATGCCATCATTCAGAGGTGAAAAAGCAGATAATCGTCACTTATGCCAATTCTATCATAGTGAAGCTGAAATTCCTGGAACACTTGATGATGTAATGAATCTAGTTGATGAATATATCAAATATTTAGCTAGTGAATTATTAAAACAATTTGGTCCAGAATTAGAAAAAAATGTAGGTGACATATCACATATTAAGCAAATTGCAAATTATGAAGGAAGCTTCAAAAGAATTACTTTTGATGAAGCTGAAAGAGTATTAAAAGAAAAATATCCAGATACAATCAATGAATATATTGAATATAATGATGGATGGAGAAATATCACTCGTAAAGGTGAATTAGAATTATTGAAGATCTATAAAGGTCTTGTATGGGTTACACATTATGATGCCCTAGCAGTTCCATTCTATCAAGCAATGGATGATAATGGTAGAACATGTAAAAATGCTGATTTAATGATGGGAATTGGTGAGACTGTAGGATGTGGTGAAAGACACAAAAACTATGATGAATTAATGGAAGCATTAAAGTATCATGAAGTTGATAGTAAAGAATACAGTTGGTACATTGAGATGAAAAAAAGACATCCTATTCAAACAGCAGGTTTTGGTATGGGAGTAGAAAGATTTTTAATGTGGGTTTTAAAATGTAATGATATTAGAAATCTTCAAATATGTTTACGTTTTAATGGTATAGATACAACACCTCAATTCGATAATGATTATATTAATCATAAAGGAACCGTTGAACTTGAAACTGAACGCTTAAGACTAAGAAAAATAAGATTAGATGATGCAGAGGCAATGTATAATAATTGGGCTAGTGATAATGATGTTACAAAATATTTAACATGGCCAACTCATAGTGATATTTCTGTAACAAGAAATGTTATTAGTTCATGGGTAGAATCATATAAGAATGATGATTATTATTTATGGGCTATTGAAGATAGAGCAACAAATGAATTAATTGGAACAATTGCTGTAGTTAATAAAGATGATGATAAAAAGCAATTTGAACTTGGAATGTGTTTATGTAAAAGATATTGGGGAAAAAGAATTGCTCTTGAAGCAGGACAAGCAGTTGCAGAATATTTAAAATCTTTAGGTTATAAATACTTTAAAGCTACAACTGAAGTAGGTAATGATAAATGTGTTAGAGCAATCCAAAAAGAAAATCTTGAATATGAAGGTATTGAAAAAGACGGTAGTAAAAAATTAGATGGTACAACAAGCGATGTATATGTTTATAAAAAGGTTCTATAATTTATGAATGAACGTATATTAAAAAATATTCAAGATGTTCTAAATAATGACAATATCAAAAATAAAGTATGTTTTTCATTTGTTGATAGCAATGAAGAAATAACCTATTTTGAGTTCTATAAAAAAGTTTTTGACTATATCAAAATAATTAAGGATAATTTAGAAAAAAAGAGTCCTGTAATTGCAGCAATAAGTATGAATATTGATTCTATTTGTCTTGTTATAGCATGTCTTCTTTCTGGTGTTGTTCCAATTCTTAAAAATTTTGATAATAATAAAGAAAGAAATATGTTTAAGATTAATAACTTTATTAGTAATAATCCAATATTTAATACTATTATTTCAACTTTCCCAATTGATGAAAATGATTATCCAAATTGTAATATTATAAATGTTAATGATAACAATAATCATATGAAATATAATGTTTCTAAAATTGATGATGATGGCTTTATCTTTCAAGAAACATCTGGAACAAATTCAGATGCAAAACTAGTATTAATGACTGAAGATCAAATGGTTAATAGTATGGAAGGAGCTGGAAAAGATCTAGATAGTAATTTTATTAATTTGAGTTATCTACCTTTTTCACATATCTTTGGTTTAATTTCAACTGTATTATTTACTTTATATAAAAATGGTACAACATATGTTATGTTACCAAGTTCGTTTAAAATGAACCCCAATAAATTTCTTGAGCTTATTAAAGAAAAAAAGATTAATTATTTATCAATGACCAATTTTGGTATAAAAAACCTAATAAATGGTTATTCTAAAGAAAATGATTATAATCTAGAGTCTCTTAGTACAATCCATATTGGTGGTGATATTATAGGATATAATTTAATAAAACAGTTCTATGATACATTTAAAGAACATGGACTTAAAAAAGATGTTTTTATACCAATATATGGAATGACTGAAATGGGAGGATTAATTTCATGTAATTCAAATCGTGATACCATTGATGAAAAACCAATAGAAGGTGTTTCAAGTTGTGGAGTACCAGAAAAATCTTTTGTTAAAGTATTATTAAGAAATGATGATAATGAGCTAGAAGAACCAAAAGAGGGTGATTGTGGTGAATTATTAGTAAACTCTAAAAATCTATTTAGTGATTATTTTAATAAGCAAGTATCAGGTGAATTCGTATATCATAATGATGAAAGATATTTTTGCACAGGAGATGTTGCTTATGTACATGATAATAGATTGTATATTATTAGTAGAAAAAAGAATATTTTAGTAAAAAACTCTAATAAATATTCACCATTTGCTTTGGAAACTATAATTGCAGACATAAAGAAAGGTACACCATTATTAAATAGTTACTTTGTATCATTTGATAATCAAGTAATATTATTTCAAGAAGTGTTGGCAGATGATTCTTATAACATGAATTTCAATGATATAAAGAAAGACATATTAGAAAGAATAAAGAAATATTATAATTTAGATTTAGATGATATTATATTTGTATCACCAAGCAAAGTTCCTAAGACAGAACTTGGAAAAGTAAAAGGAAAAGAACTGATAAAGAAATATCAGGAGCATAATTTATGATTAAAATAATAAAGAATGCCAGATTGATAGATAATTATATAGCTGATATTTTAATAGTAAATGATAAAATAATTGATATTTCTTATGGGTTTGATAAATATAAATCAATAGAATCTAATTATGACTGTGAAATAATTGATGCCAATAATAATTATGTAATGCCATCATATATAGATAATCATGAACATATTATAGGTGGTGGTGGAGAAGATGGTTTTATTAGTAAAATTGATGAAATGTCTTCAATAGATATATTAAAAAATGGTGTTACAACAGTTGTTGGAGTTTTAGGTACTGATACAATTACTAGAAGTGTAGAAAATCTTGTTAGTAAAACAAAAGCCCTTAATACGGATGATCTTACGGCTTTTTGCCTTACAGGAGGCTATCAGTATCCTTCTCCTACCATAACAGGATCAGTAGGTAAAGATATAGTATTTATTAATGAAATAATAGGTGCTAAAATTGCAATTTCAGATCACCGTTGTTATAATCCAAACAAAGATGATTTAATTAAATTATTATCTGAAATAAGAGTGGCTGCCCTATTAGCTAAAAAAGTAGGTATTTTAAATATTCATGTTGGCTGGGGAAAAGGTAATATGAATGTACTTTATGATATCTTAAATGAAACTAATATTCCAATTAATGTAATTAGACCAACGCATATTACTAATAATGATAAAGTTTTTGAACAAGCTATGGATTTAACTAAAAAGAATGGATATATGGATATTACTATTGATGAAGATCCAGAAAAAACATTCTCATATTTAGAAAAAGCATATAATATGGGAAATGTTGATTATCTAACAATGTCTACAGATGCTAATGGTTCATGTCCTATATGGAAAGATGGAAAAGTTATGGGCATGAAAAAATCAGATAATGCCATAATTCATAATTTAGTTCGATATTTGATTTGTGAAAAGGATTATTCAGTAAGTGATGCAATACGCTTTGTAACGATAAATCCTAGTAAAGCATTAGGATTATCATCTAAAGGATCTATAGAAAAAAATAAAGATGCTGATATAATAATTATGGATAATGATTATTATATTGATTCGGTTATATCAAAAGGAAATACTATCCTAAAAGAAAAGAAATTAATTAAAAGGAGCTACTATGGAGAATAGTTTAGAAAAAGTATTAAAAAATGAAGAATTAATAATTCCCAACTATAATAAAGAAAATATTATTGATTTAGTAAGGCTAATTTATAATTATTGTGGAATGAATTATAAAGAAACATCTAGTATGAATTTATTAAAGCAGCATGTTTTAAATAAAAAACATATTGTTTTAATCCTTGTTGATGGTATGGGATCAGATTTATTAAATAAGATGCCAAAAAAAGGACTATTTTATAATAATAAGAAAAAGGATATTCAAACAGTGTTTCCAACAGCAACAGGATGTGTTTTAACATCTATTTCAACTGCTAAATATCCATCAAGTACTGGTATTTTTGGTTGGTATGGTTATAATCGAAATCTTGATTTGAATTTTTATACTTTATTAACACGAGAAAGAAAAAGTAATGAAGAATTAAATATTAATTTAGGAAGTATTTTTAAACATAAAAGTGTTTATAGTAAATTTAAAAGAAAAACTAGTGTTTTTCAACCTAGTCATTTAGTAAATAGTCAATATACAAGATTTTTCATTTCAGATGAAATAAGCAAAGGTTATAGTGACTATGATGAGATGATAGAATTAATTAGGAAAGAAATAAATAGTAAAGCTTCAACATTTACATATTCATATATCCCTTTTGTTGATACTTTAGAGCATCAAAATAGTCCATATAATGAACTTGTATATAAAGAAGTATCTAAAATAGAAAAGAGTATTGAAAAGTTATTACCATTAAATGATGATACGGAAATAATCGTTATTGCTGATCATGGCCAAGTACCTATTAATGAATTAGTATATATGGACTTAAATAAATATGATAAATATTTTTATGCCTTTCCAGCAATTGATACAGGAACAAGTACATTCTATATCAAAAAAGGTAAGGAAAAAGAATTCGAAAAAGAGTTTAATAAAGACTTTGGTGATAAATTACTTCTCTTTAAAAAGGAAGAATTTATTAAGAACAAAATGTTTGGTAAACGAATGACAAAATATGCTAATGATTCATTAGGTGAATATATTAGTCTATGTAAAAAGAATAAAGCTTTTTATAGTGAATATAAAAGAGTCGATGCTTCTTATAAAGGAAATCATACAGGATTAACTAAAGAAGAATTAATAATACCTTTAATTGTTATAAATAATGATTAATATAATAAAACAAGGGAATCACTTCCCTTGTTTTTATTATCTTTAAATGATAAAATTAAGTGGTAAATAATAAGGAGTAAATATGATTGAAAAAATAAAAGAGAAAAGAATAGTTGCTTATCTGTTTTTTGTAATAGTATCTGTTGTTATTCCTATTGGAATTTATTTGTTGAATGAAAATGAAAGTTTTCTATCTGGATGTGTGTTTTTTATTCCATTAGTTATATCATTAATATTATATTATTTTGTATTAAAGATAAGTACAAAAGAAGCGGGCTTATTATTAATAGCTCCTATAGTAATTGGTATTGCATGTTTATTACTTGGATATACCAAAATAGGAGGATATTATTTTTTGATATTCTTATTGTATCCTGCATTTCTATTTGCTTTTATACGTAATGAAAATTATAAAAAAAAGGAAGAAAAGAGAAAAGAATTAATTCAAAAGAGAGCAATGGAACTAAATGCAGAAGAGGAAGAAGAAGAGGAAGAAGACAGTTCTGAAATAGATAGGATTATTCAAGAAAGAAAAAATGCAGAATTAGAATTTCAAGCATATCAAAAAGAACTAGAGAATGAAAGACAACAAAAAATCATAAATAAAGAAATTAATCAGCAGAATAAAAATAGAAATGAACAAATTATTAAACATAATGAATATAATCATACTAGAGAAATAATAATAAATGGATTACCATATCAATTGCATTACCACTTAGATGATAATGAAAAGGATTCACAATTAATAAAACTTGGTGATTATTTTGATATTAGAGATATTGGTTTTAATGATATTGACTCTAGCAAAATTGTTGGTGATGATGATACGTCATCTTTTGAAATATCTTTTAAAGATAACCATGCTATCGTTGATCGATTTGGTGACAATTATTGGTATTTTGATATTAATGATTTAAGTAGTGTAACAATTGATGAAGCCCATTTTCAATATCTTATAAACGAGGAATATAGTGGTAGTATTACTCATTATTTTTTACTAAAATTCAAAGATGGTACAGAAAAAGAGTTTGGTGGTTTTGATAACTATGATGATGTTATGTTATTTAAAGAATGTTTAAAAAGTATTAATAATAACATCAAAATAATTGAAAAAGATAGTTTTGGAATAGATCGTCCTGGTTTTTCTGAAAATGATAAAGATTTTATTTATTCTATTAAAGAGGATAATATCGTTATCAAATTAATAAATGAAGAGGTTGTTGGAAAAATAACACTTAACGATATAAAAGAAAAAAATATTATGGGAGATCATGCCATTCTAATCAAAAATGATGGTCATATATATGAATTAGCAAAAGTAGATAATATTACTATTAATAAATTAAATAATTAATAATATAATACAAGAGATATTCTCTTGTATTTTCAATATTATAAATGATAAAATAAAGGGCAAAAGGAGGTATATATGTTTGAACTTGTTAGTAAATTTAATCCTTCAGGTGATCAACCAGAAGCAATAAAAGAATTAGTAGATGGATTAAACGAAGGAAAGAAGAATCAAGTATTATTAGGAGCTACAGGAACAGGTAAAACTTTTACTATGGCCAATGTTATAAAAGAAGTTAATAAACCTACTTTAGTTCTTGCTCATAATAAAACACTTGCAGGTCAACTTTATTCAGAGTTTAAAGAATTATTTCCAAATAACCATGTTTGTTATTTCGTAAGTTATTATGATTATTATCAACCAGAAGCTTATGTACCTTCTAGTGATACATATATAGAAAAAGATGCATCTATTAATGATGAAATAGATGAATTACGTCATTATGCAACTA